>PVBE010993565.1_pt1 | contig 12582 bp, 7 predicted proteins | sample 1631181 | NCBI WGS metagenome assembly PVBE01 (sample SAMN08397723, study PRJNA350692) | Marine metagenome, whole genome shotgun sequencing project. | isolation source: water | place: Pacific Ocean | collected 2012-04 | reverse complement strand
CTCCCCGGACTCATTGATGAGGCGGTTGCTCTTGAGGGGGCAGTAGTAGAGTTTCTTGAGCGACTCGATGTGGAGCATCAGCCACTTCGCGGCGTACCAACTGTCCATCAGCACGGCCTTGAAGTCGAGTTGCTTGTGATGCACCAAGTTGTTGAGCATCTCCTTGACGTGGTCGAGCTTGGACTTGTTGTCGCCGCCGGGATCGTAGATGCGGTAGTCGATGACCCAGAACTGCTGCGTTGCGGGGTTGACATAGACGCAGTTGACGACCCCGATGCCCCTGATCACCGACTTGGCGTTGCCGCTGTACTGACGGCGGACCAAGTCGATGTGCTTCGAGTGGGACTTGTCCAACACCGTGTCATCAAAGACGACGTAGCCTGCCTCACTGGGCACGACTTGGCCGCGCACGTTCTCCCAGAGCAGCCGGGGGGTGATCCGCTCCCCGGCAAGGTAGCGGTTGACCAGGTCGTGGCTGAAGTGCTTGGAGTGCTCGGCAAAGTACGTCAGCGTGTCGTTGATCTGCGAACTCAGCAAAAATTGGCAGGAGTCCAGACGGGTCATGCTTGATGCCAGCTGCTCTCCTTGTGTTTGTGAGTTGACTCAGGACTCTTCCAGTTTCTATCAGTTATAGTCAAAGCTACTGGTTCTAGGACACATCTTGGACTGGGATAAAAACCGCCAATTTATTGATATTCAACAATATTTATTAGATGTCACTGCCGTGTCATAGTGTTCGATTTTTAATGGATTTTACTATAACTTCAAAACGCCAGTGTGCGTAAGTCCTGTCCTTTTTGGCAACAATGGAACCCATCAGCGCCATCGTCACAATGGTGGTGAGGATCAGCGCCCCCCCGACCAGTCCTGACACGGTAGGGGTTTCGCCGAGTCCCACCCACACCAGCATCGGCCCTGCGATGATTTCGGTGAGGGACAGCAGGGTGAGTTCGACCGCCACTAGGTGACGCGCCCCTGCGGTGTACAGCAGAAAGCCCAAGCCGATCTGGAAGAGGCCCATGCCGCTGCTGTAGATCGTGTCGAGCAGGAGCAGGTGAAAGCTCTCGGTTTTGAGCAGAATGCCGAGGGACGCAAACAGCGTGGCAAAGCAGCTTGCAAGAAAAATGGCGGGCAGCATGTCAACGGTGTGCCGCGCCCGCAAGGAAACGGTTAGTCCGGAGAAGCCCAGTGCCGCCAACAGCGCAAACAGCTCGCCCAGTCCACGCCCCCACGAAAGCTCCTCTCCGGTCATGATCCCCAATCCAATGACAGCGGCGGTCATGCAACCCCAGGTGTGCCTTGCGATGCGCTCTCCCAGCAGCATGCGTCCCAGCAGGGCCGTGATGAACGGAGCGGCGGCCAGAATGAACATCGCATTGGCCACGGTCGTGTACTCCAAGGCGAGGATGTAGGCCGTGAAGGCAACGCCGAGACAGAACCCGCCGATCAGGCCCGGAAGCCCGGCGTTGGAAAACGCCAGGACCACCCGCCTGCGGTAACGAATCCCCAACCAGAGCGCGAGCATTCCCAGCAATGCCGCCGAGCGATAGAACAGCACCTGCCACGGGGACGCCTCAGCAATCAGCCGATAGACCAGACCGGAGGTGCTCCAGAAAATCCCCGCCGTCAGCACAAGGGGCACGCCGAGCGCACGATTGGGACGGAAGGGTTCGGTGACAGACGGGGGCATGAAACGGTTCCGGAAACCTGAGACGGTTGCAAAGGGGTTGGGCAGGTGCGTCCCATCCGATAGACTGATGGTGGACGATCCCTCAAATTCAAGCAAATGGGCAGAATTCAGCTTGCCCTGCCCTTGACACGATTACAACTTCAACCTGATGCGTTTGACCCCATTCGCCGTGAGGAGGGCTTCACGTTGAAACGGACCCTCACCATTCCCTGCGCCTAGCCCTGCTCTGTCTCACTTGGCTGGCGGCCATTCTCCAGATTCTTTTCGGGGAAGGGGTGCTGCCCTTGACCAACGTGGGAGTCGTCTTTCTGGTCGTCTATTTTCTGCTGCTGGTGCTGCTGCATTTGCTCCGCAACTCTGGACATGTCCGGAGCGTGCTTTTGAACACACGGCATTCAATGCGCCAAACCGCCGATGACATTGTCGTCATCAGTGTCGCCATGCTGGTCGGGTTTTTGGTCACACGCACCGGAACCCTCTCGCAGATGACCGCGCAGTTGTACAGTGGCGTGATTCCGGGATGGTTCGCGCTGACCGTGACTCCCTTGCTGATGACGCGGGCCTCCTTTGTGGGCATCCATCCGGTGATCACCAGCACCACCCTGCTTGCCGTGTTCAGCGGAGGTGGCGCCGCCGTGCATCCCGCCCTGCTCATGCAAGCCCACCTCGTCGGCTGGGCCGCCGGAACCATTAGTTCGGTCGCGTCGCTTTCTGTGATCACCTGCGCGAACCTCTATCAGGTGCCCTCGTGGCAGTTCGCGTTTGGTCCGAATCTCTGGACCGCCATCCTCTTTGCCCTCGGTTCCGGAGGGCTGCTCAGCCTCGCCAATGTTTTCGTGAGGTGAACCGTCCGGGCAGTTCACCAGGACTGAAAGGATCCGGATCACAACAAATCCATAGAGGATTCACCAGGTTTCCGAATCCGGAGGTTCCGTTCGCCCTAAGTCCTTCGGCAAGCTCAGGAGAACCCCTCTCGAAGCCTGGCCTGAGCAAAGTCGAAGGGGGGAACTCCGTTCATGCTTCGACAAGCTCAGCACGAACGGAAAGTGCCACCACTACCCAAATTTTGCGCAAGTCCTGTCCAGATTCGGGTTGCTTTCAAAAGAGCAATGGGTGTAAGGTGTCTGCCGAACCATCGAGAAAAGGACACTCCCCACAGGAGGCTGACATGAAGACGCTATTCGAGCTTTGCAGCCCGCGCCAAGACATTCTCTCTGGCGGTGTCAACGAATCCGACTACGCCGCCGATCTCGCTCAAGTGCTGCGGGGTGAGGGTCCGGAGGAATACCGGGATGCCGCCACCTTCTTTGCAAACACGCATCCCACGCAGGGCTTGCGCGCGCTCTTGGAAAACGTCTGCCGCCGACTCAGCGGAGCCGGAGGGGAAGCGGCCTCGATTTTCCGGCTGGACACGCAGTACGGAGGTGGGAAAACCCATGCCCTGATTGCCTTGGCGCACCTTGTCCGCAGCGGCCACAGCGTGCCGACCCTCTCCGAATTCCTGAATCCAGAACTGCTGCCCACCTCAGAAGTGCACATCGGGGTGTTCGACGGGGAGAACTCCGACCCGTTCAACGGACGCTTGCTGGACGGCGGCCTTCGGGCCTACACCCCGTGGGGGGAGCTGGCGTGCCAGCTTGGCGGGGCGGCAGGCTACCGCAAGGTGCGGGACAGCGACCAAGAACGCATGGCGCCGGGAGCGGAAACCCTGCGCTCCCTGTTTGAGGAGCAGCCCTCGCTGATCCTGCTGGATGAGCTGTCCATCTACCTGCGGCGCATCCGTCGCCGGACAGAGGCACAGCAGCTGACCCCGTTTCTGACGAATCTCTTCAAGGCGGTCGCCGGCAGCCCAAATGCCGTGCTGGTGTTCACGCTGGCCTTGGACAAGGAGGGTCAGGCGCAGGACGCCTACGCCGAGGAGAACGAATGGCTCGGCCAGCAATTGCAGGAACTGACCAGTGTTGCCGGGCGCAAGGCAACCCTGATTGATCCAACCACCGAGGACGAAACCGCGCAGGTGCTGCGCCGACGGCTCTTCGGCAGCATCAACGAAGCCGGGGCCGGGGCCGTTGTGGACGCCTATCTCCAGCTTTGGCGTCGGCATGCGGACCAGCTTCCGCCGCCCTCCGGGGGGGAGAGTCCCGAGCTGGAGTTCCGCAAGAGCTTCCCCTTCCATCCCAACCTGATGCACGTCCTCACGGACAAGCTTTCAACCCTCGACCACTTCCAGCGAGTGCGAGGCATGCTGCGTCTGCTCGCCAGTGCCGTGGCTGAGGTCTGGGCAAGGCAGGAACCCGGAACCCACGCGCTGCACTTGCACCATCTCGATCCCGGCAACGACCGCATCCGCAACGAAATCGTCACCCGCCTGGGTTTGAAGCTCTACGATCCGGCGATCCGCAACGACATCAGCGATTCGGGCAGCGTCGCTCAGGAATTGGACCGCAAGCACCATTCCGGCCTGCCTCCGCTGACCACCCAGCTGGCCCGCACCGTCCTCTGGCACACCTTTGCCTTCAACGACCCCCTCAAGGGAGTCTCGCCCGATGAACTCCGCTTCGCTTTGCTGGCTCCGGGGGTGGACCCTAGCTTCATCAACGATGCTCGCCAGCGCTTCATCCAAAACTCCGGATACCTCGACGACCGTCCTGCGGCTCCCCTGCGGTATCTGACCGAAGCCAACCTCAACAACCTCATCCGCCGCAAGGAACGGGACGTTGATCCCGGTGACGTCCGGGATCAGTTGCAGGACCGCATCCGCCAGATTTTTCAGGCGAGACTCCTGAACTTGATCCCGTTCCCCTCCGGTCCCTATGAGGTTCCTGACGAAATCGGAGACGAACGCCCCCTGCTGGTGCTGCTGCATTATGAGTTTGTCGCCGTCGGTGGGGAGCCGAGTGGTGTGCCCATCGAACTTGCCGAACTGTTCCTCAAACAGGGCAGCCAGGGCCACTTTCGTCAATTGAAGAACAACCTCGTGTTTCTGGTGGCCGAGGCCGAGCGGGTGTCTGGCATGAAGGAGAAGATGACCCGCCGCCTCGCACTTGCGGCCATGCAGACCCCTGAGCAGATGCAGGCACTGCCGGAACACCAGCAACTCAAGGTGCAGGAACTCTTCCAGCGGTCGGAGCAGGAGTTGGCGGGGGCCATTCAGCAAGCCCACCGGCACCTGTTCTTCCCCAGCCGGGCCAATCCGCTCCCCGGTGGTGTGGAGCTGGCGCACGTCACCTTCGAGCTGCCAGCGACCGCCGCCCAGCCCGGTGCGGGACAGCCGCCCATCCTGCGCACCCTCAAGGACAACCTGAAGCTGCTCCGGGATGAGGACGACCCGCAGGCACCGCGCTACTTCCGTGACCAGACCCTGCTCAAGCACCGGGGTTTTGCCGACACCGCCGAGTTGCGCTCCGAGTACCGCAAGAACCCCCTGCTGCCGCTCATGCTTGGGAATGACAATTTTTTGCGACTGCTGAAGAAGGGCATCGAGGAGGGGGTCTGGATTTACCAGTCCGGCGCTTTCCTCGTCGGCCCCGGCGATCCTCCAGCGACGCTCAAGATTGACTCGCAGGCACAGGTTCTCACCTTGGCCTATGCCGGTGAAAAGCGTCTCTGGCCGCGAGCGGAGCCGGAGCCGGAGCCGGAGCCGGAGACGCCCCTTCCCGATCCTGGTTCCACACCCCCGGAGCCGGAGCAACCTCCACCGGAGCCGCCAGCGTCTGGAAAGGTTTTCAGCGCCGAGGGACCGCTGCGCCAGGCGCTCACCCAGCTTTGGGAAGCGGCGCGGGCCGCAAAGGTGGATGCGCTCAAATCCGTGCAGATGCGCCTGTTTGACATGCAGGAGGGCTTCCGCATGCTCCACGCGCTCTCGACCGTGAAGGAGGCCGACAAGCGAGTCGAGCTGGTCGGCAGTTACGAAACCGCCAGCGAAAGCCTCTGCACACTCGACTACAAGGGCACTCCGGAGGACGCCCTGCCGCTCAAGGACTTTCTGGAACCGCAGTTCCGGGCCGCAGGGGAGAAGGACTTGCAAAGCACCTGCACCATCACCTTCCGGAATGGGCTGGCCCTGGGCGGGGACGCGCCGGAGCAGATGACCGAGCGGCTGGTGCGCATCCTTCAGGGACCGGCGCATGTGGATGCCTGGGCGGAGGCGGAATGAAGCGGAAAGCGGAACCCGCCTCCACGGACGGGAAGCCCTGCTACGTCCTGCGGGTGGAGCGACTCCACGGCAGCGACCAGCGCTTCAGCGTCTGGCAACGGCCTGCTGCCGCCACCCCGCATCTCAAAGCCCCCAAGCGCGTCGCGGGGTTGTACGGGCGCAATCTCGCGCTCTTCGAGTCGCGTCTGCTGCGCACCCTGCAAGCCGAGCGCATTGACCCCGCCGAGGGGCTGGAACCACAGCGGGAATTTCCCTTGGCGGAAGAAACCGCCCTGCGGCTGGGGCTGATCTTCCGGATGCTCGCCCCCATGCGCTCCCGGAACAAGATGACCGCCTGCCTCCAGGGCATTGAGGCCATGCACAAGGAGGAGGCCGCCTACTGGCTCGGCATGGCCCTGCACCGCAAGCACCCCCGCCGGGTGCTGATGGCCCTGCGCTTCCTGCTCACCGACCCCAAACGCCCAACCTGAAATCGAGGCCCCGTTGCATCAACCATGACCCGACGCCTTATCGAAACCTGGCTGCCGATTGCCGAACTCGGCATTGAGAGCCTGCGCGAGCGCACCCCGATGACGCCGTTCCCCGCCCCCAACCGCCTCCACGTCTGGTGGGCGCGGCGTCCGCTGGTGGCCTCCCGCGCCGCCGTGCTGGCCTCGCTGCTCCCGGAAGACGCCGACCCTGAAAAATTCCTGCACGCGCTCGGCATCCACGGCGATCCGGTGGCCTCACGCAAAAGAATTGATGCGGCCCGACGCAAAGGCGAACGGTTTGAAGGACAAGCGTATTCGTATCCTCGGGCGTTCTCCTACAAACCGAGCCTGGAAGAAGAGCACTGGGTCAAGAACCAAGCTGCGAAAATTGGCATTGAGAATCCGGTGGTTGTTGACCCGACTGCCGGTGGCGGAAGCATTCCGTTTGAGGCCGTACGTTTGGGGGCCAACAGCTTCGCCAACGACCTCAATCCGGTGGCGGCGTTGGTGCTAAAGGCAACCATTCAATATCCTTTAAGGCACGGTTACTCTGTCGCTCAACACTTCAAAACTCTGGCGGATGAGTTTGCGGAGCGCAGAGAAAAACTACTGCTCCTTGATTTCCCTCCGGAGAGCAGTCCCGATGCGGTTTCAACCAATTTCATTTGGGCGCACACGATCACCTGCCCGTACTGCACGGGACGGGTGCCGCTCAGTCCGAACTGGCGGCTGGCTCCGGACGGCACGGGTGTGCGGCTGCTGCCGGATGAGGCCACCCGCCGTTGTGGTTTCGAGATCGTCGGCACGGTCCACGAACAATCCGAGGGCACCGTCAAGGGCGGTGACGCGACCTGCCCGTTCCCGGACTGCGGGCGCGTGATTGACGGCGACGAGGTCAAGCGGCAGGCGCAGTCCGGGGGCATGGGCGAGCAGCTTTTTTGCGTGGTGTACAAACAACAACAGCAGGTCGTCACCAAGTCCGGACGCACCCGCAAGAAGTGGGTGCGCCACTACCGCCCGCCGCGTCCGCAGGACGACAACTCCGCAACCATCCGCCAGCGCCTCGACGAAAAGCTCCCGCAATGGCAGGCGTGGGACATGATTCCGAACGAAGAATTTCCTGTGGATACCAACGACACCCGCCCTATTCAATATGGGATGCCACTTTGGAGAGACCTGTTCAACCCGCGCCAACTGCTCTGCCACGGCACAAGCGTGGAGGTCTTCCGGGAACTGCTCAGGGAACACGAAGAGGCCGGAACCCTTGATGAGGTGACCAAGGCGGCGTTTGTGTACCTGAGTTTTTCCTTGGACAAGTTGCGGGATTACAATTCCCGCATGACGCGCTGGCACAGCAACCGACAAGTGATGGTCAACACCTTTGACCGCCACGATTTTGCCTTCAAGTGGTCCTACGCCGAGATGGCCCCGCTGATCACCGGCTTGGGTTACGACTGGGCGCTTGAGCAGACGGGCAAGTGCATCAAGGAGTTGGTGGCACTGGTGGGGGTGGAAAGCGGTGCGCCGGATTTGTTTTCCGCTCACGCGGCTCAGGACCAGAGCCGCGCACGGGTGACGGTGACGTGCGTTTCCGGAGACGACCTCTCGCATTTGGAAAGCGGTTCGGTGGACGCGGTGGTGATGGACCCGCCGTATTACGACAACGTGATGTACGCGGAGCTCAGCGATTTCTTCTACGTCTGGCTCAAGCGCACGGCAGGGCATGTGGTCCCGGAACTGTTCAGCCGCAGGCTCACGGACAAGGAGAACGAGGCCGTGGCGAACCCCGCCCGCCATGCCGGAGAGCGGGGGGCGAAGGCGCTGGCCGGACGCGATTATCAGGAGCGCATGGCCCGCATCTTCGCCGAGTGCCGACGGCTGCTCAAGGACGATGGCATCCTCACGCTGATGTTCACGCACAAGGCCACCGGCGCGTGGGACGCGCTCACGCAGGGGCTGCTGGAGTCCGGGTTCACCATCACCGCCTCGTGGCCCATCAACACCGAGGCCGAGGGCAGCCTGCACATCAAGGACAAGGCCGCCGCCAACAGCACCATCTTCCTCATCTGCCGCCCGCGCCCGCAGGCTGCCCCCGACAAGCACGACTACTGGGAGGAGGTGGAGCCACTGGTGAAACAGGCGGTGCGCCAGAAGGTGGACGCCTTCCAGCAGGCGGGCATCCGGGGTGTGGACCTCTACCTCTCCTGCTTCGGCCCGGCGCTGGAGGAGTTCGCCCGGCACTGGCCGCTGCGGCGCGGCAACCCCAAGGAAAATCCCGCCACCCGCCGACGGCAGCAGTCGCTGCTCGCCGAAGCCTTCGACCCCTATGCAGTGACTCCGGAAGACGCCCTGGAGGCCGCCCGCCGCGAGGTGAAGCAGTGGCGCTTGGAACAACTGCTGCGCACCCAGCGTCAGGCCGAACTCGACCCGCACACCGAGTGGTTTGTGCTGGCGTGGGACACCTTCCGCGCCCCCCAGTTCCCCTACGACGAAGCCCTGCGGCTCGCCCGCGTCGTGGGCGTGGACCTCGACCGGGACATCGTGGGGCGCCTTGCCGAGAAGAAGACCAGCACCCTGATCCTCTGTGACAGTTCCAAACGTGCCGCCAAGGGGGCGCTGGGGCCTGCGGACGGCAGCCGCTCCCTGCTCGACACCCTGCACCACGCGGCCCACCGCGCCCGCAGCCTGACCCTGGAAGCCGCCCGCGAACTGCTCGACCAGAGCGGCGCTCCCGCCCAGCCGGGCTTCGAGAACGCCCTGCAAGCGGTCCTGGAGGTGCTGCCCGTCTCCAGCACCTTCACCCACGTCGCCGACGAGTCCGGCCCCATCGCCGATGCCGCCAGCGACTTCGAGGTGCTGGAAAACCTGCGACGCCTTGCCTTCAGTGCGCAAGTACCGCAACCTGAACAACTCAAGCTGTGGCTGTGAGTGGAACCAGCAATGGATGCCTTACCTCCCCAGTGGCGCGACACTGTCCGGAAATGCGCAAAGCAGGGCGCAATTGAATGGCGGACCCATGCCTTGCACCGTATGCTGCAACGTGGCATCACTCGCGGGGAGGTGGTGGAAACCCTGCTGGACGGAGAATTAATTGAAGCGTACCCGCAGGATTCTCCGTTTCCACGAGGTTTGCTTTTCCACATGGACCAACAGCCACTGCATGTGGCTGCATCTTGTGACCTTGAAACCATGACGGTTCACATTCATACTGCTTATCGTCCCGATTCAGAGTATTTTCTTCCGGACTTCAAGACTCGGAGAATATCATGACAAACGAATCCACAGTTTGCGCGGTCTGCGGTGGCTCCCGGACAGCCAGCACCACCACCTTCACGGTGGACTTGAACAGTTCGCTGCTGGTGGTCCGCCACGTTCCGGCTTTGGTTTGCCGCCAGTGTGGTGAGGAGTGGATTGCCAACTCTGAAGCCGCACGTCTGGAGGAAATGGTCCAAGATGCCCAAAACCGCCATGCCGCCTTTGAGGTGATGGAGTGGGGAGAGCCTGTCGCCGCATGAACCGTTTGCGACCCTCCACGCACTTGCAACGGATCCGATGCCCCTGCGTGATCACAACTGGCAACCCGCCTACGATTCCGAATCGCGGGCGCTGATCCGGGAGTTCTACCTGCCCGCCCTGCGCCGCTCGGTGCGTTACGACCGCGCCACGGGTTACTTCTCGGCGAGCATCCTCGTTCACGTCGCCCAAGGACTGGAGGCTCTGGCAGCGCGGGACGGACGGATGCGGCTGATCGTGGGCTGCACGCTGGATGAGCCGGAGGTTGCCGCCATCCGCCGGGGCGAGGAACTGCATTCGCAGGTCGCCGCCAAAGTGCGCACCCTGCCCCTGCCCCTGCAACACGCCGCCGATCAAGACGCACTGGAACTGCTCTCGTGGATGATCGCCAAAAACCTGCTCCAAGTGCGGCTGGCCATTCCCTGTGACTCCAACCGCCATCCTGTTGCAACCTCCCAGATCTTTCATGCCAAGGGCGGGGTGTTCACGGACGAAGAGGGCGACCGGCTCGCGTTCAACGGCAGCATCAACGAGTCCTTGTCCGGCTGGTCGGGCAACTGGGAGAGCTTTCACGTCTTCTGCTCCTGGGAAGCCTCGCCGCATGTGGCTCCGGAAGCCCAACGGTTTGAAACCCTCTGGAAGGATCAGGCTCAGCGCTGCCGGGTGCTGGGCGTGGAGGAGGCGGTACGGGATCGTCTGCTGGAGTTCCTGCCACCGAATGATGAAGCACCCAAGCAGCTTGTGCAATACCGGATTGCGGACGAAGCCGAGGAGGTTGCAGAATCGGAACCAACCGCAGACGCATGGAAATGCAACGGTGCGCCACAAGAGCAACCGTCTCCAGAGCCTGCCGAAACGCCCGAAACTCCGGCGCCGCCCCAGTGGGCAGTGGACTGGGGCTGCTTCTGGGAGGCCGCGAAACGTCCGGACGGTGGCGAACGGGTGGGGGAGGCCACCTCGGCCATCACGCCGTGGCCGCATCAAATCCGGGCGTTCCAGCGCATGTACGAGAACTGGCCGCCAAAATTGCTGATTGCGGACGAGGTCGGCCTGGGCAAGACGATTGAGGCCGGGCTGCTGCTGCGGCAGGCTTGGCTGGCCGGTCGGGCCCAGCGGGTGCTGGTGCTGGTTCCCAAGGCCGTGCTGCCGCAGTGGCAGATCGAACTGCGCGAGAAGTTCAACCTCAACTGGCCGATTTACGACGGCAAGGGGTTACGCTGGTATCCCAGCCCCGCCTTGCAGGGCGACACGGAGCGCTTGGTTTCCCGGCAGCAGTGGCATGAGGAACCCTGTGTGCTGGTTTCCAGCCACCTGATGCGCCGCAGGGATCGCATGGCCGAACTGCTGGAGGCCAAACCGTGGGATTTGGTCATCTTGGACGAAGCTCACCACGCCCGACGGCGCGGGGCCGGAACGGGCAACGAAGCGGGGCCAAACCGTCTGCTGCAACTCATGCAGCGGATGCAGGAGCGCACTGAGGGATTGATCTTGCTGACCGCCACCCCCATGCAGGTGCATCCGGTGGAGGTCTGGGATCTGCTGAACCTGCTGGACCTCCCCCCGGACTGGCATCCCACGGCCTTCATCGAATACTTTGAGAAAGCTGCAGAAACCGGGGGTTCCGCCGACGATTTCGAGTTTCTGGCCCGGTTGTTTCGCTCCGTCGAGGAGCACTACGGCCTCACTTCGGAAGCGGAGGCCCAGCGGCTGACCGGCCTCACTCGGCTCGGGGCGCAGAAACTGCTCTCGGCCCTGCGGGATGCCAGCCCGACCCCCCGCAGGATGCTGGCGCCGAATCGCCGTGAGCGGGCGCTGCGCTTGCTGCGCATCCGCACCCCGGTTTCCGCCCTGATCTCCCGGCACACCCGAGAACTGCTGCGGCGTTACCACAAAGCAGGGAGAATCCGCACTCGCATCGCCTCCCGGCAGGTCCAGGACGATTTCGTGCAACTGAATGCCGAAGAGCGGATGCTTTACGAGGCCGTGGAGGACTACATCTCGACCACCTACAACAACGCCGCCCAGAACCAGCGGAATGCGGTGGGTTTCGTGATGACCATCTACCACCGACGGCTCGCAAGCAGTTTCGCTGCCTTGGAACGGACCCTGAGCAATCGGCTTGATAACCTGCGTGGGCAGGCTCTCATGCTCGACGAGGAGGACCTCCTTGATGACGGACTGCGAGAAGAAGCAATGGATGAGGAGGAAGCGGAAGCCTTGGAGCAGGAAGCCTTGCGCAACGAGGAGGAAACCACCGTCGCCCACCTGCTGGAGCAGGTTCGGAAAGTTCCTGCCGACACCAAGGCGCAGGTGCTGCTCCATCACCTCCAGAGGCTCAGGCAGGACGGCTACAATCAGGTGATCGTTTTCACCCAATACACCGACACGCTTGACTTCCTGCGCGGCTACCTTGCAGAAAATGGGCGGTTCAAACTGCTCTGCTATTCCGGCAGAGGTGGCGAAATCCCCGGTGGTGGTGGTGCTTGGACAAAAGTTTCGAGGGAGGAAACGAAACGTCGCTTCCGGAATGGGCAGGCGGATGTGCTGCTCTGCACCGATGCCGCTGCCGAAGGGCTGAACTTCCAGTTCTGCGGCGCTCTGATCAACTATGACATGCCGTGGAATCCCATGAAGGTGGAGCAGCGCATCGGGCGCATTGATCGGCTGGGCCAGCGGTTTGAGTGTATCCGCATCCTCAACCTGCACTACGAAGACACGGTGGAAACCGACGTCTATGCCGCCTTGGAAGAACG
>PVBE011406913.1_pt1 | contig 12584 bp, 14 predicted proteins | sample 1631181 | NCBI WGS metagenome assembly PVBE01 (sample SAMN08397723, study PRJNA350692) | Marine metagenome, whole genome shotgun sequencing project. | isolation source: water | place: Pacific Ocean | collected 2012-04 | reverse complement strand
CAAAGTACTCCAAACTTATGAACTAAGAGAATTCACCACAAATGACAGGCAAGGCAAGATAGCTTCATTAGTTATTGGAGATGAAACAGGAACCATAAGGGTTGTGATGTGGGGCGACCAGGCAGATAATATAAAAAACATCAGCAAAGGTACGATCTTAAAGATAATTGGAAGCTATGTTAAGGATAATAACGGAACTATTGAATTACATTTGAATGACAGGAGCAAATTGCTAATAAACCCAGAGGGCGAAACTGTAAAGGAAATAAAACAAAATAATACTGAGAGAAAATCTATCAATCAATTGACAGAAAACGACAGTTCTGTAGAAATCTTAGGCACTATAGTGCAGATATTTGAGCCAAGATTTTTTGAGATATGCCCCCAATGCAGTAAAAGGACAAAGAACGTAGAAGGCGCATTTTCATGCCCAGAGCATAATAATATTGAGCCTGATTATTCTTATGTCCTTAACCTCATTGTAGATGACGGGACAGAAAATATAAGAACAGTATTTTTCAGAGACAGCATGGAGAAGCTTATAAATTTAAACAAAGAAAAAATTTTAGTATATAAGGACAATCCGGAAAAATTTGAAGATATCAAAACAGAATTATTGGGCAATATCATAAAAATAAATGGCAGAGTCAAAAAGAACCTCTTTTTTGACAGAATAGAGATTGTAGCAAATGATGTTTTCCTAAACCCAGATCCTGAACAAGAGATTAAAAGATTAGATGATGAAGTAAAGAAAGTAGAAAATAATTAATAGTTTTCTTTTTTATGTTTCTTTAAAATGATGTATTACACCCATTTAGCATTTGGAATTTTCATAGCTTTATTGGCAATAGACTTTTTTAATATCCAAAACAAATTATTTTTTATTTTAATTGTCATCATATTTTCAATTTTTCCTGATATTGATGAAAAAAAGTCAAAAATAGGCAGAGAAAACAAAATAATATCAACAATAATTAATTTTATGTTTGGACACAGAGGTTTTATTCATTCAATATACATTCCATTAATATTATATCTTGTTTTTTATTATATAAATAAAGAGATAGGAGTTGCTGTTTTAACCGGTTACTTTTCGCATTTATTTATGGATGCTTTGACAAAACAAGGCATAAGACCATTAGCGCCCTTAATCAACAAAAAGATTAATGGCTTGATAAAAACAAATTCCTTATTGGAAAAAATATTTTTTTTGATCATTATTTTATTAATTCTGTATTTATTACTAGTATCTCTTTAAAAATAGATATTGCAGTAGCACTGGACATCCTGAAACACTAAAATTTTAGGTTTTCTCGTTCTCTAACGCATAAATCCCTAATCTTCTATACACTGGACATCTGCGAATGAAGTATTTAAATGAACTCGTCCTTATAGTATCTGTTGTATGAGAAATCATACAGCACCTCCATTCCTGGAGTTGTGAAGCTTAGGCTTTGCATGCTCATAATCAAGGGGATGTTGAAATAAAATGCGAAAGCAATGAGGTAAGTAAATATGGAAAAAATAAAAACTGAGATAGTTTCTGGAAACATACCAGAAAAAAAGTTTTCTACAGGTGCTTTAACAGCCACTATTTGGGAAAACCAAGGAAAAAATAAGGAAGGGAATGATGTGAACTTTAAGACCGTGTCATTCCAGAGAAGATATATGGGCAAAAATGGAGAATGGCAGAGCACAAACACTCTGAGGATAAATGACCTTCCAAAAGCTTCTTTGGTATTGCAAAAGGCTTATGAGTACATTGTAATGAAAGAGCTGCAAAATGCGGCTTAATTTTTTTATTTTTTAATCTAAACACAAATAAAAAAATAAACAAAAAATTTAAAAGGTGATAATAATGAAACAAATCTTAATGGAACCAAAAGTTATGTCTCAAGATGAGAAAAAAATTGAAAAAAATATAAAATTTTCTAAAGAGGAGAAAACAATTAAAGAAAAAACTTTATCAGACCTGCCTGGTGTAGGTCCTGCAACCATTGAAAAACTTGAAGCAGTCGGCTATAATGACCTTATGTCGGTTGCAGTTGCAACCCCTGGTGAGCTTATAGACGCAACAGGCATGGTGCAAGCAGCGGCTAAAAAGATTATAGCAGCAGCCAGGACTTCTTTAGAAATGGGATTTGAATCTGGAGAAGATATTCTCAAAAAAAGAGAGCAGGTTCTGAAGATATCCACTGGAAGCAAGACTTTTGATGCTTTAGTTGGCGGCGGTTTTGAGTCTGGAGCACTAACAGAATGTTTTGGAGAGTATGGTTCTGGAAAAACACAAATAGGGCACATCTTAGCAGTAAACTGCCAAAAGCAATTTCCAGGTTCAACTGCAGTATACATTGATACAGAGAATACTTTCAGACCAGAAAGAATTGAGCAGCTTGCCAAAAGCGTTGGTTTGGACCCTAAAGAGGTGCTTAAGAATATTAAAGTTGCAAAGGCATTTAACACAGACCATCAAATGCTGTTGGGAGAAAAAGTAGAGGATCTCATAAAGAAACAAGGATTGGATGTAAAGCTGGTTATTGTGGATTCCTTGACAGCCCACTTTAGAGCAGAGTACATTGGCAGAGGCACATTAGCAGAAAGGCAACAGAAGATAAACCGGCATATGAGGGATCTCTCAAAACTATCTCAAATGTACAACTTATGCGTGTATGTCACAAACCAGGTAATGGCTAAGCCTGACACGTTCTTTGGAGACCCTACACAGGCTATTGGAGGTCATATTGTTGGCCATGCCTCTACTTTTAGGATTTATCTAAGAAAAGGCAAGAAAGGAAGCAGAGTTGCTAAGCTTGTAGACAGTCCTAATTTGCCTGAAGGGGAAGCAAGCTTCTATGTCGAGACAAGTGGATTAAAAGACATTTAGGCTTTTTCTTATTTTTTATTATTTTATTAACTAATCTGCACTTTTATAGCTATTTTTATTCAATAAGTTTTTAAAATAAGGATTATTATTTTCTTCTGTAAACTATACTCAAATGAAAATTAAAATGAATCATAGAAAAAACCTAGAATGGTTTTACAGTTTAACATCAAATTTATTAAATATGATTATTAGGCCATATATCCATAAAATTGATGGAATGCATAATATTCCAAAAGATAAACCCTTTATTGTTGCAGCGAATCATGCAAGCTATATAGATGATTTTATTATAACCACTTTTATCATTAAATATACCAAAAAGAAAACAAATATTTTCGTCAACTCCCGTTATTTTATAAATGATACTTTTGGAAAGATACTGAACAATCTTGGAGGGATAGCAGTGGATGTGTACATATCAATCTCAAGTGATAAGAAACGAAAACAAACAAATGAAAGAGCCTTTAAAAAAGCTGTAGATGGTCTTAAAAAAGGAGAACTTTTTGCTATTTTTCCAGAGGGGGGTAGAAGCGAAGAGGGGATAATAAAAAAAGCAAAAACCGGAGTGGCTAGAGTTGCCCTAGTTTCAAAAGTTCCTGTGATTCCTGTAGGAATTAAAGGGTCCTATCAAGTAATGCCCAAGGGAACAATATTTCCCAGATTTAAAAGATTAGATGTGGTCTTTGGAAAGCCCATGGTTTTTGACAAATATTATGGAAAGGAAAAAGATTATAAAACTCTAAGAAAAGTTACAACCTTAATAATGAAAAATATAGCAAAACTAACAGGCCAGAAATATAATTATTGAAAAATGGTTTATCCAATAGCTAAAATAATACTTCCTCCAATATTTAATATTTGGATTAAAGAAATTAATGGTTTGGAAAATATACCTAAGAACGGGCCATTTATAATAGCAGCAAATCACGAAAGTTATATGGATCATCTTATCATAGTGAAAACCTTTGTGGTACACATTAACAAAAAAATACATTTTTTAGCAAAAAAGGAGCATTTCAACAACCGTCTAAAATCACTATGGCATAGGTGGGCTGGAGCAATTCCTTTAGATAGGGATGCAAGAGGAACCGAAACTTTAAAATGGGCAATTGAAGCTTTGAAACACGGAAAAATAATAGGAATACATCCAGAGGGAACCAGATCCTTAACAGGAAAACTGCAGAAAGGAAAAACTGGGGCAGTGAGACTGGCTTTAGCAGCCAAAGTTCCCATAATTCCAATAGGGTTAATTGGGACTTTTGAAATTTTACCAAAAGGAAAATATATTCCAAAATTAAAAAGAGCAACAATGAACATAGGCAAACCCTTGTATCTTGATAAATACTACAATAAAAAGATAACAAAAGGCTTATTAAGGGGAATAACAGACGATATAATGAAAGAGATAGCAAAATTATGCAATCAGGAATATAAATTTTAATCAACAAATGATGGTTAACATGAAAAAAATATCTATTATTGGAGCAGGAAGCTGGGGAACAACTTTAGCTGTAATAGCAGCAGAAAATGGATATGAAGTTACTTTGTGGGCAAGAGAAAAAGAGACCATTCAGTCTGTCAATGAAAAAAGAGAAAATAAAAATTATCTTCCAGGAATTAAAATACCTGACAATGTCTACGCTGAGAGTTCTATAGAAAAAGTAGCGTCAAATGCAGATTTACTGATCAATGCTATCCCGGCGCAATTTACCAGGGAAGTAGCTAAACAATACTCCAAATATGTTAATTGCAACACTGTTGTTAATGTTGCAAAAGGCATTGAAGCTGGAACATACAAAAGAATGTCAGAAATTCTTAAAGAAGAACTAGGCAACGTTTCTATAGTATCTCTTTCTGGCCCAAATCATTCCGAAGAGGTGAGCAGAAAAATGCCAACAGCAACGGTTATAGCATCTGAAGATGTTAACTGTTTGAAAGATATTAAACAAATATTCCATACCAATTATTTCAGGGTTTTTACACATGATGATATAATCGGGGTCGAGGTTTGCGGAGCATTAAAGAATATAGCAGCTATAGCCACCGGCGTATGCGATGGCCTGGGTTATGGAGATAATGCAAAGGCAAGCATTATAACAATAGGACTAATGGAAATGAGCACGTATGGGAAATTTCTAGGCGCTAAAAGAGCAACCTTTTATGGTCTTGCAGGCGTAGGCGACTTGGTGGCAACATGTACAAGCAAACATAGCAGAAACAGGTTGGTAGGGGAAGGAATTGCCAAAGGCAAGAAAATTGAAGATATAAAAAAAGAAATGAAAGGCATGATAGCAGAAGGAATACAAACAACAAAAGCTGTTTACGAATTCAGCGAAAAAAATAAACTTTACATGCCTCTTACAAAGCAAGCTTATGATGTACTTTACAAAAATAAAGATTTAAAAGAAGCTATATCAGACTTGTTGAAGATAGAATAAAGCATTATTCCTCAGTAAAATCTTCTACTTTCTCCTTGAGCTCTTCATTTTTCTTTAAAATGCCACGATTCCTTAGATACTCTCTTGCCAATATCCAAAAAAACAAGCCTAAGCTTTTTTTACCCTTGTTATTGCTAGGAACAACAAGGTCTATATTGTTTGATTGGTTATTAGTATCACATATTGCAACAATAGGGATGCCCATTTTCATACTATCCACAACAGCATTCCTATCTGGACCAGAATCAACAGCTAACATAACTTTAGCTTCAATGTAATTATCTAAGCGCGGATTTGTCAAAATTCCCGGAGGGTATCTTCCTGCAAATACTCTTGCTCCAATAACCTTATTAAACATTTTTAATGGCTTCCATGCACTTTCACGCCGCCCAACAACCAAGATATCTTCTGGATTATATTGGGCTAAGAATTTAGCTGCTATGTTCAGCCTTTCATCTATCTTCTGTAAGTTTAAAACAGACAACCCATCAGGTCTTGTTTTGTAGATGAATTTCTCCATGTATCTGGTTTTAAACTTTGTACCTATATGTATTCCAGACTTTAGGTACTCATCCGTAGGAACCAAAAATTTTTCTTCTGCCATTGATAATTGCCTTTAATTTTCTTTGAATAACAGTTCAGAATATGAACTGCAATTTTTATTACCTCATGCAGCGTTATGCAAACCGTAGTTTGCATGTTGGTAATATGGTCTGGGAAGAATGTTTTATTTAAAAAGGTTTTGGAAATCTACGATTTTCAAATCCCAGCAAATACTCAGAAATCTTTGATTTCTGGTACACCAAAAATCGCAAGCGATTTTTTAGTGTTTTTAATTTCTGCAGCTTTCTTAATTTGAACCAAAGACTTCAAAACCCTCATAAACAGGACCTTTCGGAGTTAAAGTGCTCTTTATCAATTTGAAATTGCTTATTCCTATTTTTTTATTTTCAACCTTTATTGTTTTTAATTTATCAATGAAGTTGTCTTTGTTTTCTATGTATTTTACTCTGGCTAATGTAACATGGGCTTTGAAGTTTTTCTCTTTTTTGAATAATTTTCTGAGGCTTTCATCAATGCCCTTTTGCAGCTCTAATATTGGCTTTTCTGGTTTTAGCCCAACCCATATAACCTTTATGTAGCCTTCATTTGGGAAAATACCAAGATTATCTAAAACAACAGAAAAAGGATTGAAATTTATTCTCTTTAAATTATCTTTAATTTCATCTGCAATATTGGGCTGAACCTCCCCAAGAAATTTTAATGTTAAATGTATTTGTTCTTTTTTAACAAATCTAATTTTATTAGAATTCATATATATTTTTTCTTGTATGCTGGTTAGATATTCTTTTATATCTTCCGGAATTTCAATTGCTATAAATAATCGCATTGTAGTGGTTTATACTTAAAACTATTTAAAACTGATTAAAAATAAAACAAAAAAGAAATAACCTTATTCTTTTTTCTCTTCTTCTTTAGCTTCTTCTTCTCCGAAATCTTCAGTATCTTCTATTTTCTGCTCTTCTTGAGCTGCAGGTTCCTGTTCAGGTCGCGGTTCACCCTCTGCTGGCGCTTGCTCTTGAGAAGCTTGATTTTCACCAACAACTTCCGCAAAGCCCACTTTCCTCAGCACTTTGGTGACTCTTATTTTCACTTCTTGGCCTTCTTTTGTGTTCGGAACAAACAAAACAAAACCATCTTTCTTTGCAATACCATCTCCTTTTTCACCTACAGCCTCTATCTTCACATCGAATTCATCTCCAATATTAACTGGAGCAGACATTTGTCTAAAATTTCTATCTTGGTACATATTTATTTCTCCCCCATATTTTGTTAAGCTTCTTAAGAAAATCTTAAGAAAAACCCAAGCTTGAGAATGGAGAAGTTCTATATAAATCTAATGGTTTTTTAAGTTAATTTTAAAACGCCAATCCGCCATCAACATTTATCACAGCGCCTGTTATGTACCTTGCTTTGTCTGATGCCAGGAAAACAATAACATTAGCTATGTCCTCTGGCTCAGCCTCTTCTTTCAATGGAGTCATATAATTTATTATCTTTTTTCTAACAAAAGGTATGTTTTTTGTTATATTGGTTTTTACAAAGCCGGGGGCAACAGCATTTACAGTTATCTTTTTTTTGCCAAGCTCCTTTGCCAAAGACTTTGTAAAACCTATTATTCCTGCTTTAGAAGCCGCATAATTACATTGTCCAAAATTCCCATATTGACCGACAATTGAGGATATACTTATTATTCTTCCACCTTCATGCATTAATGACAGCATAGCCTTAGTTACATAAAAAACACTGTTGAGGTTGGTGTTTATGACAGCATGCCATTCATCCAAATTCATATTTTTTAATGTTCTATCTTTGACAATTCCTGCATTGTTGACAAGAATATGAATTTTTCCGAATTTTTTTTGTATTGCACCAGCCATTTGCTTTACTTCATCAAAATTAGATACATCAGCCTTAACAGCAATACTCTCAACACCATATTTTTTTACCTTATCAACAACCTTTTGGGCTTCTTTCAGATCATTATAATAATTGATAATGACATTTGCATTATTTTTAGCAAATTCTATAGCTATTTGTTCTCCAATACCGCTAGAAGCTCCTGTAATCAAAGCAGTTTTATTTTTTAGCATTTTTAATGAAAGTTCATTTGATGCCCACAACATAAGCCCATTCACATTGCCAAGATTTATCGTCTGCAAGAGGATTATTGTCCCTAAGTTCGCCAAAAAGCTGGAATGATGCCTTGGTTATCAGTTCGTCTCTGTCTTGGATTTCCTTTGGGGTTGGTTCTGTACCTCCAACTTCGGGCAGCATACCTGCTTGTAACCTTTTAACTCTCAAAAAGCCGAGATAGTCAGAATATTTTACTTTGAAGCATGAATAATATATTTTTACTTGTTTGAATCCAGCAACTTTAAGAGCATTGGCATATTCTTTGATGTCTCTAGGATATGGAAAAATAAACTTTCTCTGAGGTAAGAAAGCTTTTACCCTTTCATCAAGCCCTTTTCTGTACTCTTTGAACTGCGGCAGTTTCCTAATTAAATCAATTGCAATATCATGCACTCTATAAACAGTAGAATCAAGCATCAAGGCACCTTTTGGCTTGTCTTTTCTTTCAATATTCCCGCTATTAAACATAAAAGACCCCTTTGACTTTAAAGAATCAAAAATACCTTTAAAAGTATCTTTAAGGTTTGGGATTAGATGGACAGCGTTTGCGGATAAAACTTGATTAACAGATTCTTTGCCAACAGTTTCAGATAAGGTAGAGTAATGTTCATTCTTCTTTTCTAATATAAAAAAATTTACATTTGGCCTGGAATGTAGATATTCGTATGCTTTACCAAGCCACGCAGGAGAATTATCGACAAGCCATAGAGTAATTTTATTCTTAAATTTCTTAAGAATCCTAACAGACGATGTTCCAGTTCCAGCACCGAAATCAACAACAATGTCATTTTCTTTAATTTTTGGATCAATATACTTTATTAATTGATCTACACAATCATGCAGCCAAGAAGCATCAACAACAGCATCATGGAAAGCAATCGCACCTCTTGAAGCAGGCCTATCAGGCTTCCATGAGTTTAGTTTTTGTATAGTTATACCAACCACCATTTAATTAAGGTCATAATGATAACTTTTTAAATTTTCCCTTTTTATATAAATAAAGCGTTAGATTTATTAATAATACATAGCTACTAAAGAGGACAAGATGAACGGCAATATGAAAGCAGAATCTGTTGTAGTAGGAGCTGGTCCTGGAGGCTATGTAGCTGCTATAAGGCTGGGCCAGTTGAACAAAAAAGTAGTTTTGGTTGATGAAGATAAATTGGGTGGGATATGCCTTAATTATGGCTGCATACCCTCAAAAGCCCTCATTTCTGCATCTGAATCTTTTGACAAAATAAAAAATACCTCTAAGATGGGGATTAAAGTTGATAAAATTACAATAGATTTCAAGAAAATGCAGGAGTGGAAAGATGGCATAGTATCAAAGCTTAACCAAGGCATTGAGTTTTTATGCAAAAAAAATAATGTAACTGTCGTAAAAGGGACAGCATTTTTTGAAAACTCCAATAGATTAAAAATAACTAATGGCAAGGATATTTCTTATATTGATTTTGAGAATGCAGTGATTGCGTCAGGTTCAAAACCAGTTGAGCTGCCAAGCTTTAAGTTTGACGGCAATAAAATTATAAGTTCACGAGAGGCTTTGTGTCTGAAAGAAATTCCAAAGAATCTTGTTGTTATTGGAGGAGGCTATATTGGCCTTGAGCTTGGAACAGTCTATGCAAGGCTTGGAAGCAAAGTTTGTATTGTAGAAATGACAGAACAAATTTTACCAGGATTCGATAAAAGCGTTGTCAGTATTCTACAAAAAAATCTTGAGAGACTCAATGTGGATGTTTATGTCAACGCAAAAGCTGATAAAATTGAAAACAATAAAGTTGTAATAAATTCAAAAGAAAAAGGCAAAGTTCTATTAGATGCAAGCAAGGTTTTAGTTGCAGTAGGACGCTACCCAAATACAAAAAATTTAGGGCTTGAAAATACAAAAGTAAAACTAGATAAAAAGGGATTTATTGAAGTTGATAAAAATTTAAAGACAGATGATGGAAATATATGTGCCATAGGCGATGTTTCTATAGGGCCTATGCTGGCTCATAAAGCCTCTAGTCAAGGAAAATTTGTTGCAGAAGCAATTGCAGGAAATAAAGACAAGTATGAAAATGTAGTTGTGCCTGCAGTTATATTTACTGACCCCGAGATAGCTACTGTGGGGTTAAATGAACGGGAAGCAAAAAATAAGGGAATAAAAACAAAAATGGGGAAATTCCCTTTTAGTTTGTCAAGCAGAGCAATGACAAAAAATGAAACAGAAGGATTTGTAAAAGTAATTGCTAATGAAAAAAATAGTAAAATAATCGGGGTTCAAATTATTGGAAGCGATGCATCCGACCTTACAAGCGAGGCATCTTTAGCGATAAAAATGGGAGCGACATTGGATGATGTGGCCCTAACAATACACCCCCACCCAACATTAAGCGAAAGTTTAATGGAAGCTGCAGAAGCAACAATGGGGAAAGCCATACACATACTTAATCCCAAATAATAATTAAATTGCAGGATGTAGTAGCATCAAATCTGAAGTTACAGCTCTGCTATTGTGATTTTCTTAAGATATGGACTGTTGTTACACATCCTGCCCCACCAATATTATGCGCAAGAGCATATTCTATATTGTCAACTTGCCTTTTCCCTGCCTGGTTCCTTAACTGCAGAACAAGCTCATAAATCTGAGAAACCCCTGTAGCGCTTATAGGATGGCCTTTTGCCTTTAAGCCTCCGCTTGTGTTTGTTGGAAAAGCTCCGTTAATGTTTACTGTTCCCTCTCTTATTAGCCTGGCTCCTTCTCCCTTGCAGCAAAATCCAAGATCCTCATAAGATATAAGCTCTACAGGTGTAAAAGCATCGTGCACCTCTGCAATATCAATATTCTTAGCTGTTATCCCTGCTTGCTCATAAGCTGTTTTTGCAGCATTAATTGTGGAGTTCCATGAGGTTATGTTTTCTCTTTCAAAGCTTGACAACTTGCTTGTGCTTAATGCAGAGCCAGCAATCTCTATATCTGTTTTATCCTTGCTTATTATAGCTGCAGCAGCCCCATTACAGGGTATACTACAATCAAACAGCCTTAATGGAGATGCAACTACCGGAGATTTTTTTATCATTTCTAAAGTAATTTTCTTTTTGTAGAACCTCGCCTTTGGATTGTCAAATGCATTCTCGTGGTTCTTTAAGGCCACCAGTGCAAGGTCGTCAGATGTTGCATCATATTTCATCATATATTGTTGTGCAACCAGGGCATTCTGCGCAGGAAATATCAGGCCCTCTGCCTGCTCATAGATTCTTTCTCCACCCCTTAGCATTTCATCTGTAGCCTTTTCTGATATGTTTGCAACTAATTTTTCAAAGCCTATAACCAAAACATTTCTTGCATTATTTACTTTTTGAAAACTTACAGCATCCCATAAAGCTGCACCCCCACCACAACATCCTGCTGGTACTGTCAACATAGGAATTTTTTTCTTAAGCATGCTGCTTATCATGGGAGCTGTATGTTTCTGCCTTTCTCCATTAGACTCTGCCTCACTACTTGAAATAAATACAGCATCTATATCTTCTAATGACACATTCCCAGAATCAAGAGCCTCATTAACACAATCATAAATTCTTTCATAAGACCAATCTTGGCTTACATCAAACTTTGACATACCAGTGCCTTTTATATATACCATTTTGATAACTAGAACTTCTTCCGCACCTTCATTCCCAAGCCAATTATTTTCGACTTTAGATTATCTGCTACGGTAATGTTCTCTTTATTGGGGTTTTGCAAAATACTTTTCAACAGAATTACCTTTTCTATGTCACCCATCTCTTCAGGAATCTCTGCTATCGCCTTTACCCCAAGTTTTTCCATCTGCTCTATAGCATCTTTTCCATATGCTACTAGCCTGCTTTTTTTCTGCAGCATCTCTTTTGTTATAAATGATCCTATAACTAAGTTAACTTCTTCTCCTAATAGTCCTACAAGTTTTGCTGTCATCTTTAACGCTATATTGAAAATGTAAGGATTTGCTTTGCCATCAATAAGCTTCATATTAGTATGTGCAGAGGCATTATTTTCAGCGGCTTTTAAAGGACATTTTATTGCTTCCAGTTCGTCTCCAATAACCTCTATCTTTTCTGTGTCACAATTTCCTACTCCTAGCACATCCGCTATCTTAAGGTAATGTGGTTTTTTAAGCATGCTAGCTTCAGTAAAAACAGCATCCAAAGCCACAGGATCCTTGCTTAAGAACAGCATATTCAAAAATGCAGGTTCCCCTAACAAAGTAGGACCTTGAGCTTGCAAACCTATTGTTGCATCTCCTATACTTAAGAATTCGGGCACAACCTTAATCAATTTTGGCAGTGTTTTTTCTATGTCGTTCTTAAACATCTTTTTTTGTGTCTCTTCATCAACTATCCTTAGCATATTTTCCATTGCTCCAGAAATCACTATCTGCGAATTTGTTTTCATTACAGGCAGGTTTATTACTTTCCTTTCAAGAATTTCTCTTGCAATCCTAAAATTAAAATTATCATATGTTTTTTCAATATATTCTGATTTGGCCAAGTCAACAAAAGATATTTCATGCTTTTTGCAGACATCAAGAATTCCTGAT
>PVBE010946183.1_pt1 | contig 12584 bp, 11 predicted proteins | sample 1631181 | NCBI WGS metagenome assembly PVBE01 (sample SAMN08397723, study PRJNA350692) | Marine metagenome, whole genome shotgun sequencing project. | isolation source: water | place: Pacific Ocean | collected 2012-04 | reverse complement strand
CTTTGGGCAAAGCGGGTTCCCAATCCTCACCAATTCCATGTTCGATACCGCCAATACGGCTTCCTTGGCAACCATTCCGTTGTTTATATTACTTGGCGAACTGCTTTTCCGTTCGGGGACTATTGATGCCCTGTTGAATACCGTAGACGTATTAGTAGGGCGGGTTCGGGGACGGCAATATTTTGTTTCAATAGCTTTATCCACTCTTTTTGGTGCGTTGTCAGGTGCCGCGATGGGCGTTGCGGCCATGCTCGGAAGATCTCTTTTTCCAAGTATGATTAAACGCGGTTATGACGTTAAACTTTCCATCGGGACGATGCTTGCCGGCGCCAGCCTGGCACCAATCATTCCGCCCAGCATATTAGCCATCATCATCGGTACGTTGGCTGACGTATCCATTGCCAAACTGTTGATGGCCGGCATTTTACCGGGACTGCTCTTATCCGGATTATTTGTCATCTATGTGTTGCTCCGTATACACTTCAATCCGTCCCTTGCACCACCACTCGACGACGAATCCAAAACTAAGCCCAATTGGAATGATAAGCTTAGAGCCATCACGCAATCGCTACCGTTTATAGTCATTATCTTTTCCATAATGGGCGTTATTTTTCTCGGTATAGCTACGCCGTCCGAAGCTGCCGCCACGGGCGTTTTCGGTGCCCTTCTCACTGCAGCAATATACAAGAAGCTCAGTTGGAAACTAACGTGGGAGGCAACCGGATCGGCTGCGGCTGTTGGTGCTATGGTTTTAGCTATCATGGCCAGTTCGAAAATGTTCAGTCAGATACTGGCTTTTACAGGCGCGACAAAATCACTGACCCTCGCCATTACCAGCCTGCCCGTTTCGGATATGTCCATGCTATTGGTCATGCTGTTGCTGCCATTCATCTTGTGCATGTTTATCGATCAGATCGCTTTGATGCTGGTAATTATCCCGATTTATGAACCGGTTATTGCATCTCTCGGGTTCGACCCGGTATGGTTCTGGACCCTGTTTCTTATCAATATTACGGTTGGTGGTATTACGCCACCGTTCGGCTACACAATGTTCGCTTTTATCGGCGCTGCCGAAGGAGTGAGCATTAAAGATGTCTTCGCGGCTTCTTGGCCGTTCGTTGGACTATTTATTCTCGGGACCGCAATTTTGATAAAATATCCTAGCATTATTACTTATCTTTCTAGTCTTTTGTAGTTAGATCGGTCTTATACTATTTCTCAAAACAGCATTCGTACCGATAGGGTTTCTAAATGAAAGAATTTGAGAGCGGTTTAACTTTTGCTAGGACACATAGGAATTTTTCGTCTTATCTTTCCGTTTCTCTCCAAATCAACGGTTTTGCATAAAATACCGCGGTCGAGTATCAATCTGGACGGATTGCATTATTGTTATTCTCTAATTTATCCTCGATTTATATATGTTATAATAGTATAACAAAGATATGAATTATATAGATTGAGGCGGAGTGATAATGGCAGCTGTTGATCTCAGATCGTTTCTGACTGAAAATGCTGATAAAGTATGGCAGCCGAAGGAATATCTTGCCGTTGAGCACGAGATAACGGCGCTTCAGTATGCTGGCGACTGGGCGGGATCTTATCCTGTTATTCTGGTTGATAACCCGCTTATGCCTGATGGCAGTAGATCGGATATTCCCGTGCTTTGTAATATGACGGCGAGTCGAGAGTTGACGGCCAAGGTTTTGGGGCTATCGGATCACCGGTTAGCCGGGCCTGAATTATTCCAGCGAATATCCGGTGCGATTGAACCGATCAGCGTAAAATCGGGCGATGCGCCGGTGCAGGAGGTGGTCCTCAACGGCACCGATTGCAATCTTGAAAATCTGCCGGCTCTCAAACAGCATGTATACGATCCCGGTCGTTACTTGACTGCCGCCCACGCAACGACATACGACCCCGATACGGGCGTTGATAATACGGCTATTCAGCGCTGCTGGATCAAGGGCCCCCGGAAAATGACCTATTACGCGGTGCCGTCGTCGCACAATGCCCGCAACATGCGCAAGTTCTGGGCGCGGGGCGAGGACTGCCCCATCGCCTTCTGGATCGGCCACCATCCTGCCGTTTCCATCGGCAGCCAGGTGAAACAGGATTATCCCCAAAGCCACTGGTCGACGGTGGGCGGATTTCTCAGTGAGCCGCTGCGTTTGGTGCCATCTATTACCCATGGCGAAAAGATCATGGTGCCCGCCGATGCAGAGATCGTCGTTGAAGGCTGGATTCCCCGGGACAAGATGGAACCCGACGGTCCCTTTGGTGAGTATCACGGCTATTCCGGGCCTCAGGTGTTGGCACCATATTGTGAAGTTTCCTGCATTACCCGGCGCCAAGAGGCTATTTATCACGATTATGGTAGCGGCCTCACCGACATGCTAGTGCCCGATAATATGATGATGGAAGTGAAGCTTTTTGGTATGGCTCGGGAAGTGACGCCGGCCGTTAACGCAATCCACGTGCCGGTGAGCGGACGCCGTTTTCACGCCTACTTAAAACTGTCCGATCCCATGGCAGGTGAGGCGCGGGACGTACTGGCGGCGGTACTGGCCTACCGGCGTCTGAAAATGGCTGTCTCTGTTGACGATGACATTGATATTTTTGATGAACAAGAAATCAATTGGGCCTTGTCGACGCGAGTGCAATGGGAAAGGGACAGCTTTCAACTTTCCGGCTTGTCGGGCTCTACACTCGATCCGTCATTGCCGTCGGGAGCCAGGACCGTATCTAAGATTGGCATAGACGCGACGCTGCCGCAGTCGGAATTAGCCGGTGCTCCGAAGCCCACCCTGCCGCGCTCGGTGGTACCAGATGCGGCTCTCGAAAATGCGGTTGAGATATTTTCTGCTGCAAAATCCGTGACCTGGTCGGAACAATAAAAAAGGATAAGAAGCAGGCGATGGCGAATATCAAAATTTTGGGATCAGGCCATTGGCGCGAAAAGCGCGGTACGGTGAATTGGGTGTCATGTGGTTCCTGTGAAGAGTGGTTTCATACCAACCAGCGTTTGACGACGGAAGTTGACGCCGGCCGCAGCCGGTTTCATTGCCCAAATTGCCAGACCGAATTTGAGTTTGATGGTGCCCGTGAAATCGTGCTGGTGCCGAACCGATAAGGCGCGCGGATGCCGAAATCTGACACGCTAAGCCACACCATTGATGCCGCGCAGGTGACGCCGCTGTACCATCAGGTGCGGCTCGTGCTTCGGGAAAGCATTATTAATGGCGCCTACATTGCAGGCGAGCTTTTACCCACGGAGGACGAGCTTTGCCGGCAATTCGGTGTTTCCACCACGACAATCAAGTCGGCCTTGAAGGAATTGGTCAAAGACGGGATGGTCAGCCGCCAACAGGGCCGGGGTACATTCGTCACCGACCAGGTGGTACAATCCAGATCTTGGTCAAAAGTAATCAGATTGATTGAGCAGGTAACGGCAATCGGCGAGGCGACCGGGATCGGAGAAAGGGATTCAGTCGTCATTGAGCCCGATAAAAATCTGCGGCAGATATTCGGACTTTCAGCCGAAGGACGTTTGTGGCGGGATCGGCATATTCGTCTGCTGGCGGGAAAGCCACTTGGTCGGATAACAGCTCTCGTGCCCGCTGATATCGCAGAGAATTTTGTTTCCGTCGGGGCGGAGGACCAGCCCGTGCTGCTGAAGATCGAAGGTGCGGGTGTCGAGGTTGCCAAGGCGGATCAATCCGTAGGCGCCACTATTGCCGACCCGGTGTTGGCCCATCAATTGAAAATTGAACCCGGTGCCGCCATTGTGCGGCTTCACCGCCGGGTCATGGATGTATCGGGCCGCGTGGTGGAGGATCTGACAGCACTTTACCGGGCCGACTACTACGAATACCGGACCGAGCTTTGGCGGTATAGTGGGGATGAGGATTCGTCGGCGCCAAATCCATGGGCTTTCCCTTAAGCGGTGGTAATATCTCTTTTATAACATTGTATTGTTATATAAATATAACAATAATTTTTGTTAAGAAACAGCCTTTTTATAAGAATTATAAAACCATATAAAATAATAATTGATATATTATATTATCATTAGTATATAGAAGGAACGGATTGCAGTTAGAATGTTTATTGGTCCGTGATAATTCGAATGTCACCCTTGATATACGGGGATATTTTTCAAATCCGGTGGCGTAACGCCGGTACCATTTGAGTTCAAAGGGAGTGAGTTACATGTACAGAAAGATTTTATTGACTGCGGCTGGAATGATGTTGTTGCAAACGGGTGGCGCCGATGCCGCCGACATCAAAGTCGCTTCATTTGTGTCGCCGAAAAGCATGGGTGTCAGCAAGGTGATCAAGCCCTGGATGGCGCGCGTTAAGGCAGATATCGGCGACAAAGTTTCAATGAAAGGCTATTGGGGTGGGTCGCTGGGCAAAAGCCCCGTGAAGCAATATGAATTGGTTAAAAACGGCGTTGCTGATCTGGCATGGATTCTTCCTGGCTATACGTCCGGTCAATTTCCTGAAATGCAGATAACGGAACTGCCGTTCTTGGTCAAAAACGCCAAGGAAGCCGGTTTGGTCGTGCAGCGTCTTCATGATGCCGGTTTTAGAACGGGGCTCGACCATGTTAAATTAATTGGTGCCTGGGCAACGGAGCCGAACTTGCTTTTCTTAAGAAAACCTGTGAAATCGATTGCCGATCTCAAGAACCTGAAAATCCGGAATGCCGGTGCTGTCGGCGGGTACTGGCTTGGTCAAATTGGCGCAGTGCCGCAAACCATGAGTGCACCTAAAATGTCCATTGCCCTGAACCGCAAGACCATTGATGGCGGCCAACAAGGCTGGACGGGGATGCGTACTTTCAAAGCTTTGAATTTGGTTACCCATGTGATGGATCTGCCGCTTGGCGCCATTCCCTTCTTCCTTGGTATGAATAAGAAAAAATGGGACGGACTGCCAAAAGATGTCCAGGCTGCATTCATGAAGCAGGGCGGCGAGAAAATATCTCTGGCCGGTGGTGCGGCTTATTCGGGCGCAACACAAAAAATCATCAAGGCCAATCCGCAGGCACAAAAACTGACGGTCGTTAAGCCGAGCGGAGCTGCTTTTGACAAATTAGCCAAAGATTCTAAAATTTCTGTTCACAGTTGGTGGATAAAGAAAACCAAAAATGGCCAGGCAGTCTATAATAAAGCAGTCGAAATAATTGCTGACGTTCGTAAAAACGGCTAGTCGACAATTAACTTGTATGGTCTAAAGTCTTGGATCAATTCCAACTTAAAAGCAGGCGACTCAGCGGATATTTACGGCTGGTCGCCTGCATTGGTTTTACCGGTCTTGTCCTCGTCGCGTTGTTAACGATGATCGACGGCGTCGGCCGGTGGCTTACCTTGCCGCGAATCCCAGGTTTTAACGACATCGCGCAAATATCTTACGCGATTGTGATTTCATCATGTTTCCCGTCTTTGCTGCTTCGTGACCAGAATGTCGTAATTCGGTTTTTGGGCAAAGGTATCAAGGGGCGGACGAATTATTGGTTGGAAGCATTTGGGAATTTATTGACCCTGGCTTTTTTTGCCATTCTGGTATGGCAATTTTATTTGCTCACCATTGATTTGCAGGTCAGTAACCGAACGTCACCGACGTTGGAATTCCCGATTGCCCCCTGGTGGTGGATTATTACTTTTATTATGACAATCACCGTGCCGGTTCAGGTGCTGGTGGTTTTCGATAGTTTCTGCAGCGCGGTCTTTAATACACCGACCAGATTGCCCAAAGAAGAATCGGAGGGCGTCTGATGGATCCACTGTTATTGGGTGCATTAGGCCTTGGTGCCATGTTCATGCTTATTGCCCTGCATGTGCCGATTGGTGTTGCTATGGGTATTACCGGCGTGACGTCGGTCGCGTTCATCATTGGCTGGGAGCCGGCTCTTACCTTACTAGGTACCGAACCCTCTGCGGCGATTGAGAATGAGGGCTTGGCGGTTGTCGCTCTGTTTCTGCTGATGGGGGCATTTGCCACCGAAGCCGGTGTGTCGGCAGATATGTATCGGCTCGCCTATGCCATGATAGGCCATTTTAGAGGTGGCCTCGCCATGGCAACTATCGGGGGCTGCGCGGGTTTCGGCGCCATTTGTGGGTCCTCGATTGCCACCACGGCGACCATGGCCAAAATTGCTCTGCCGGAGATGCTGCAACGCAATTATCTGAAAACGCTGGCGAGCGGCAGTATCGCCGCCGGTGGTACATTGGGCATGCTGGTGCCGCCGTCCGTTGTGATGATTGTCTATGGTATTCTTACCGAAGAAAGCATCATCGCTCTCTTTGCCGCAGCCATTTTTCCCGGCGCGATTGCGACGGTCCTCTACTGCTTTACTATCGCCATTTATGTGCGCTTTAAACCGGAATCCGGTCCCGCTGGCGAACGTATTCCGTGGGGCGAAAAAATAACGGTGCTGGTTCAGTCATGGCGTTTCCTGCTCATTGCGATAGTTGTTTCAGGCGGCATTTATACCGGCGTATTTACCATTACCGAAGCCGCCTCTGTTGGCGCCAGTCTGGCTTTCTTCTTTGCGCTCTTTAACGGCATGAATATGCGCGGGTTCCTGGATTGCCTGACCAGTACAGCCTCCAACACCGGCATGATATTTGTCATTATCATGGGGGCGTCCATCTTTAGTTATTTCATTACCCTTTCCGGTTTGCCCGATGCCTCGGTGGAGTTCATCAAAAGTTTGAACGCTTCGAATTTTGTTGTCCTGCTCATGATGATGATCATGTATCTGATTCTGGGCAGCATTTTCGATACGGTTGCCGCCATGGTGATTACGCTGCCGTTTGTCTATCCGGTCATTATCGATTTGGGTTACGATCCAGTGTGGTGGGGCGTTGTCAATGTCATGATCATGGAGATCGGTATGATTACGCCGCCCATCGGCATCAATGTGTTTGTCCTCAACGGCATGGCCAAGGATTTGAACCTAAAGACCATCTATACCGGCATCTTACCATTTTTCCTCACTGATCTGGTCCGCTTGACCATCGTGCTGGTTTTTCCGGTCACCGCTTTATGGCTGCCCAAGGCCTGGGGGTTGATGTAAGGAGCGAACGTTTGTAAGACAGGGCTGACAGTGAAGTAACCGTCGCCGAGGCATTCTTGAAATTGCTGGCCGACCGTGGCATCGACTATTTCTTCGCCAACGCCGGGACGGATTTCACCCCTATCATAGAAGTCTTCGCCAAGGCACAGGCATTGAACATACCGGCGCCCACACCCATCGCCAAGCTGGCCGCTCGCGATAAGCTGGTGATTGCTACTGAGGGCGATGGCGCCTACATGTTCGGCAATCCCGTTTCGGCCCACTATGTGGCGGCCGCCCATGACCTGCCGTTCCTCACGGTTATTTTCAATAATGAGCGGTGGGATGCCGTCGGCCGCGCGACTCGGGCGATGTATCCCGACGGTTATGCCGTCAATAGCAACCAGGAACCTTTGACACTTTTGCAGCCGTCTCCAAAATTAGAACAGGTGGTGACAGCGTCGGATGGTTACGGGGAGCGTGTTGAAGACCCTGCGGAACTTCATGCAGCGTTGGAACGGGGCTTGAAGGCGGTCACGGTAGACAAACGACAGGCCGTACTGAACGTTATCTGCCGGAGCAGCTAATAATCAGAGAATATCCTAGGGGGTCAGCCGGTATATTTTTTCCGCATTACCCCGCAGGAATTTTTCCAGCACTTCGGGCTTTAATCCCAATTCACTTATCTCATCCATGGCCCGTTGGAAATCAATGACGGGAAAATCGGTGCCGAAGATGACTTTGTTTTGACCATAGGAATTAAGGTATTTGACGAACGGTTCTGGCCAGTGTTTCGGCGCATGGGCATCACTCCCGATATATACGTTGGGATGTTTCCAGGCCATGGCGATCATTTCTTCATGCCAAGGAATGCCGATATGGATGCCGATGATCTTCAGTTCCGGGAAATCACAAGCGACACTATCCAGGGTAATCGGCCTTCCGATACTGCGCATGGGGTTGGTCGGCGAATAGACGAGGGACTGACCCACCTGCATTTGGATGGGAACATCCAATTCAACACACTTGGTATAAAAGGGATAATATTTGGCGTGATCGGGGGCCAGTTCGAACCAGTGGGGATAGACGTGAGCGCCGATGAACCCGAGTTCGGTTACCGCCCGCTCTAGTTCCCGCACGCCGGTCATACCCTCGTATGGATCGATACCGGCCAGACCGAAGAAACGGTCGGGATGGCTCTTCACTGCTTCGACCACCAGATTATAGGGAATGTGATATGCGGCAGGCAGGCCCAGGCGACCAATCTTGGCGGCAATGAGAAAGGCTTGTTCGATCCGGGCTTCGTCCATCCGCCGCAGCATGGTTTCGTGGGGAATGCCGGTAAAGGTTTCCTCATCGACTCCGATCTTCTCCACATAGAAACCACGCCGGTCGGCTGGTCGGTGGCTCAGCGCCTCTTCGGTCTGGAGGTTGACGACGGCGTCAATGGCGGTGACGGGGAAAGAAGTGTCTGGCATCGGTTCAATAGGCCTTGCATCAGTATGAATCGGAAACGTACCATGCCATCTCAAAATGTAACGGGCAAGATTAGCGCGCCCGTTTGTTCAGGCAATAAATGTTTACCGGGGATCAACTTGCTCAATAATCAAAATGTCGCCTTGGCATTGGAAGAAAACGCTAGGCGTCGCAGCGCCCATCCCGCCATCATCGAAGGCGATCGATGCATTACTTATCAAGAGCTGGATCAGCTGGTGAGACGTATTGCCGGGCATCTGGCGGCGCAGGGGGTGGGGGAAGGGTCCATCGTTGGCCTATGCCTCAAGGATAGTGCCGATCATTTAATGCTGCATTTCGCCGTCGCCCGGCTGGGGATGGTCATTCTTCCCTTGGATTGGCGCTGGACCGATGTTGAAAAGGAACGGGTAGCCTCCTTTTACGGTGCTGTTCTCATATTTGTCGAACCGGGTGCCTTGATAGGCTGCCTGAAATGCATCGAAGCTGATGAGAATTGGCATGACGATGTAGCGGCGCAGAATCCTGATATTAATTGCGCACCCGGCGGAGAACATCCGCTGGTGCTATCCTTGTCCTCGGGCACAACTGGGCGGCCGAAAGGTCCGATTCTTAGCCATGACCAGTTCATTGCCAGGTTCGTTATCCAATGGGTGACACTAGGATTTAATCAGCATGACCGCTATCTCAGCGCGACGCCGTTGTATTTTGGCGGCGGCCGCAGTTTCACCATGGGCACCCTGTTCAGTGGTGGTTCGGTCATCATGTTCCCGCCGCCCTACATGCCGGAAGACCTGGTTGCGGCGGCTGAAGAGCACGAAGCGACCACGTTATTGTTAGTGCCGACCTTGTTGCGGCGGCTGTTGCAATTGCCGGATAAAGGTAAACCTTTGTTGGGCGGATTGAACCGTTTACTCTCTACGGGGGCGGTCCTTCATCCCGATGAACGCCAGGAAGTAATGGAGCGCCTCAATCCGGAATTCATAAATTACTATGGCTCAACCGAGGGGGGGGGTGTTTCTGTTCTTCTGCCTCAACATTCCGGCGACGTAGCCCATTCTGTCGGAGAGCCCATCTACAAAACCGACGTCCAGATTGTCGACGATCAAGGTCAGACATTGCCGTCGGGTGAAGCAGGGCTTATCCGTTATCGGGGCCCCGCGGTGGCCATTGGCTTTTATCACGATCCGGAAGCAGACGTCGAAGCATTTAAGGATGGCTGGTTCTACCCCGGCGATATTGGGCGGCTGGATGAAGACGGCCTCCTGTATCTTGTTGGCAGAGCCAAGGACGTCATCATCCGGGGCGGCGTCAACATCTATCCGGTGGAAATAGAGCAGGTACTGCTTGCGCATGAAGTGGTCGCCGAGGTCGCCGTGGTCGCCTGGCCTCATGAAGAAAGAGGTGAAGATATCGCTGCCTTTATTGTCGTCAAAGACAAGGTTTCGACAGACGCTTTACTCGATCATTGTCGGGCTAATTTGGCCATCTACAAAGTGCCGCGGGGTATTTTCTTTGTGGATGAAATGCCGAAATCTCCCTTGGGGAAAATCCTCAAGGCCGAATTGACGGCACGTTTGCAAAACACCGATTGAACCATTAAGGCTAAAACGGGTTAATCGTTTATCAGCGGGGGGTAGAACATGGACTTTAAACATTTTATTGAACAAAGTCGAAATGCTGGAGACTGCATCACGATAACCGATGAAGTCAGCTGCCGGGATATTCCCATGCGTATCGCAGAAGAGGAAAGCGGTGAAAACCGTGTGCTGGTTTTTGAGAATATTTCCGACTACGACGGCGCCGTGGCGTCGAACTTGTTCGGCAATCCAGAGCGTATCTACCGATCAGTGGGCGCCCATGACAATCCGTCCTACTATCAAAAAATTGACCAGGCGACCCAATCGCCGCCGGATTTGGCGCTGCAGGAAATGGATGACCAGAAGTACGACGTGGTGGCTAACCCGGTCCTTCTCGACCAGATCCCCAATATTGTTCATAGCGAGCACGATGCCACCCCCTACATTACATCGGGTGTGGTTTTGGCCAGGAACCCGGACACGGGGAATCATCATATAAGCTACATCCGGTTGTCCGTGCTGGACGGCAACAAGTTCTATTTTAATCCGCGAACACCGCGGATGAAGGAAATCGCGGAACTGACGGTGGGGAAAGGCGAAAATCTTGAGATCGCTGTGCTGATCGGTGGGCCCGTGGAGGCGATGCTGCTGGGTGCCTTGGGCTTCACCGAAGATGATGATGAATTGAAGATCGCCCAAGCATTGAGCAACGGGGAACTGATCTTTGCTGATCGCGACCTGCCGGTGCCGTTGGGAACGGAAATTGTTCTTTTCGGTACGGTTGAGCCTGAGTATGGAGAAGAAGGACCTTTCGGCGATATGAAAGGACTTTATATCACCAATGAAAATCCGATTTGCCGCGTCACGAAAATGTGGCGGTGCAAGGATGTCAACTATCACAGCATCCTGGGCGGTAAATCGCAGGAACATGTGGGGCTGGCCAGGATGAAGATGCTGCATCAGTTGGAGCATTTTAAACAGAAAAAATCCTACATTCTCGATTATCACCTACCCAAATATGCCGCCAGCCAGATGTGTTTGGTGACCGTGGAGGATGGCATTACCTTGGACAAGGTGGACAAAGAATTGTTCGATATCCGGTTGATTGAAAAGTTTGTTCTGCTGAACAAGGACACGGACCCGACGTCGGCTGAAGACGTTCTTTGGGCGATCACCCACCGGGCTAATGAAGAAAAAGATTTTTCCTTTGTCGAAATGGAGAATATTTTCGGGCGGCCGGGCCTTATGATCATTGACGCCACCACCGCCGACCCGACCGAGTGGACCAGCATCAGGGTGAAGGTTTTCGAATAACGGACCTAGTCGTTGGCTTCGTTCATTTCTGATTCTTGCGTCACGGCTAGATTGACCTTGTAGTTGTAGCGGTCCGGCCGATAGAGGTCGGCAAGATATTCCACCGGCTTGTCTGTTTCGTCGAAAATCAACTTGTTGACGCTCAACAAAGGGCTGCCGATATCAACGCCGAGCAGGGGCGCCACGGTGGGATCAGCCAGGACAGCATTAACTGAATGTTCAGCCCGGCTCAGTTTGATCCCCAACTGCTCTATCAATTGAAATAGCGGTTTGTTTCCAAGATCTTCACGCGAGTAATTATTGCCGATGGATTCCGGGACATAGGATGTGATGTAGGAAAATGGTTTGCCTTTGTAGCTCCTGATCCGCACGGCCATTTGAACAATATCACCTTCCTGGCAATTCAAGTGAATGGCGACATAGGAGGGCGCTTTGATATAGGCGAAATCCAATACCCAGGCTTTCGTCTGCTTGCCCATCTGATACATGCTTTCGATCAGATCATCTGACTGAATTTCCAACGGCGCATCAGGTAGTTGTTCCCGAACCCGTGTGCCCGTGCCCCGCTGGCGGGTGACATAGTTCGCATCCGCCAGTTCATTGAGCGCACGCTTCGCCGTAATCCTTGAGACGTCATACAATTCCATGATCTGTTTTTCATTGGGAATCAAAGAATGAGGCGGATAGGTATTATCCAGAATTTTACCGCGTAGGATAAGAAAAATTTGGTGATAAAGCGGGGTTTTCGAATCCCGCAAAACCATCAATATTTGTTCATATTCCTTATCTCTGTTTTCGGTCTTTGGGGCCATCTTTGTATGATTATCCAAATCGGCAATTTGGGGCTTCTATTGCCTATATATATCAATATTATGATATAAATATATACCATGTAAAAAAAACGGTCAAATTATGGAATTTACGACAAGATTTTTTTTCGTCGTTCTTTACATTTAAAGTTAAAAGACCTATAGATATATCATTATAAATTAGAGGAAAATCGGGAGTGGAAATGAACCTGGCGTATGACTGTTTGGAAAAGTCCGCAGCAAGGATACCGAATCGGCCAGCCGTTATCTTGTTTTCTGGCGTCGACGGGAAAAATCTTACGAAGATGACCGATACACTGTCCGTATTAAAAGAAGCCCATGATG
>PVBE010355046.1_pt1 | contig 12584 bp, 10 predicted proteins | sample 1631181 | NCBI WGS metagenome assembly PVBE01 (sample SAMN08397723, study PRJNA350692) | Marine metagenome, whole genome shotgun sequencing project. | isolation source: water | place: Pacific Ocean | collected 2012-04 | reverse complement strand
GCATCCACCATGGGGTGGGTCTCATCGATGCGTCGACCCACACTGCTCACCACCCGGTCGATGATGTGCATCAGGTGTGCATCGTCGTCGAAGGTCGTCTCGACGGCCTGGAGCTTGCCCCCTCGCTCGACATAGATGGTCTTGGGCCCGTTGATCAGGATGTCCGTGATGTCCGGGTCTGCCAGCAGCGGCTCGAGGGGACCGAGTCCGAGGATCTCGTCGACAATCTCGGAGACCATCCGCTCTCGTTCCGAACGATTGAGCATGACCGAGCGGGCCTCGATCATGTCTCTGAGCTGGCCCTGGAGCCGTGCTGTGAGCTGCTCCTTGGGCATCCTCTGGATCTGCTCAAAGTCGATAGCGTCCACGATCTCCGCGTGAAGCTCGTGCTTGATCGTGGCGTACTGCTGCGGATCAGCGCTGCTCTCGCCGCCGGAGTTTTGTTGGGCGTTTCGGACCCTGTCGATGATTCTGGAGGCCACGAGACGCCCTCCTGTTGGGATCCAGTCTACTTGAAGGGCCACCCGAAGCGGCTGCCCTTGTCCATCGGGATGACCCGCTCCGCGCCATCAGTGATGAGTGAGATCAGGTTTGAGATGTCTCGGCTGGCCGGAGACCGACGGGAGACATCCCTGAGCAGGTTGCCGTTGTTGACCGCCGCCATGCAGTGTCCATCGTCGCTTGAGATGGTTGCTGCGACCGGGATCCCCAGGTTGGCCTCGACGTCCAGCTCAGACACGGTACGGCCCCCATCCCAGCGGTTCAGCACCAGACGGATCTTGTCCAGGTCCACGCCCTGCCGCTGCAGCAGCTGCAGTCGGCGCCAGGCGTTTCGGACACTGGGAACATCGGGCGTGCACACCAGCAGGAGCAGGTCGGCAGCGAGAGACACCGTTCGAGTCGCGGCGTCCAGGCGGCCGCCGCAGTCCACCACCAGGTACTGGTAGGCATCCGCAGCGGTGGAGAGAATGCGCAGGACATCATCGGCGCGGATTGAGTCTGCCGCGGTCAGATCCAGGGGCTGCGCGATGACGTGGACCTGGGAAGAGTGGACGGCCACACTGCCGGCTAGCATGCGCTCATCGAGTCGGTTGAGGTTGGCCAGCAGGTCGCCCACATGGCTGGCAGGCTCGAGGTCCAGGTAGTTGGCGACGTCACCCATGGAGAAGTCCATGTCGACCACACAGACCCGATGAACCGGACACAGCTCGGCGGCCAGGTTCACGCTCACGAAGGTAGTGCCACATCCACCCTTGGCACCCAGGACAGCCACCACCACTCCTTGATCGGACTGTCGGGCCGCTTCCCGCGGAGCTTCCTGGACTGCTCGCCGGAGCAGGGCGCCGTCCTCGGGGAGAACGACGAACTCACGGAAGCCCGCGCGCATCGCAGCACGGATTCGCTCCGGGTTCGCGGAGCGGGAGTAGGCCACCAGCTGGACCTGGGGGAGCTCTGCTTTGATGGAGCTACCCAGTCGGACCGCAGCATCGAAGTCTCCGTCGAAGCCCACCACCACGACCTGCGGCCGCTGCAGCAGGGCTTCCTCCAGCGCACCGCTGAAGCTGGTGGCATCGTCTGGCAGCACGGCATCGGCGCCGATGCACTCCCGAATGAGGCCCATGTCTGCGTGGCCCACGCCCACCACCAGCAAGGTAGCTGCGCTGCGATGGGGGTTGCCTCCCTGCATCCGTGTCCTCAGCGTGCCAGGCCCAGGGGGCCTGTGGGCTTGGCGATGCGGGACTCGGAGCGGTGGTCCATGCCCAGCAAGAAGAGTTCGAAGTCGTTGGGGTTGTTGTCCTCTGTCGTGCCCGGGGGCTTGGGAACCTCTCCGGGTGCCATTGGCCGAACCAGCTTGGGCGTGACGAAGATCATCAGCTCTGTCTCATCCCTGCGGTGCTGCACATAGCGGAACAAGGAGCCCACCAGCGGGATGTCACCGAGCACCGGGACGCGGGCGTAGGTGGCGCGCATGCTGTCGTTGAGCATTCCCGCCATGGCGAAGGTCTTCCCGCTCTCGATTCGGAGGTGGGACTGGGTCTTGCGGCTCACGAAGCTGGGAATCTCGATGCCGGTGAGGCGAATCGAGTTGGTGCCATCGACATCGCTGACCTCCACGAAGACCCGCATGTCGACCACGTTCTCACCGAGCACTGTGGGCACGAAGATCAGCTTGACTCCGTACTCCTTGAACTCAATCGTCACCTTGTTCCCGAACTGAGACACGGGAATCGGAATCTCGCCACCTGCTAGAAACTCTGCCTGCTGACCGCTGAGTGCAACCAGGGTGGGCTGTGCGAGGATCTTCGACACGCTGTTCTGGCTGAGGACACTCATGATGGCCGAGAGGTTCACGCCATTGCCGAAGGTGCCCAGGAGCCGGAAGGCCTCCGGACTCGGGGAGAGCACCGTGCCGCCGTTGAGGGCATCCAGGCTTCCCCGGTTGGCCATGGACGCTGAGCTGGTCATCGGTCCCTCGAGACCCAGGCCGAGGGCGTTGTTTCCCCACAAGAGGTTCAGCCCAAGCTCCCGCAGTGCGGAGCGGTTGACTTCGGCAAAGACCACCTGAAGCTGGATCTGGTGGTCGCCGCGCACCGTCATCAGATTGATGAACTCCGGATCGTAGACCTTGGCCACACTGGCGATCTGCTGCAGGGTCGACACATCATCCACGGGTCCCTCGAGCACGAGGCGCTCTCTGAGGGGGTAGACCCTCGGCGGTGTGCCCTCGACGATCTCGTCGATGCGTCGAATGAGATCTGAGAGGTCCTGGTGGACCGTGAGCTGGTAGTGAACCGGCGAGCCGAGGGCATTGTGGAACCAGACCCAGAGGTCGGTAGAGCCCACGCTGATGCCGCGGATCTGGAACTGGCCTGCCTGAAGCAGCTTCACCTCCGCGATGGCACCATCGCTGACGAGCACCCGGGCGATGCCACGCTTCTCTTTGTAGATGAAGGACTGGCCCACACCCACGTCCAGCCACTCAGTGGCGGGCGCGCTCAGTCGCTTGGGCGGAGGCTTGCCCGACGCAGGCGCACTGGCCAGTGGCAGCCAGACGAGCCACACCAGGAGGACATGCTTCCAGTTCATCTCAGCCCCTACTTGTCGACTTTGTTTCCGGCACGATCAAAGCGTGCCGTCTGGGTTCGGGAGCCCTGGATGACCTCCGCGGTTTGAAAGGTGCGTACCCCAGTGGGGCGCTCAAATCCGATGAGCTCACTGGCGCTGAGCGGGTCGCTGGCCTCTCCGGGGTCTTCCTTGGTGATGTCCAGATCGCCCCGGAGCACCAGGTGGATGTCGCCCTTGGAGACAGCGAGTGCCAGCTTCTCCGCTTCATCTGGTTCCAGCTCCAGGGTCACGGTCGGAGTCTGGCGACGGGTCACGAGTCGGGTGCGCTTGTTCCCCTCCTGGTCCTCGTCCTTCTCGGCCTTGGGGCTGCCCACGGTGAGCACCGGGATGCCCTCCAGGATCGTCTCCGTGGCCCAGGCGGCTCGCCCGGCCTGATCATCGGGACGGATGGTGACGATCACATCCACGTAGTTGCCAGGCTGGATGAAGCCACCGACACCGGACTCCTGGTCTACCTCGACAGTCATGGCCCGCTTGCCCTTGCGGATGAGAGCGTTGAGACCAACGCCGGCATCCGCGCTCGCAAGCCGCTCACGGCGCAGCATCTCGTTGGCCAGGATCTGGGTCCTGGGGGTTCGGCCCACCACGCCCTCGATCTCCTCGAAGGTCCGACCCTGGGGGATCATATCTGGCAGGAGGTGCCTCAGAGCCACATCGCCCTTCGTGATCATCACACCCATCTCCAGCTTCCGGACTGCGATCACGACGGGCACGGTGTCCGGCGGGCGCTTGGCCGCCTCGATCTCCTCGTTGGCCGTCTGGATGACGTTGACGATGGCAAACGCTGTGATTGTTGCCGCGAGGAGGGCTGCCACGATGAACAGGACTCCGCTGCGTCGACCACCGGTCTGAAAGCGCGCCATGAAAGCTCCGTTGGCATGGAGATGAGGGACTATATCGCGGGAGGAGGGAGCCCTCCCCCCAGTATTGCATTGTCAATAGCTAAGGAACAGGAAAGCCGCTGGAGATAAAGCCCCCTGTGACCAGGATGGTCGCAGCACACAAGGGCACGGCGACCGGCACCCGAGGGACGGTTTCGGTTGGACGGAAGGTCTGAAATAACCAATAAAAACCGGAGATCAGGCCTGCGAGGAGGGCGCTGATAAGGAGCACCTGCAGGATCATCCAGAGCCCGGTCCAGGCGCCGATGACCATGGCGAGCTTCACATCTCCACCGCCGAGTGTTCGAAGAGCGAAGGGGCCGATCAACAGCGCAAGTGCTGCTCCAGCACCAATTGCACCCCGAGCCAGTCCGGGCGCACCCGCCGCAACGAGCTGAGCACCGAGAGCCAGCAGGAGCCCCACCAGGATCAGAGCATTTGGGATTCTCCTGCTGCGGAGATCGAAGACCGCCGCAGCAGACACAACCACCCAGAGCGCAGGCGCCGCCCAGGAAGCGTGTCCCGAGAGGAGTTCTATGGCCCGCCGGAGGTAGCGCCGTCGACCTGTGTCGCGACGTCTGTGAACAGGTTGTTCAGTGAGTCACCGAGCAGTGAGAGCGCGGTGATGATTGCCACTGCAACCAGTCCGGCAATCAGGCCGTACTCGATGGCCGTGGCACCTTCTTCATCGTGGATGAGTCGCCTGACGAGGTCCATGGACCCTCCCGTGTGTTGGCACTGGCAGTGTAGACGGGCTGGAGAGCCCGTGCAACTGCTGCGGGTCGATCCGCTATTCGCTTGAGAGATCCCCAGAGATCATCAGGTGGCCGTCATCCGTCCCCACGACGGTGGTCTCCACGTCGGCGAGCATGAAGCCTGCGAAGGACGGAATGGGGATCTCATCGAAGGCTCCGGTGATCTCTGGCAGGAAGACCGGCAGGAGCACAGCAAAGGCCGCTTCTGCACCTGCGGCTTCCGGAGAAGAGGGATCGGGGCTGACGACATCTACCCACACGACCGGGTCTCCGAGCTCCACACTCAGGGCATCACCAGCCGAGCTGGCCAGGAGACTGAGCGGGACATGGGCGGTGACGTAGAGCTCCATGTACAGGTTGTCCTCGCTCACTTCGCCATCGTAGATCTCCACGAAAAGATCGCCGAGCTGCATGGCCAGCTCTGTGCCGGCCTCCACGTCCTCGTGGGGCACGATCATCGGCGGCAGTGTGGGGGTGGTGACCAGCGTGAGGTCTGTCAGGCCTGGGAGCACGAGTGCAATAGCCGCGATGTCGATGCCCAGATCCTCGTCTGTGAGGCTGTTGTCCAATAGGCCGCCGCCCCAGACCGCGTACATCAGCTGGTTCAGGAAGTCGATGCCGAGCGCCAGCTCCGTACCGCCAGAGGTGTCCGCGAAGGTGGGGTAGAGGTAGTCGCCCATGGGTGGGCCGGGGGGGCCTGCGGCCCAGCCAGCAGACTCCCAGCTATACGGACTCACCAGGGTCTTCATCGGGATGTCCAGGCCGGTGCCGTCGACATCTACGCTCTCGGGCAGCGCCAGGATGGTGTAGCTGTTGTCGCCGATGTCCATTGACTGGGAGACGCGGATCCCGGCCATCGCTTCTTCGACCATCGGGGCAATGGTCGAAGAGAGGGTGTCCTCGATGGCAGCGGAGAGCTCATCTTCGATCATCCCGTCGACATCCACTCCGAACCAGCCAGCGATGGACTCGATCGCACCAAAGCCGCCTGAGGCGTCAAAGACCAGGCCAGCAGGAGTGACCTCGGTACTGTAGACCTCGATTTCGATGTTGCCGCTGACGTCCACGGACGGGTCGAGCAGGATCACTGCCGTGATGCTCTCCGCAGTCAGATCGAAGTCACCGCCGCCACTTCCCTCGATGTTGCCGTCTACATCGATGTCATTGATCACCGCTGTGAGCCGCAGGTGCGTGCCGTAGGTGTCCACGCTGACGTCGATACCCGCAATGTTGACCTCGGTGACGTTCACGGTGAAGCTGAAGAACCAGAACGAACCGCTCCAGATCTCGCCCAGCATCATGTCGCCGATGGCATCGATATCGATCATCTCTTCTGCCACCGAAGAGAGGGCATCGAGCCCACCAGGGCCTTCGTTCATGCGGATGACCAGTCCCTCGGACCAGTAGGTGGAGGTGCCGGCCCACTCTGTGGCCCGCAGTGCTGCGCGCACATCGGAGCTCTGATTGGGCTCGGGAGTGTCCCCATCCAGGGCAATGGTCTCGATCACGTTGATGCCATGCTGCAGCGAGAGGCTGTGCTCGAAGGTGCCCGATGGGGTCGGAGTCACCGGGGTCCCACCCACGGTCAGAGAGGTCACGCCGGTCACGCTGTCCATGACGGTGCCGGAGACGGTGACGTCGCTATCCAGGGTCCAGGAACCCCGGTTGGGGGTGTCCACGAAGAGTATCGGGCCGACGGAGTCGATGACGATCTCGATCGTCTCCTCCAGATCCGTCCCCTCCACGGTGATGGTCACCTCGAAGGTACCTTCTTCCTCAAAGGTGACATCTCCGCCGTCCACGCTGGCCTCTCCCGTGCCGTCCACGGTGATGGTCCAGTCGGCCTCGATCTCGTTTCCGTACTCGTCTGTCACCACCACGGTGGTCGAGCTGGTCTCGCCAGCCTCGAGGTCATCCTCGTCCAGACTGAAGCTGAGGTGCGCGGGCTCTGAGGGCACCACGGTAAAGCTCTCCGTGTCCTCCAGGGAGTCCTGACTCGCGGTCAAGGCGTAGGTCCCGGCCACAGTGGACACAACGGTCTCGCCATCGATGCTCACATCGGTGCTGTCCAGGCTGAGGTCAACCACTGAGACGTCAGCCACATTGCCGTAGGCATCGGTTCCGCTCAGGGTGAAGCCGAGGGCCTCTCCCGCGACGACCTCGGAGTCTTCCATCGTCAGGTCCAGCCAGTCGAGTGCTCCGGGCACGACCTCGAGTGTGGCCTGTGCGCTCAGATCGGATCCGTCCAGGGTGGCGGTGGCTGTGATTGTGTGGGTTCCCGCCAGTGTGGCGATCAGTGTGGCAGAGTCTACAGCGAGCTCGGCCTCCAGATCGCTGGAGAGCGTGGCACCACTGACGGTCTCTTCGTTGTCATCCTCATCGATAGCGGTGACCGTGTAGTCCACGGGCATACCTGCCGCGATGCTGGCGGGATCCACGTCGAGCCTGAGGTCCAGGTCGGTATCCGCGTCGGTGTCGGTGTCCGTGTCGGATTCTCCGCTGTCGGAGCCCAACCCATTCGTCACCGTCTTTCCGCCTGATCGGCAGCCCAGGATACTCAGAGGGAGTACCCCCAACAGGATGATCGCAGCACGCATAACCCTCGCCCTCCACAGAGAAGAATGGACGAGAGACTGCGGGATGTAAAGCGATCTACTCCAGGTTCAGTGAACCAGAAAGCCCCAGGTAGCCCTGAGCCCCGCCGGTTCCGACCATCTCGGTGCTCACACCGGAGAGCTCGAAGCCCGCAAAGGAGGGGATCGGGATCTCACCGAAGGCCCCGGTAATCTCCGGGAGGAAGACCGGGAGGAGCACGCCGAGGGCTGCCTCGGCTCCAGCTGCAGCAGGGGTGGAGGCATCTGGGTAGACCACATCCACGGAAATCTCTGCCTCGCCTATGGTCAGCTGAATCTCCTCTCCGGACCCTGAGGTGGTCAGCGAAGCCGGTGCCAGGGTGCTGACGTACAGCTCCATGTACAGGGTCTCATCGCTGACCTCGCCATCGTAGATCTGCACGAGGAGATCGCCTACCTGAAGCTGGACGTTTTCCTCCTCCTCTCCATCCTCGTAGGGAACGATGAGTGCAGGCAGGGTGGCATGGGTCACCATGGTCAGGTCCGAGAGCCCGGGCAGCACCAGTGAGATGGCAGCCATCTCGATGCCGAGATCCTCGTCTGTCATCTCCGTATCCAGCATTCCGCCAGCCCAGAATGCCCGGAGTGCCTGGTTGGCGAAGTCCAGGCTTACCGCCATCTCCGTGCCGCCATCCGAGGAGGCGAAGGTGGGTGCGCCATACCCGGCGTAGGGACTTCCGGAGGGCCCGGTGTCCGCAAAGGTGGCACCGACCTCCGAGGGGGTAACGGTGGTCTCCATCCACAGCTCGATGCCGCGGTAGAGGACCTCGATGGCACTCAGTGTGCCGGTCACGGTGTAGTCCACACCGCCGAAGTCAAAGGTCTCGGAGACCCCCACGCTGCCCAGTGTGTCCTCGATCATGTCGGGAATCGCATCCTCGATGGTGTCTTCCACCGCAGAGAGCAGTCGGTCCTCGACCTCGGCGTCCACATCGAAGCCGACGAATTCAGCAATGGACTCGATTGCACCCGCGGCCCCACCCGCATCGAAGCTCAGTCCGGATGCACTAGCGGACACGCTGGAGACGCTCACGTTCAGCACGCCGCCGGAGCTCACGGAGGGGTCGAGAAGGGCCTCGACCTCGAGCGTGCTGGCGGAGAGCGTGTAGTCATCCCAGCCGGTCACGGAGGTGTAGACCTGACCATTGACGTCCACGCCAGTGAATGTCGCGAGCACGCGAATCAGCCCGGCTGAGGTATCGATCTCGATATCGATATCATCAATATCGACCGAGTCTGCGGTGACCTCGTAGCTGGTGCAGATCTCCCACCAGCCGGATCCGATGCACCACTCGTCGTCCACCAGGGTGCCCACGATCAGCGAGGACACCTCACTCTCGGAGACCATGCTCTCGGCGAGCTCGGAGATGGTGTCCAGTCCACCCTCTCCCTCGTTGAGGCGCACGATGATCCCGGCATCCATGGGCGCGGATGCAGACCAGAAGGTGTCGGCCTGCAGGACTGCGCGCGCGTCGGTGGCGACGTTGGCATCGGGTGTGTCGAGGTCCGTGGCCTGCGACTCGATGATGCGCATCCCGTGCTCAAGATCGATATCCAGGGAGAAGCTCCCATCCGACTCCCAGCTCAGGTCCTCACCGTCGACCATCAGGCTGGCGACACCGGTGACATTGTCAGACACCGTGCCATCCACGGTCAGGGTGCTGCTGGTCGTCCAGTGCCCTCGACCTGGGTTGGTGATGTCGAGCAGGGGTCCATTGGAGTCGATGGTCAGGTCCAGCGAGTCGGAGAGATCGGTGTCATCCACGGTGACCGTGATGGTGAAGACCCCCTCCTCGTCGAAGGTGATCTCTTCTTCGTCCACGGTGGCCGTGCCGGTTCCGTCTACAGTCAGTGTCCAGGCATCGTCCGCCTCGTTTCCGTACATGTCCAGGATGGTGACGATGGCGCTGGTGGTGTCGCCCGCCTCGAGGTCTGTGTCCGCGAGTGACACAGTGACACTCACCGGGTCGCCCGGCACCACATCAAATGTCTCGGCATCCGAGAAGTCGCCGCTGGATGCGGTCAGTGTGTAGGTGCCTGCTACTGTGCTGGTGGCCGTGCCTGTGTCGAGGACCACATCTTCACTGTCTGCGTCCATCGCGACATCATCGGTATCCACGGGGTTGCCGTAGACGTCACTGCCGGTCACCTCGAAGCCCAGGGGCTCGCCAGCCACGACCTCGGTGGCAGCCAGAGCGAGATCCAGGTCGATGAGCTCACCTGGGGTGACCTCCAGGGTCGCTGTAGCGGTCTGGTCCTCATCGCCGATCGTGGCGGTAGCCTTGATGAGGTGGGTCCCTGCCAAGGTGGGGGTCAGTAGGCTGCCATCATCCTCGAGGGGGTCCTCGATATCGCTGACGACCGTGTAGCCAGAGACGGCCTCGGTCTCGCCGGTCGGGGCCTTGCTTGAGTGTCTAAGGACCTAGAGGTCGTCGACTGCAGCCGAGGCAAGGATCAATGATCCTCCGACCACGAGCGTTCCATCCACCACCTGGCAGCGGATCACGGGGCCGAAGTCCCCGCCATACGCAGTGACGATGTCGGAGGTGTGCTCGGTCCAGGTCTCACCACCGTCCTTGGAGGTGATGACCCAGCCATCGTCGGTCTGCGAGTCGCGACCGACGGCGGCCACGAAGTTGTCCGGACCGCGGCAGGTGCCTGCGGACCAGGTCGAGTGACCCATCGAAGTCGAGGCAGACACAATGCCCGAGACATCGGTGCCAGTCCAGTTGTTCGCATCGTAGGCGGCGATCTCCCAGTCGGATCCGATGGTGTAGATCATGCCCAGATCGTCATCCTGGTTGACGCAGGCCACGGAGAGACCGTCTGCGTTTGCGCCCACGCCCCAGCACTCGCCGGAGTAACCAGAGAAGCCGGCGGCCAGAATCACCGTCTCCCACATGTGATCGAGGTAGCCGTCCCCGGCCGTGTCCGTGGCGAAGCCCCAGGTCCTCGGGGGAAGGTAGATCGCTGGTGGCTTGCTGATGGTCGAGCCAACGCCGATCACCTGGTCATCTACGACCGTCATGTCGAGGACCTGGGTGTGGTCACTCGAGGTGGAGTGCCACCAGCCATAAGCCGATGCCCAGCCATCGTTGTCCGTGGTCCAGCCCGGGGTGGTCTTGCGCACGAGCAGCTGGGTTCCCGTGAGGGACTCCGCGTACTCCGACCCATCAGACGTCCGGACGTAATTGGCCGTGGTCATCGTGAAGTCGGTGTGCGGGATGTTGTTGTACACCTCGCCAAGGGCTCCGCTGGAGGTGTCAAGCGAGACCACTCGGTAATCGGAACCGGACATGGTTCCGCTCACATAGAGCAGGCCATCATCCGACCCGCGATGCAGGCCCACGACCCGGAAATCCTCAAAGAACCCGCCGACCTCGTCCTCTGGGGCATCCCAGCTCGCGCCGCCGTCGGTCGTCATCCACAGGCCGTCCCCTTCGGCATTGGAGCCGCAACCTGAGTAGCAGATGCTGGCATCATCGCAGAGCAGGGCATCCATCTTGGAGCCGCCGCACATCGAGAGGTGCGCGGTCCAGATCATGTAGCTCACCGCTACGTCGCTATCCCCCTGGAGATCGACGTCCGTGTCCGTGTCGGTGTTGGTGTCCGGCGGGGACTCCAGTGTGTCCTTCGGTGGAGACCCGGTGTCCGCAGGAACGATGTCGTGCTCCGCGCCGACGTCCGCTTCGGAATTGGGGGCCGAGCCGTCGTCGCAGGCGCCGATTGCGACGCCGATTGCGACTACAAAGAGGATGCTGAGAGGAAGTGCGTAGAGCTTGTTCATGGTCTGTCTCCTTAGTCATGTTCAAAAAGAAGTGTCGGCACTATGCATGAACGCGGCGGTGAATGCAAGAAAATGCCGACGCACTTGACGATATTTCAGGTTTCTTCATTCCGCATAAGTTATTCGTATCGGGACGGCATTGGAGAAGCGGGAACAGAAAAAAAGGGCATTTCCGGATCCAGTCTGGGTCAGGTTGTCTTGGTGGGTGCTTCATTCAGATGTGGGAAGGGTGTCCCTATAGTGTTTGGCTCGTCGGATCCGGGTGGGCAGCCAGCCATGCCGCCATCTCCTCGGCGATCAGGCGGTATCCCGAGGCCGATGGGTGGTCGTCGTCGGGGAGAAACAGGGCGTCGTAGGCAGCCGCTCCTTGCTGCTCCAGCACTGCGGTGAACCGCGGACGGGGATCGACGAACTCTACGCCCGCGGCCTCTGCATAGCTGACGACGAACTCCCCGTCATGGGTCTCGGGGTCTCCCCGGCCGGGCATGTATAGCAGGATGAACCGCGCACCAGCCCCCCGCACCAGGTCCCTCGCGGTGTCCAACAGGAAGCTCCCCGTCGTCTCCACCATGTTGGCGTCCGGCGGCCCGTGGGTTGATGTTTCCCAAACCATCAATAGAGTCTCCAGGATAAAGGACCGCGTCCAGAACGTAGCCCGGATGTCGCCGGGGGAAGGGACCGGTAATCCTGTGAAACGGTTGGGACCTGCCGGCGTGGGTCCGCCCTTCGCATAGCAGAAGAACGGCGTGACGTTCCTGTACAGATCCGGCTCTACGTATCCCAGGATGACGAGGTCCGGATGGAAACGCAGACCATCGTCCTCGAGGGCCAGGACCGCCTGCCCCTGGGAGTAGGCGAAGACCCCCAGGTTCAGCACCTCTGTGCCCCCCAGGAGCGCATCGAGAGTTGCGCAGGCCAGGTCCCGGCATCGTCCACGTTCTCTCCGAAGGTGAAGGAGTCGCCCAGGGCGACGATTCGACGAATCCCGGTCGCCGGCATGGCGGTGTATTCCGTCACGCCCCGGAAGCCTTCGGAGTTGGTGTTCAGGTGGACCGCCCGTTCGTCGTCCAGAATATGCTCCGGCAGGCAGGGGTTGGGCTCACCGTGCAACAGGCCCTGATGGGCCACAGTTCGATGCAGATGACTGAGCACTACAGCAGTGTCAACGGCGACGAGAAGCGGGAGGCCGTGGCCAAGGTTATCTCCTTGATGGCCTACAAAGAAGTGAAAGAGGAATCGGCATGATGCACGGTTTGCAACTAGTGGGGTCGGTCCATGGTACAGGGCCGGCCCCTGGGTGCCTGCGAAAAGGCACCATTTCTTACATTAGGGGAGCCCACGGGGGAGCCCAGGGTGGTTGGAGGACCATACCTTACTTAGCAGTTAACGAGAAAAGGCCCAT
>PVBE011887890.1_pt1 | contig 12585 bp, 5 predicted proteins | sample 1631181 | NCBI WGS metagenome assembly PVBE01 (sample SAMN08397723, study PRJNA350692) | Marine metagenome, whole genome shotgun sequencing project. | isolation source: water | place: Pacific Ocean | collected 2012-04 | reverse complement strand
TCAGGATCTGGATCGTGCACTGGTGAGATATAATGAATACGGCATGGCGTGGGCCACTGATTCTACGGGACCGGATGGAGAAAATCCACCTTGGGCCACAGCTCAATTTCGAAATTTGCTCACCAACTCAGAGTTTACGGAGAAGTTCATTGGTTCTTTTGCAGATCATCTGTACCTCACGTATCACCCAGCCAGGGTGGATTCATTCATTCATCTTCACAGGGATTGGATTAGTGCAGAAATGCCGAATCAGATCAGCAGATGGCAAGGAACGGGCAGTAATCCGATTTACTCGTTGAATCAATGGCTAAGGGATGTTGACACGTTGAAAGCAATCGCTTCGAGCCGACATGAATTTTTGTTACTCGACCTCGCCTCATTTTTCAACCTGACTGGTCATGACAGCCTGAGTCTGGATGTGCATCCATTGAATTCCGGAAAAATTTACCTGAATGATAAGACCCCGGATTGGTTGCCCTGGAGGGGAAACTACCTGCAAAATGTTAATTGCAAGCTGATGGCCATCCCCGCTTCGGGATTTGCATTTTCCCATTGGGAATTGAATGGAGTTTGGCATTCCGCTGATTTTGAAATTTCAATTGAAGTTGATAGCAATTCCATGCTCGAAGCCATTTTTCTCAACGATTCCACTTACATTCCGAAAATTGTGATCAATGAAATTGCATACATGGGAGTGGACGATGGAGATTGGATTGAATTGGCCAATCCCGGAAGCCAGCCTGTTGATCTAAGCGGGTGGACGTTTGCCGATGGTGATTCAACTTCAGCGTTTCGCTTTCCGGCCAATTCATATTTAAAATCTGATAGTTTTTTGATTGTCACGAACCAACCAACGGATATGAGGACTCTTATCCGCAGGAGATCCAAGGTGTTTGGAAAATTGGGATTTAAGTTGGCAGCTGAGGGAGAAACTGTATTTCTGAAGGATCAGGCTCAAAGAATTGTTGACTCTGTACGATATTCCCCTCACTATCCGTGGCCTGAGTTGTTTGGTGAGCCTAATCGCAGCATTGAACTCAAAGCACCGCATCTTGAAAATACGAATGGGATCAATTGGTTTACGCGAAGCAACAAGCCGGGTTCTCCCGGGCAACCCAATGTTGAATCAGAATTCTTTTTCTGTGGAATAGAAAATCAGCTGATCAACCCTGGCGAAAATTTCGATACGGTCTTTTTGGCCGATTACTTTTACCACCGAGAAATTGAAGTCTCACAAGTTAACTGGGGAATTCGTACACCCACAAACCTGAACGTATCAATTGATCAGGATGGGGACTTCGCCATTGTGCGAAATACGCAAGGTGCATTGGTCATGGAAAAGTTGATTTTCACGGCCACAGTTCCAGGTGTTGGCACTGTTCGGGATAGCGCTTTGTTTGGAGTGGCAACACGCATTGAAGACACGGTTCTCTGTGATGTGACCTGGAGGCAATCGTTAAGCCCTTATGTTGTTTCCGGAACCGTTGAGGTGGCAAATGGATGTTCCCTGGTGGTTGAAGCCGGAGTTGAGATCTGGAGTGAGCGGTTCGCGAGATTTGAGGTTTTTGGTCAAGTTGACTTTGACGGAACTGAACTTGATCCAATCCAAATTAGCGCGATTGAACACCATTGGACAAACTTTAATTTTCATCCAAATCTTCATGCTGCTTCAAAACTGAAATACGTTTGTATAAGCAATGCGACTTTCCAAAATGATTCCAGTTGGCAAAGAGCTGCTATCTCTTCAAACCAACACGAATTGGTAATCGAAAATTGCCTTTTCAGCAATAACCTTCAATGTGTTTACGCTTTCGATGGAAGTGTAATCATTGGCGGATGCGAGTTTGAAGCTTCCAATGCCCGTGAACGAATCAACCTGGTGGGCAGTGAGGCGCTGGTTGAAAACTGTCACCTGGAATATATTAAGGGCGACTATGACGGTATCGATTATGATGCCGTTACGGGTGGCATCATTCAAAACAATACGCTTTTTGGCGGTGATGACGATGGCATTGATGTTGGCCAGATTCATGGAATTGCCTGTAAAGATGTTTTGGTGAAGGGCAATTTTGTAAAAGGATTTGCAGATAAAGGGGTATCGGTTGGTGAAGGGTCACTGAATATCATTGTTGAAAGGAACGTGATAATAGACTGCGATATGGGAATTTCAACCAAGGACCATTCCACCTCACTGTTGGACCACAATACACTGTTTGCGAACCACAACGGTGTTTTGTGTTATGAAAAGAACCCAGGTTTGGGTGGAGGCATAGCGCACGTTACGAATTCGATTATCTCCTCCTCTGATTCATTGGCTTTTTTAGTAGATGATGTTTCTGAATTGGAGGTGGATTATTCGCTTTCGAACACTGACACCTGGCCTGGAATTGGAAACCTGGTGGGCGAACCGCAATTCTTGCTACCCGAAATTGATGATTTCAGACTTGCTCCAAATTCTCCTGCTATCAATGCTGGTGCTCCAACTTTCAACCTCGATCCAGACAGCACAAGAACAGATATAGGTGCTTTGGTCAGCAGCTATCCAACAATTTCTTATGGCTATTCCGAAATCGTAAAACTGCAGTCAATTCCGAATCCTGTTAGCGATTTATTGGTGGTAGAATTGGTTGTACCAGGAAATGAGGTTGTCGAACTTTGCGCCTTTGATGAAAACGGAAACCTGGTCCGAAAACTTGGAAAATATACAGGTTTCGAGTCCACAACCCGGACTCATGTCATTCAGTTTGAAACCCAATCCTTGTTGAATGGAGTTTACTTTCTACGAGCCAAATTTGGAAAGGAATCTGTTAACAAGAAATTTGTAGTAGTGCACTAGACCCGTCCATTTAGGGAGAAGTCAGACACACTTATCCATCAAACTTTTGCCCCAGGTTTTTATGCGTGCCGTCACAAAAAGGTTTTTTGGCCGATTGTCCGCATCTGCAGAAAGCGAATTTCCCATCTTCGATAGTTTCATTGCCTTCCCGATCGGTAAGATTGAATTTACCTTTTATCCTTACAGGCCCATTCTTCATTATGAAAACTGAAACTTCTCTATCAGATATGTTCGCTTCAACACTTGCACTTTCGGAATAGCTAAGTGCACCTGAGGGACATTTATCAATGGTAGCTTTAATTTCCTCTTTGGTTGCGTTCTCCACATTGATCCATGGTTGTATTTCAGGATCGAAAACCTTGTTGAGGTTTCTGACACATTCTCCTGCATGAGCACAAACATCCTGTTTCCAATGAACTGTGAGGTCCTCTTTTTGATAATCCTTTTGCATTACCTGAAATTTTATCTGACCAATGTAACACTGCCAGACAATTGTCTGGCATTTCCATTCCAGAATTCAACGTTGATCACGTAAGCATAACTTCCCATAGGAGCGGCTTTGCCTTCGTAAGTGCCATCCCAACCATTGCCAGGTTCTGTAACATCGTTGTGATAATAGAGTTCCTGTCCCCAACGATTAAAAATCCGCATATCCACCACTCTCGCACCTTTTTGAAGAATTTCAAACTTGCTGTTTTCAAAAATTGAACTTGAAGGTGAAAATGCATTGGGCACCACAATCGCAAACTGACCACCCAGGCAACCCTCAGGATCTTCTATCGGGTCTGAAATCAAAATTGAAGACTCGGCTGAACAGCCATCTTCGTCAGTAACAGTTACTGAATAAGTGCCGGGTTGGAGTTGTTCTATCAAATTCGCTGTACCACCGGTACTCCATGAATAAGTATAACTGCCTGTTCCTCCGCCATTTACTTCAACAGTTGCAACACCATTAGAATCTCCGATACAAACTACATCCACACCAAGCGCTTGCACTTCTATTTCATCGGGTTCGCCAACCGTTGCAGCGGCTGTGGTAGTGCATCCATTGTTGTCGGTGACAGTGGCATTGTAGGTTCCAGTTGTAACGTTCGTCAGGTCTTCAGTGTTATCACCACTATCCCAATTGAAGGAATAAGGAGCAGATCCACCTGCAACTGTCAGGTCAACAGAGCCATCAGATCCCCCATAGCATGTCGCGTCTGTTGAGGTGGCAGACGCTGACATTGGGGCAGGAATATCCAAAACAATGCTGTCAACGATGTAGCAATTATTGGCATCCGTAACCACAACAGTGTAAGTTCCACCTCCCAGTCCTGAAACATCTTCCGTCATTTCAAAAGTGGACCAAAGGAAAGTATAAGGTGCGGTGCCACCAAGAACGGTTAAATCGGCAGACCCATCATTTGCGCCATCACAACTTGGGTTAGTGCCGGTAATTGAAGTCACCAGTGCTGATGGTTCACTCAAGGTAACAGAACTCGTTGAGGTACAACCATTTGCATCGGTTACGGTGACAACATGTGTTCCGGCAGTTGCTGAAAGTATGTCTTCGTTAGTGGTGCTATTGGTCCAAGCAAAACTGTATGGAAGAGTTCCACCACCAACGCCCAAATCAATACCTCCATCGGTTCCTCCGTTGCAACTTACATCAACAGAGTTTGCAATTGAACTGGTCAAAACAGAAGGCTCGGTAATAATCCATGACATTATTTCAAAGCAATTGTCAATGTCGGACACGGTTAAGGTATAAGTTCCCGGGCCAAGATTCTGCAAGTCCTCAGTCGTTTCAGAATTCGACCAATTAAACGCATAGGGTAGGCCGCCACCGGCTATGGTAACATCAATAGCACCATCGTTAGCTCCAAAACATGATATGTTATTCGAGGAATTCGTATTGATTACAATGGTAGTAGATTGCCCAATGGTTGTAGGTGCTGAAGCTGTGCATCCGTTGTCGTCTGTTATGGTTACAGCATAGCTGCCTGCCCCCAATAACAATGCAGTTTGCAATGCCTGTGGTGGATTGCTGTTCCACAGATAGTTGTAAGGTGATGTTCCGCCTGTTGGATTTGCTGTAGCCTGGCCATCATTTGCTCCGTTGCAACTAACATTTTGTGATACAACGTTTACGGTTAATGGATTTGGCTCACCAATTACAGCAGATGCCGTTGTTGTGCAGCCTTCATTATCGGTGACAGTAACGGACAAGTTACCAGCGCTTAAGTTTGAAATACTTTGTGTTGTTGCAGCAGGAGACCAGTTGTAAAGAAATGGTAGTTCACCTCCAGATACAGTCACTGTTGCTTGACCATCTGATCCGCCATTACACAAAACATCCGTTGGTGTTATGCTTGCTGTAAAACTGAAGTTAGGATTTTCGCTCACTACCAAGGTAAAAGTTCCGATTTCTTGCGCGGAAGCTGCATCAACCACAACATACCATGTTCCACTTTGGCACAATGGCTTTGAAACAACTGATTGTGAGCCACATCCATTATCATCAAATGTGTCAACAGCACAGGCAGCATTCAACAAATACATGTAACTGTCGAATTGTGCACCATTAGCGCCACATAAGGAAATTGTTACACCCATTGCAGTAGGCACGTTGAACGAATAAAACACATCATTTCCTGCGCTTCCGGGATAATTGTTAGAGGAACATTCATTGCTGTTGAAATGCGAAAGCGAACCTCCTATGTTGAGTGTTCCAAGTGCTATTGCATCGTTGCAACTCGTTCCACCTGTGTAACGCCAGTAGGTTTCAATCCTCGGGTCGTAATCATTATTGCTGCAACCAGAACCTTGCTGATAACCATGATCGAACCATTGACAGGGGGGGCCAAGTCGATAATCGATTTGCGTTTTGAATGGATTGGCATCGCAGGATCGGTCATCATCCTCACTTCCTATGCAATTGCCAAACAAGCTGAAGCAACAAGTACTCGCATCATCGGTACACCTGGAGCTTACATTGCAAGTTGTAAGGCCACCAAATGGCGCAAAGTCAGTTGGAATATCATCTTCCCATGCGTGAAGACGAATGTCGAAATATTGAGGAACTGAAGCAGCTACGTAAGTGTGGTTAAAAATTACATCGTTAAAATCTGCTGAGAAAAATGGTGGATCTGAATCGTGTGTATGGCATACACCTCCCGTAGAAGTCCAGCCTGCCCCATCCAAATCGGCATTATCTCGAGCCCATACTTTGAAACTATATTCATCTACTTCAATGGAGGGAGGGGTTAAAGAGCCCAAATCAAGTGTAGCATCAGAGTTTGTTGTTGAGGTAACCTGAACGTCTCGCAACTTAATTTGCAATTCTATGGGTCCATCATTGAGAGTTTGGGCAACCAGATTGAAGGTTGAGACCGAAACCGCGAACAGGCAAGTAAAAAGGAACCAGGATAGGTGGTTTAGTTTGTAAGGAGTCATGAATATTGGTTGTTGGAAATGCGTGATACGTATTTTGTAAGAAGGCTTAAAAATAAAAAAATCATGGGCGATATGAGTTCGTCAAATCAAGGCATCGATTATCTAAAACTTATAGTCTTCGCACCTTTCAATATGGCAGTGAAGATTGAAGGGCTTTTTTAATTCTTACTTTTGAGACCTGCTGAATTCAACCATTTATGAAACCACTTTTGTCTTTGTTTGCCGTTGCCTGTCTGATTTGTTGCTATTTCGTTTTTCCAGAAAAACAATGTGATGAAAAGAAGAAAGTAGGGCAAACAACGCCCAACGGCTGGGGAACTGTTGATAACCGAACTGCTCGCGTGGACTACGATCTGGAACGTTTCAGAAATCCCGCCACAGGAACCATCCCTGAAAACATCAAAGCCCGGGAGCTGCAATTTGCAAAGCAGTTCAGAACCAAAAGTGGGCAAACAAGAAGCGCACAATGGACCTGGCGGGGACCAGATAATGTAGGCGGCAGAACTCGCGCATTTGCATTAGATGTGACGGATGAAAGTATCATCATGGCCGGTGGCGTAACTGGAGGAATGTGGCGCTCAACAAATGGTGGTCAAAGTTTTTCAAAAACTACCACACCCGATCAATTGCATTCTGTGACTTGTGTTGTTCAGGATCCAAGACCCGGGAAGACCGATACCTGGTATCATGGATCGGGTGAATATTATGGAATTGTGAATGCTGCTGGCTTTTCAGCACAATTTAGCGGTGATGGAATTTTTAAATCCACAGACGGAGGGATTTCTTGGACACAACTCGCCTCTACATCATCCGGAACACCACAAACAATGTATCAAATTGCCGATTTCGACTTTGTTTGGAACATGGTGGTTGATCCCACTGCCACTACTGAGGATGTGGTTCTCGCAGCAGTTTACAATGGCATTTATCGATCCACTGATGGGGGGCAAACCTGGGCTGCAGTCCTGGGCCTTGACACTACCACTGGAAGCCAATCTGCTTTTACGGACATAGTAGTAAGTTCCACCGGTGTCTTCTATGCTGCCTTAAGTGGGTCATCACCTTCCTGGGGTATTTGGCGTTCAGCCGATGGCATTAGCTGGGTCAACATTTCGCCCTCCCAACTGCCGGCCAGTGTTCGAAGAATAGCACTTGCTCTGAATCCCTCCGATGAAGATGAACTATATTTTATCGCACAAACCCCAAACAGTGGCCACGAAGGTCACAGATTAATGAACTACCGTTATATAAGCGGTGATGGAACTGGGGCTGGCGGTCAATGGAGCGACCGAACCCCCAACATTCCCGACAATGATTGCGCTTTCTTTTACACTTTCAATTTTGGGCCATTCAATTCCCAATCGTCCTACGATCTCTGTATAGCCGTTAAGCCAGGAAATGAGGACATTGTTTTTATCGGTGGCACCAATGTTTACCGTTCAACAGACGGTTGGCAAAGCGACACCGCCTGGAGTTGGGTAGGAGGATATCAATGCGATTCTGTTACGCCTTCCAACTATATTTGGCCGAACCACCATCCCGACCAACACAAGTTGGTTTTCTCACCCTCAAATCCCAATGTGCTCTATTCCGCGAATGATGGTGGACTTTACAAAAGCACAGACAACACCACCGATACCATCACCTGGGTATCGTTGAACAATGGTTACATAACCGGCCAATTTTACACGGTTGCAATTGAACCCGGTGAAGTCGGAAACAATTTTATGGTTGGTGGCCTGCAGGACAATGGAACTTTTTTTACCAACAACGGCAACCCTTCGCAGGAATGGAAATCGGTATTTTATGGAGATGGTGCTTATGCGGCATTCACAAGAGGGCGGGAGTATTACTATCTCTCCTGGCAAGGTGGCAAAACTTTCAAGTTTACGATTGATGACAATGGAGACATCACAGGACTTACCCGGATTGACCCGACAACTGGTGGTGGTTATCGCTTCATCAATCCTTTCATTCTTCACCCATTGAATGATGACATCATGTACCTTTCAGCAGGTAAATGGGTTTGGAGAAACGACAGTCTTTCACATATTCCGATTCTTGGTGAGGAATACAATTCAATTAGTACCGGTTGGACAAGGATTGCGGAATCATACCTTGGACCACTTGGAGGAGACAGGATTGGTCCACTTGAAATGTCTCCAGCTGCACCAGATGTCCTTTTCTTTGGAACTATTGAAGGTAAAGTTTACCGGTTGGATTCAGCGAATAGCACAACGCCTGTTCAAACCTTATTCACTGGTACAGGATTTCCCCCGGGCGGTTACGTGTCATGTATTTCGGCCAATAAGCACGATGCGGACGAATTGATTGTCACCTTTTCCAATTACAATGTTAAAAGTGTATATCGTTCAATAGATGGTGGTGCCAATTGGGAATCGATTTCTGGTAACCTGGAGGAAAACCCTGATGGTTCGGGGGCTGGACCTTCTGTCACCTGGGCCGAGATTTTTCATTTCGATTCTGACAGTATCATTTACTACATCGGAACGAGCATCGGGTTGTTTTCTACCACCACGCTGGATGGTGACAACACCCAATGGGAAATGGAAGGTGAAAACACGATTGGCAATGTTGTAATCAACATGATAGAGACTCGCGAATACGATGGACTGGTTGCCGTGGCTACCCATGGAAATGGGATTTACGCTTCGCGCTTTCATCCGGCTTTGGCCGTTGAGGACCATTCTTTTGAATTGGTGGAATTGATGCAAAATGTGCCAAACCCTTTTCAGCACAGCACGGCTATAAAAATCAATTTGTCAGAAAATGGAATGACCAGGCTTCAGGTCTTTTCCTCCAATGGCCAATTGGTGAAAACCGTTGTGAATGAACATCTGTTGCGTGGGAAACACCTCTTGAAATGGGATGGTACCGATGAAAGCGCTACACCTGTTTCATCTGGCATATACCTGGCAGTTTTGGAATCCGGAACCCAGCGACAAACAATTTCGATGTTGCTGATGCGCTAAACAAAAGAGATTCGCCAGCCTTGAATGCTATTGCCTCAAATTCCCCGGATCAACGTGTTCTCATAACCCGATGGTTCATCAGGTGTTTTGCGCTCATTCATGTCTTCAATTTTGGCTCTCTCGTTATCCAGGTTAGGCGGTTCTTCTGTGCAGATGGGTTGATTCCTGTAGCCGAGTACATTTCTCTTGTTCAAAAAAATGATAGTTCGTTATTCGACTGCATGAGCCTTTTCATGTTCGTTCAGGCAGATTGGTTTATATTATTTCTGGCCTGGTTGGGTATGTTGCTTGCGCTGGCGGCCCTTGTCGGATTTCACACTCGTTTTGTGTTTATCCTGATCTTCCCGGTGTATATCAGTTTTGTTTCTGTGGGGCAAGCGCTCTATTCTTTTCAATGGGATTTATTGGTGCTCGAAACCACTTTTCTTGCTATACTGTTGCCTTCCTCAGGATGTTTTTTCAGGAGTTGGAACCACCAGGCCGATAAAATCACCCTCTTTCTTTTCCTGTGGTTGCTCTTCAGGTTATACATAGAGTCGGGTGTAGCCAAATTGTTCTGGGGTCCTGAATCGTGGGCTACCCTCAACGCCATGACACACTATTACGAAACGGCCCCAATTCCTACCTGGTTGGGGTATTACGCGCACTTTCTCCCCGAAGGCTGGCACCGAATGGAAACATTGATGACATTAATCATCGAAATCCTGTTGCCGGCTTTCATTTTCGGGCCTCGATGGATGAAGCGAACCGCTTTTGTGGCTTTTACCTTATTGCAGGTCTTCATCATTGCCACAGCGAATTATGGCATTTTCAATTACACCACTTTATGTCTTCAACTTTTCCTGCTTGATGATCGCGACATGGCCTGGGTTTACAGCCTCCTGCCTGCTAAGAGTGCACCAAGCTACGGAGTTGCACCAGCAAAACTCAAACCCTTAAAATGGCTAATTGCTGGTTTGGTAGTTTTTATTTCCCTGGTAGAATTCAGCATGTTGGCCGGTGGACGAGGCGTTCACAAAACCTGGATAGCCAAAGTGCAACACTATACCGGAGCCACTCGCATAAGTTCACGATATCACCTCTTCGGACCAATTGACCCAACCCGATATGAATTGGTGGTTGAAGCTACCAAAGATGGCACGAAATGGATACAACTGCAGTTTCCATTCAAGGCCGACAAACTGGTTGACGTTCCTCCATTTGTTGCTCCATATCACCCTCGTCTTGATTTCAGACTTTGGTTCGAACGCTACCCGATTCAGTGGGGAGAAGAGGCCAAACGGCCATTTCCTGATGCCTCGGCACATCCTAAAGTGTTAACCGGTTATTTGAAACGTTTGACTTCTCAATTACTTCGGGAGCCACAAAAAGCTGCTGTTCATTTTGATGATTTTCCGATTGGTGAAGGAGAAAAGTTCAAGGAAGTGCGGATAACTTATTACCATTACAACATGGTGCAAGACCGCGAGATTCAAGGTGCAAAACAATATTGGACACGTAAAAAAGTAGGCACTGTTTATCTCGATCTTTCACTCGGAAAAAATGGTAAACAAACCATCGTGCAAGGAAGAAGTACCGAATAGGAATGGGAAAAAGGAAGAGAGATTTAAAATCCAGGAAAAGCAAATTTTCGTTTTGGGCTGTTGTTGGTATTTGTAGTGCCATAGCGCTGCTGGCCTTGGTGGCCATCAGCAGCAGCCAGGTGGTAAATTTCCATGTAGCTGATTTGGGAAGGCACATTATGAATGGGAAAGTCTTTCTGGAACAAGGATTCCCGATTACCACCAACCACTATTCTTATACCGAAACAAATTTCCCTGCTACCAATCACCATTGGGGTTCCGGAGTGCTGTACTACTGGATTGAACAGGTTTTTGGCTTCACAGGCTTGTCTGTGCTTAATGTCAGCTTGCTCACTTTTGCCATGGCAGGCTTCCTCTCTGTTGCATGGCGGCTTGGTGGGCCTTCAACTGCATTAATGAGTGGTTTGATGGTGATACCATTGATCACCAACCGCATTGAAATCCGACCCGAAATGTTCAGCAACTTTTTTCTGGGTCTGGAGATCGTGATACTCTTTCTCTTCAAATGGAAAAAGCTGAAGTTGAAGCACCTTGTCGTTCTTCCCGTCATACAGGTCATCTGGATCAATACACACATCTTTTTTGCGATGGGGTGGTTCATCATTGGTGTTTTTATGTTGGATTACTGGCTACAGGATGCCGATGCCAAAAAATTTAAACAAGCGGCTGTAGTGGTTGGTGCATCGGTGTTGGCCTGTTTGATCAACCCCTTCCATATACACGGTTTGATTGAACCGTTTACCATCCTTGAAGAATATGGCTACATGGTAGCTGAGAATCAATCAGTGTTGTTTATGCAGAATCGTTTTGGTGGATTTCTATATCCATGGTTCGGGTTCTTGTTTGGCTTGAGCCTGCTTTCATTCATTCCATTATTGGTGAAAAGGGAATGGAAAAGATTGATTGTTCCCGGGTTGCTTTGGGTGGTCTATTCTGCTCTTGCATGGAAAATGGTTCGCAATCTCCCGATCTACGGTTTCTTCCTAATGCCCATCCTGGCACATAACTTTTCATTTGCTCTGAATTTGATGAGTAACTATATGGAAAAGAACCTAAGGCGAGCGTTGCGATTCGCAGCCGCTGCCGGCCTTGTCTTTGCATTTACATTTGAAGGCAACTTATTGTATCCATTTACGCCAAACTCCGGTTTGGGATTAATGCCCGATTCCTTGCACGCAGCTGAATTCTTCAAGGCCACCAAAATCAAAGGAAAGATCTTCAACAACTACGACATTGGTGGTTACCTGATTTACAACCTGTTTCCGAACAGGAAAGTCTTTGTTGATAATCGCCCGGAAGCTTATAGTGTGAAGTTCTTCACAGAAAAATACAATCCCATGCAGGAAGATGAGGCTGTGTGGAAGAAAGTGAACGAGCGCTATAACTTCAATTGCATTTTCTTCTATCGACACGATCAAACACCGCACGCCCAACCTTTTTTGATCAGACGCTTGCAAGATCCCGACTGGGCTCCGGTTTATGTGGATGCCTACAGCATTATCCTGCTAAAACGTGATGGAAAAGACCAACACATCATCAAGCAATTTGAATTGCCTGCCGACATGTTTCGTTCGGTGCCAGGTGGTGGGTGATTATTGTTTGAGTAACCATTACAGAGCCAATCCCTTCGTCCAGATACGTTCCGTAACGGTTACAGAGCCAATCCCTTCGTCCAGATTCGTTCCGTAACGGTTACAGAGCCAATCCCTTCGTCCAGATATGTTCCGTAACGGTT
>PVBE012699134.1_pt1 | contig 12586 bp, 8 predicted proteins | sample 1631181 | NCBI WGS metagenome assembly PVBE01 (sample SAMN08397723, study PRJNA350692) | Marine metagenome, whole genome shotgun sequencing project. | isolation source: water | place: Pacific Ocean | collected 2012-04 | reverse complement strand
GTTCCTAGTTCCTAGTTCCCAGCAACAGTTGAAGGCGCCCCCCGGTGTCAGCCCGCCTTCCTCCGCCAGCACGTCCCGCCCGTTTCTCATTTTGAATTTTGAATTCTGTATTTTGTATTGGCCCAACCCAGACCACAGTCGAGCCGCGCAGCGGCGCCGCCCCAACCACAGCACGACCACCCTCATTCAAAATTCCTTGTTCCTTGTTCCTGGTTCCTAGTTCCCACCAACAGTTGAAGGCGCCCACGAACACAGGCATGATTGTGCTCCATGCCCCGCCGCAAAAAACTACGCCTGCTGCTGCTCATCTCTCTACCCACGCTGCTGCTGGCTCTGGGGGCCGTGGCCGCGCTGTGGTTCGCCGGCGGGTTCCCGAGCCAGATGTACGACGAGCTGCGGGAGATCAGGGTGCTGGGCCGCTCCGAGGCCCGCCCGTTCCGCATCCTGGCCATCGGCGACTCGTTCATGGATCGCTGGCCGCTGAAGCACTACCTGCGCAAGGACCTGTTTGTCTACGCCGAGGAGCGGGAGCTCGGCCTGGTGGTGGACGCCATGGGCGGCTGGGGGCCCTTCGACTACCGGGCGGCCATGGGGCAGCGGACCACGGGCTCGAGCAAGTTCGAGCCGAGCCTGGTCATCCTCTTCTATCACGTGGGTAACGATCTGACCGACACCATCCGCGTGCTGGCCACGCCGCTGCCCGAGCACCTGCGGGACGACAAGGCAGGCGGCACGCCGCCGCCGACGCATCCGCCCACCGGCCTGCAGCCCAGCCCGTCCCACCCCGCGCCCTTCGTCCGCCCCGGCGGCGGCGCGACGAAGCAAATGTTTTTGCCCCTGTCCTGCGGCGACCACGAGGAGGTGCGCCACCCCAAGCCCCCCGAGCCCAAGGAGGAGGACTACAACTGGAAGCGGATGAAGGAGCACGGCGTCCAGGCCGACCTCATCGCCGCGGCCCGCACGTCCCTGGGCGACGGCAAGGTGGGCGACGAGATGGTCAGCGCCACGCTGCTGTCGTCGGCCGTGGCCAACCCAACGCTGTTTACCCAGAACGTCCTGGTCGACGACGAGATGTCGAAGAAGTCCTGGATCATGGTCAAGGCCCAGCTCAAGTGGCTCTTCGATCTGGCCCGCATGAGCGGCGCCGACATCGCCCTGGTGATCATCCCCTCCATGGTGCAGGTCTCCCGGGCCCAGGAGCCGTTCCTCAAGAAGGCCAACTTTACCATCGACGAGAAGATCTGGACCGGCTCCAGGCCGCAGAAGCTGCTGCGCTCCTTCTGCTTCGAGCACAAGGTCATGGTCCTGGATCTCTTGCCCTTCCTCAGGAAGCGGCCCGACCGCCAAAAGCTGTACTGGAAGAACGACGATCACCTCAGCGGACTGGGCCACGAGGTGTCGTTCAAGATCATCAAGGAGAAGCTGCTGGATCCGTGGTACCGCAACAAACAGCGCTCCCCCAAGGACCGCGAACGGGACCACCAGCAGCACCGCGACCCCCCCGGGCCACCGGCCAAGCACCAGTAGCGCCCCCCGCGTACCAGACCGTGCTTGAAGTGCCAATCGGGGTCATGTTAACTACTAGTCCTCCGAATAATCACAACTGAGACCATATATCGGCGGGTATTGTACTGGCCAGCCCCAGAAAAGGGACCTTCGCATATGATGAAAACACGCTGTAACGAGGGATACGGGCGCACGCGGATACGCATCGGCCTGGTGCTGTTGGTCGGGCTGATTCTGGGGGTCGTGGGCTGCAGCTCAAACAAAAAGAACGCCGACGAAAAGAAGCTGGGCGGCATCAAGAAGCGGCTGAACCAGGTGCTGAACAAGACCGGCGGCACGGTGAAGTCCGGCGGCGGCTCCGCCAAGTCCACGGCGCCGCCGCCGATGATGAAGCAACCCTTCACGGATCAGCTCAACGCGCTGCTCAAGAAGGGGAGCGCCAAGAAGATGGCCCAGGCCATCGCGGCCATCGAGAACTCCCCCGCGGCCTTCAAGGTGCCCCTGCTGGGCAAGTCCGTCGTCGGCGTGGGCCTCAGCCCGGACAAGTGGACCCAGAACGGCGAGCCCGCCGGGCTGTTGGTGCACAACACCGGCAAGACCGCCGTGTCCCACACCATCGACCTGAGCTGCGGCGCGCCGCCGAAAAAGTTCCCCATCACGGTGACCCTCGACGACGGCAAGCACAAGCAGAAGGTGGTGATCAAGGAGATCAGCAACCAGACCGTCAAGCTGCCCTCGGTGGCCGCTGGCGCCAAGAAGCTGTTCATCATCCACTCCGACAAGACCTGGACGCCGGGCACCCAGGACCGCCGTATCCTCGGCGTGCGGGTGATGGTCTCCATCCGCGACACGCTGCAGACGCTGTTCAAGACCAACGACGCCGCCGGGCGCGCGCGCCTGAAGAACATGGTGCTCAAGAACCAGCTCTCGGACAACGTGACCCAGCTGGGCGCCAACACCATGGCCGTGGGCCTCGAGGGTGACTTCTTCACCTCCGGGGGGCCGGCGGCCATCGTGATCAACAACGAGAGCAAGGCGGCCAAGAGCACCGAGCTGACCTTCTCCTGCACCGCGACCCGCAAGGACCTGCCGCTGACCGCCACGATCCACGGCCCCAAGGGCAAGAAGCAGCGCATCACCTTCCGCAAGGCCCAGCAGCAACTGGCCGTGCTGCCCGAGGTGGCCGCCGGCGCCAGCGAGATCTTCTGGGTCACCACCAACAAGACCTGGGTGCCCAAGCACGACAAGGCCCGCAAGCTGGGCGTGCGCATCACCCACTCCCTGGACTACACCCTGCGCTCGCTGCTCAAGCGGCCGAACCCCGTACGCCGGGCCAAGCTGGCCACCGACCTGCTGGACGACGTGGTGGAAAAGACCCTGCTCTTCGGCGACAACGTCGTGTCGGTGGGCCTGTCGGGCGACCGCTGGACCGTGGCGGGTGAGCCTGCCGGCATCGCCGTGCGCAACGATTTTTCCATCGCCTTTCCGCTGCAGCTTTTTATCAGCTGCGGGGCCAAGCCCAAGGACCTGCCGATCACCGCCATCATCGACGACGGCACCGAGAAGAAGCGCGTGGTGTTCAAGAACCCGGGCGCCCAGCTGGTGGACCTCAAGCCGCTGCCCTCGGGTGAAAAGCGCCTCTACATCATCACCACCGACAAGACCTGGACGCCGGCCACCCATGACAAGCGCTGGCTGGGCGTCAACATCGGCATCTCGCTGCGGCCGATGCTCAAGGCCATGTCCGAGGCCAAGGCCAACACCTCCGACCTGGCCAAGCTGGGCGAAGGCATTCTGGCCGGCGACCCCATCGCCAAGCTGAACATCATCGACGAGGCTGTGGCGGCAGTGGGCCTGACTTTGGACCGCTGGACCGAGGGCAAGCGCCCGGCGGCGGTGGTCTTTCGCAACACCACCGCCAAGGCCTGGACGCCCACCGTGGCGCTGATGACCAGCAACCGCCTCTCGGACCTGCCGATCACCGCCTACATCTGGGACGGCAAGTCCACCAAGACCTACGCCATGAAGGGCCCCACCGGCTCGATCAAGCTCTCCAAGGTGCCGGCCAACTCGGTGCGGTCCTACATCTTCACCACCAACAAAAACTTCAAGAGCCAGCTCAATAATCTTCAGCTCGGCGTGCAGGTCGGCGTGGCTCGGGGAGCCGCCGGCGAGACCGCGCCGCCCGTGGACAACGAGCAGGACGCCCCCCCGACCAAGGGCGTCAAAAAGGGCGCCAAGAAGGCCGCCAAAAAGAAGTAGCGCCCGGCCCTCCCTCCCCCAGGCCGCGCGCCCGCGCGCCCTACTTACCCTTGAAGTACGTGTCGATCAGGTGTTTGGCGATGGCCTCGCCGGCGAGCATGTTCCCCTTGATGTTCGGGTGCCACAGGTCCACGGAAAAGGCCCGCAGCTTGCGCAGGTCGCCGGCCTTTTCCATGGGCGCGCGCAGGGTGACCACGTCCACGCCGTGACGTTTGGCCAGGGTGTGGGCCAGGCCCTCCCAGTGACGAAAGGGGCCCGCGGTGCGGCGGTCCGCCTCCGTGCCCTCGCCGCTGATCAGGGCGGGGAAGATGGCCAGGGTCATCGGCACGTTTTTGGCGGCGGTCTCCCTGGCGAAGAGCCCCATGCAGCGGTTGACGTACTTCTCGTTCTGCCGGATGCGGTCGATCTTTTTGGCCCCTCTGAGGTGGAAGCGCACCACCAGATAGGTCAGCAAGCGGGAGCGCAGCAGCCACGACGGCAGCTCGTGTCCCTCGTCGCCGACGAAGTACTGCACGGCGCCGCCCTCGCCGGGCACCACCGTGGCGGTGACCGTGAAGTCGTTGACGCAGAACTGCAGCAGCACCAGGTCCGGCTTGACGGCCCAGCCCCGCTCCTGAAGCATGCGCAGCTCGGAGCAGGTGTCGAAGCCGGGGATGCCGCCGTTCCACAGCTCGATGCGCTTGCCCGGCGCCGCGGCACGCAGCTTGGTCTCGGCGTAGCGCACCCAGGCCTGGCCCGCGGAGAGCGAGTCGCCAAGCACCAGCACGCGGAAGGTGCCGGGGGGCTTTTCCATCTTGTAGCCCGGCGCCTCGAAGCCGGTGTCGTTGAACTGGCAGGCGTTGGGCTTCGGCTCATAGCCGAGGGTCAGCGACGGGCGGTAGCACTTGCCCTCCCCGCTCTTGGACGGCCCGCCCCCGGGGAAGATCCTCCTGGCGTTGGGATCGAGCGAGCTCACCTCCATCATGCGGAAGCCGATCTCCAGCCCGACCAACATCAGGACCGTGGCCACCATCGACAGCGTCACCTGCGCGATGCGTTTTTTGGTCTTACTCATGCTTCCAGCAGATAGTACCACTCCCCAAAGATGACATGTTAGTCTGACGAAACATGGGATCTTCAGCCGACAACAGCCCCATCGGGGGCGGATCAAAGATCCCCTCATCCCCTCATCCCCTCATCTCCTCATCCCTCCGCGCCGCGCGCAAGACACTGCTCGGGCACCACACTGTGGTCCTCCTCCTCTTCCTCGTGCTCAGCTGGGGCGCGCGCATGGGCTGCGGCACCGACCTGTCGTCGGCTTCCTATGCCGGCAGCATGAACGAGGACGCGGGCCAGTTCATCTGGCACTTCCAGCACTTCAAGCGGGCCGTCACCGGCGAGGGCGAGTTCTTCTTCTCTGACCGCGTGTTCTACCCCGTGGGGTTGCAGATGGTGCGCCAGGACTGGGCGCCGGTGGCCGGGCTCATCGCCCTGCCCTTCCACTGGATGGGACCCCTGGGCGCGGTGAACATGCAGGTGCTGGTGCTCTTCGTCCTCTGCGGCTACTTCACCTACCTGCTGGCCCTGCGCCTGTGCGGCGACCGCGCCCTGGCGTTTCTGGCCGGGGTGATCTTCGCCTTCTGCGAGTTCCGCATGGACAAGTCCATGGGGCACATCAACCAGGCCAACCAGCAGTTTATCCCGCTGTACATGCTCTTCCTCTGGCTCTACTTCCGCCACGGTCGCTGGCGCCACGCCCTGGGGGCCGCGGTCTGCTTCTACCTCGCCACCTTCTGCACCTACTACCAGCTGGTCTTCGTCATCGTGCTCACCGCGCTGTTTGGCGTCTTCGTCCTCGCCCGACCCCTGGCGCCGGTCTGGCGCGAGCCCCGCCGCTGGCCCGCGCTGGCCCTGCCCCCGGCGCGGCGCTTGCTCGGCTTCGCCGTGGTGGCGGCCGCCGCCTGCCTGCCGCTCTTCGGACCGGTGGTGCTCAACTCCTGGGAGGGCTTCGTCCAGGCGGCCAAGTCGCTGACCTTTTATATGCCCGAGTACTCGGCGGACCTTCTGTCCTACGTCATGAGCAACCTCTACACCCTGCCCGAGGAGCGGATCTTCTCCGGCGAGGGCGGCACGGCGTTCCTCGGCTACACGCCGCTGCTGCTGTTCGTGGTCACCGTGGCCGCGCTGCGCCGCCGCACCGGCGCCGGGCTCTGGGTCTTCCTCACCGTCTGCCTCTTCATTATCTCTCTCGGCTCCACCCTGGTGGTGGCGGGCAAGCCGGTGTGCGAGCTGCCGTTCTTCAAGGTGCTGCAGGCGATCCCCGTGATCAAGGGCGCCAAGGTGGCGGCGCGCTTCGCCTCGCTGGTGGTGATGTGCGTGGCCCTGGGAGGGGTCGTGACCCTGGCCCACCTGGACCGCACGCTGCTGGCCCGCTGGAGCCGCGGCAGCCGCGCCCTGCTCAAGGGCGGGATCATCGTGGTGGTCTGCGCCGAGATGATCATCCCGCCCTGGCGCCACTTCTCCGCGTCGCTGCCCACGCCCTACGAGGTGCCCAACGTCTACCACGCCGTGGCCAGGCAGAGCGAGGACATGGCGCTGCTGCAGTACCCCCTGACCTGGGACGCCTTCACCGGCAACATCGGCCCCCACCGCTTCCCGCGGCAGCTGTTCGCCTACCAGACCTTCCACGGCAAGCCGATCTTCTCCGGCATCGGCAACATGGTGCCGGCCACCACCCTCAGGTACCTGCTGCGCCTGCCTTTGGTGGGGGACCTGGTGCTGCTCGGCAACGGCGACGAGCTGCCGAAGCTGCCGGTCAAGACCCGGCGCGCGGCGGCGCGCTACGTGGCCTCGGTGCTCAACCTGCAGATCGTCGTGGTCTACAAGCAGCAGATCATCCCCGGCGGGCAGACCGCCACCGAACGCCACGAGGCGGCGCAGAAACACCTGCGGCGCTACCTCGGCGCCACCAAGGTCTACGAGGACGACCACCTGCTGCTCTACGCCATGCGCCTGCCGTCGCCGGCGACCCTGCGCGGCAGCGAGGCCATCACGTTTTCGCCCCTCGGCTCCCTGGTGCACCTCGGCGGCGGCTGGCGGCGCACCAAAAAGGGCAGCGTCTGGCTGGCCGAGACCACCCTCGAGATCAGCGAGCCGAAGGTGCTCTACCTCCGCCTGGCCCAGCGCAAGAGCGCGCGGCTGATGCTGACCCAGCGCTGCTCGCTGCCGCCCTGCGAGGTGTCGCTGATCCTCAACAACACCACCATCGGCAAGATGGTCGCCGGCAAGGACTGGGCCACCCGGACCGTCACCCTGCCCGCCAGCGCCGTGCGCAAGGGGGTCAACCGCCTGCGGCTGGACGCGGGCAGCACCCTGGGCCGTGAGACCATCCCCGTGGGCCGCACCGGCGTGCGCGCCGCGGCCCGGCTGCAGGTCTCCAGCGCCGGCGTCTCCGTGGGCGATCGCGCCAGCGCCATGCTCTCGGGCATCGACGTGGTGCCCAACACCAGGGGCTACAACGTGGCGGTCATCGACCCCGACACCGGGGATCTATTGGCCGCCGCGGCCTTCGATCTGATCAGGCCGCCCGGCGGCGGCGAGGCCCGGCGCCTGGCCGACTTCATCGGCGGCGTCCCCGAGGGCTTCCTCGTGGCGGTGGCCGTACGGGACGACGGCTCCATGGGGCTAACCAGCGGCGTGGTCCAGGCGCTGCGCACCCTGGGCGGCAAGCTCACCCCCCGGCTGCGCCGCTCCTACGCCCTCATCGGGATCAAGGGCGCCGAGCCGGGCACGGCCATCGAGAAACAGAGCAAGGACCCGGTGGTGCTGGAGCTGGGCCGCGTGCTCCAGCTGCGCAGCATGGAGATCGCCCAGGGGCGCACGGGGAAGCGCCGCGCGGGCAAAAAGTAGCCCAAAGGTTCGGTGGCGCCTCCGCCACCAGCGGGCATACTTTGTTGGAAACCGCGTCGGAGCACCGAGCATGAGCATCGTGGAGAGCCTGTCAAACGTGGAGGTGCTGGACATCGAGAGCCAGCCCTACCGCCTGGGGGACGCCTGGAGCGAGCAGACCGCCGTGCTGCTCTTCATCCGCCACTTCGCCTGACTCTTCTGCCGCGAGCAGGTCACGCAGGTGCGTGGCGAGCGAGACGGGTTTTTGGCCCGGGGGGCCGAGCTGGTGGTGATCGGCAACGGCACGCCGGCCCAGGCCAAAGACTTCAAGGAGGAGTTCAGCCTGCCGTTTCCGGTGCTCACCGATCCCGAGCTGGAGGCCTTCCGCGCGGCCGGGCTGCGGCGGGACCTCGGCTCCACGCTGAACCCACGCCTGCTGGGCAACGCCGTGCGCGCGCTGCGGGCGGGGCACCGCCAGACCGGAGTGCAGGGGGACCCCTGGCAGCAGGGCGGCGCCTTCGTCATCACCCCCGCCGGCGAGGTGCGCTTGCGCCACGTCAGCCAGGTGGCCGGCGACCACGCCGACCCGGCGCAGATCCATCAGGCGCTTCAGCGAGCGGGTTGACCTGGCCCTGGCCCTGGCCGTGATCCTGGCCGGCGCTCTGGGCCTGGGCCCGGACGTGGCCTCGGGGCCGGTGCGCGACCGGGCGCGCTGGGGCCGCCACGCCTGCTACATCCACGGGCCCTTGTATAGCAGCGGCCATTAAGGTTGATTAGACGTGGGGCGGGGGCTTCGGTGCTCGGCTCCTTCGGACCCTCCGCGTGCACCGAAGCCTATCCCCCGCCTGGACCGGACGCGGGGGTTGATCAACCTAAAAAGAGAACGCTCTAGGGCTTGACGTTTTGGTTGAGCCGGAAGAGGTTCCCCGGATCGTACTTCCCCTTGAGCTCGACCAGGCGATCGTAGTTAACACCGTACGCCTCGCGGACCCGATCTTCATCGTCAGGGATGAAGTTGACATAGACGCCGCCGGTGGCGTGAGGGGCGGTGGCGTCGAAGAACTCACGCGCCCACTGGATACACTCCTGGTCCCGGTCTGCGTCCTCCCAGCGGGTATGCACGTTCATGGCGTAGGCCGCGTCCCGGTGGGGATAGGCCGTGGCGTCGGGCGCGACGGCGGCCGCCGCGCCACCCAGCCGGGCAAAGAAGATCTCCGAGACGTTGGACGGGAGCCGCCCTGCATAGTCCAGCACAACCTCCAGCAGACCATCCGACAGCTCCGTGAAGTTGTGAGACTTCCAGTAATTGCGCGCCCCGGGCGCCAGCAGGGGATCAAACGCCGCGTTCCACCCGCAGTAGGGATGCGGTCCGATGACGTCGGCGATGGGCTCACCAAACCCTCGCAGGCTCTCGAGCGCCTGCTCCCCGGCCTCCATCTCCCCGGCGTAGAACGCCGCGAGGATCACCACCTCGGAGCCGTGGACCTCCTGAGGAAGAAACGGCAGGGGGGGAGCCTTGCGCAGCACCGTCCATACATTGAGCTCATCGGGCATCTGGCTGGCGAAGGCTCGGTAGTGCTCCAAAACCTTCTGGCCATCCTTGAACGGATAGACGACCAGTCCCGAGAGGACCTCGGGCCCAACCTCGTGGAGGCCGAACTCAAACGACGTCACGATACCGAGGTTTCCGCCTCCGCCGCGCCCGCCCAAGAATAGATCCTGGTTCTCCGTGGCGCTCGCCCGGAGCATGCGGCCGTCAGCGGTGACCACGTCCGCGGACAGCAGGTTGTCGATGGTCAGCCCATACTTTCGACTCAACCAGCCGAACCCTCCGCCCAGGGTCAGCCCGGCGATGCCGGTGGTGGAGTTGATGCCCAGGGGGGTCGCGAGTCCGAAGGCCTGCGTGGCGTGATCCAGGTCTCCCAGGGTCGCGCCCGGCTCGACACGTGCCGTCTTTTCGCCCGGGCTGACGTGGACCGCCTGCAGCCCCGAGAGGTCGATGAGCAGCCCGCCCTCGCATATCTGCCTGCCGGCGATGTTGTGGCCAGCACCTCTGACAGCGACCTGGAGCTGGTGCTTGCCCGCGAACTTGACCGCCTGCATGACATCGGCAACCCCGGTGCAGCGGGCGATCAGCCCGGGGCGCTTGTCGATGGCGGCATTCCAGACGGTCCGGGCTTCGTCATACCCGGCCGTCTCATCTGTGAGCAGCGTTCCTCGAACGGAACTGCCGAGCTGAGCCAGTTCATCTTCAGTGATCTCGGTGGTCTCACCGTTGAGTGTAGCGATCGTCGTGGCGCTCATATCCGTTTCGCCTCCGTCCCCCTCAATGTGAGGATCAAACGTAGCTGACGGTGATCCCACCGCAACGTCACACGCAGGATCTGCAGTGTTCTATAGAGGCGCCAGCGGCAGCCGGGTGATGAAGCGTGCGCCGTGTCCGTGGTTGCTCTCCACCGAGATGTCGCCGCCGTGAAGCTGCGCCACCTGATAGGCGATGGAGAGGCCGAGCCCGCCTCCGAATCCAACCCCTTTTGTGGTGAAGCCGGGGTTGAAGATGTTGGGGATGTCCGGCTCGGCGATGCCCTCTCCGTCGTCTTCGATCACCAGCTCGACGTGCTCGCCAGCCGCGCGCACGCCCACCGCGATGGTGCCGGCCTCACCCACCGCGTCCAGGGCGTTGACGACGAGGTTCATGATCAGCTGGTTGACCTCCGCGGGATAGCAACGGAGCCTGGGCATGTCATCGAGCTCGCACGTCACCGTCACCGACCGCGGCACCTGGTGCTCCACGAGGGCCAGGACGTCCTCGACACAGACGCGCAGCTCCACCTCTTGAAGCGACGCCTGGTCGAGGCGCGCGAAGCTACGCAGGCGCCGCACGACCTCATCGATGCGGGCGGTGCCGACCCCTGTGGTCTCGATGGTCTGTTCGATGACGTGCATGGCGCGAGCGACGCGTTTTGTCTCCAGCGCCGCAGGAGAAACATCGCCCACGGCCTCACGCAGCTTCACCACAGCCCTGGCCATGGTCTGATGGCCACTTCGCAAGGCGCCGAGCGGCGTGTTGACGTCGTGAGCCACGCCGGCGACGAGCTTGCCCAGCGCGGCCATCTTCTCCGACTGGATCAGCTTCGCGTTGAGCTCCTGCAGCCGTTGACGAGCCGCGTGCTGCTCGGTGAAGTCACGGGCGATGGTGATCAGCAGCGGCGAGCCCGGCACCTCCGACGGGCCCACCGACAGCTCCACCGCAAACTCGAACACATCCGTTCTCCTCCAGAAGGTCTCCAGCCGGATCGGTTCGTCTTCGATATCGGCCCACGCCGCCAGCAGGGCCGGCTCGGAGGTGGTGCTGAAGTCCCACATCCATTTTTGGATCAGCTCCTCCTTGGACATGGCCAACATGTCACAGGCTGTCCTGTTGGCGTCCACGACGCGTCCGTTTGGGTGGTGGAGGATCAGCGCCTCGGTGGTGCCTCGCAGCGTCTCGAGATCCAACAGGTACTGCGCGAGCTTTCGATAGGCGGCGAGCATCCCCAGGATTTTTCCCTGGTGATCACGTAGCGGGGCATAGACCACCACCCAGTTCATACCGAGGATGTACAGGACCCCGGTGAAACGCTCGCCGCGGCGGTAGACCTGCTGGGTGATCCTGTCGCTGGCGCGCATGCCGATCGCCAGCTCACCACTCCTGGGCGCGAGCGCGGTGGTGGCGATGCGAACGTTCTCTTGAAAAATGGTGCAGCCGAAGCCCAGCTCCGTCTTGACCTCCCTCACCAGCTCGGTGTTGTGATCGATGATGACGCCGCCGGCTCGGAGCCTGCCGTCCACAATCTCCAGCCTCCCCTGACGATCCAACAGCTCTTGCAGATACGACACCGCCTCATGGGCCCGGTCCAGCGCCTGCGTGGGTGGAGCCACCACGGTGCTTTTACCGGTCTCTGAGGTTGATGAAGCCAAGGAAGAAAGTTAGCAGAAATGGAGGGTGGCTCCAGCACGGCAGGGGACGCTGCGCTCTGGCAGTGAGAGGCTGAGGAGGTCAAAGAGGCCGAGGTCCTTGGCCGTGGCGAACCACTTGCCTTCCTCGCAGGTCCGGTCGAGCTCCCACTCGTTGCTGTACGGGGTTTGCGGTTCACCAGCGCCGACCCGTTCTGGCTCAGCCCCTCCAGCGGCCGGGACTCCATCTGGCTCTCGATGTACAACATCGACGACCACCGGCGCTGGCGTAGGGCGGGGGCTTCGGTGCTCTTTGACGACCAGGCTTGAATAAAAAACACAAAACATGAAATTCAAAATTGAAAATGGGGTGCTGGTTTCGAGGTTTGGGTTTCGCCGCTTCGCGGCTCTTTGACGCTCGGCGGTACGCAGGGCTCTTTTGGCGGAATCGCCTTGGCCTGTTTCGAGTAGGCCGGGGGGGTCAGTGCTCGGCTCGGGACTGTCGGGACTGTCAGGTTATCTGGGAAACAGCGGCAGCTCTTCGAGGCGTTCGCCAGGCGGCACGGGGGGGGCGGCCCACTGGGGCAAGGAGGCCGACTTCGATCCGGCCTACCTCCGCAGGCAGTACCCCAGGTTCGAGGACTTCGGCCGGCTGCTCGCACGGTACGATCCGGAGGGCAAGCTCAGCAACTACAATCCCGAAGCTGGAAACGTCGTGCCCGCCCTGCGCGCATGGACTACCCTGTACGGAGGTAACAGGATGTTTCATGTCGAACCGTCTCTTCCCCCTCACCCTGATCCTCGCCCTCAACCTGACGGCCTGTGACAACGAGGACCCCGGCTCCGGCGTGGACAGCTCACCAGAGGACGCCGCCGTGGCCGACCGCGCCGTCACCACGGACGGCCCGCTGCCCGACGCGCCCGTTTTGGATAAGCAGCAATCAGATCAGCTGGTCCCGGACCTGCCGGTGCCGGACCTGCCGCTGCCGGACCTGCCGCTGCCGGACCTGCCGCT
>PVBE010093056.1_pt1 | contig 12586 bp, 11 predicted proteins | sample 1631181 | NCBI WGS metagenome assembly PVBE01 (sample SAMN08397723, study PRJNA350692) | Marine metagenome, whole genome shotgun sequencing project. | isolation source: water | place: Pacific Ocean | collected 2012-04 | reverse complement strand
TGATACCGATCACCGGCGTCGCCAGGATCTGCACCAGCGCCGTGGCATAGATACCCCAGACGAACAGCGGCATGTCGAACCAGCCGATGCCGGGCGCCCGCATCTTGTGAATGGTCACGGCAAAGTTCAGCCCCGTGAAGATCGACGAAAAGCCCAGGATGAAAACCCCCATCGTTATCATGATGACCGTGGCGTTGCCGCCGGTCTGCGTGCTGTACGGCGCATAGAAGGTCCAGCCAGTGTCGACGGTGCCGTGGAGGATCGCGAAAACGCTGAACGCCGCGCCGATCAGATAGAGGTACCAGCTCGCCAGATTGAGCCGCGGGAAGGCAACGTCCCTGGCGCCGATCATCAGCGGCAGCAGGAAATTGCCGAGGATGGCAGGCACCGACGGAATGATGAACAGGAACACCATGATGACGCCGTGCAAGGTGAACATCTTGTTGTAGAAGACCTGGCTTTTCGCCATGCGCGCCTTGTCGTCGCCCGACATCCCGGGATCGATCGGTTTGTATTGGTTGTCGGGCGCTGTTTGCTCAGCTGCCGCCGGTACGGCCACGCCGGTTTCGTCGCCGCCTGCACCTTCAGCGCCGGCCGGCTCCGGCCCCGTTCCCGCCTCGTCTGCCGCGACGGTGCTGCCGGCGGCCCCAGAACCTTTCTGGGCGCCCGACTTGTCGACTTGCTTTTCGATGACGGTATCCTTAAAGAACAAAGCGCCGGGCTTGGCAAGCTCGAGGCGGACGATCAAAGCGAAAATGCCGGCAACATAAAAGGCCGACATGACCATGATCATATAAAGGATCGCGATGCGCTTGTGATCCATGGTCAACAACCAGGACTTGATGCCCCTGGAGCTGTTGATGAAATGTTTTTCCGGCAGTTTGTTCATGGCTTTGGATCCTCACTTGCCTCGTCCGCCTTGTAGTCCGACAGGCCCTTCATGAAACCGATGATGTTCTCCACTTCCTCGTCGGACAAGGATTGCTTCGGGAACGGCGCCATGCGTGCCCGGGCTTCGAAACCATCGACGATCTTGAGGTGGGGGTAACGGATGGATTCCCAGATGTAATCGTCCAGCACCTCGATGGTTGTACCGTCACTCAGCGTTTCCGTCCTGCCGTACAGATTATGCCAGGTCGGCGCCATCTCGGAGTTGCCGGCTTCCAGAGAATGACAGGCGCTGCATTTGGTGTCGTAGATTTCCTTGCCCGTTGCCACCTTGGCGTTGTCCCATACCCATTGCTTGTACTCCTCCTCAGGCATGACGTACACACGCGCCAGCATCCTCGAGTGTTTCTCACCGCAGTATTCGGTGCAGTACAGGTCGTATTCACCTTCCTCCAACGCGGTGAACCACAACGAGGTCGTGCGGTTGGGGACGAGGTCCATCTTGACGCGGAAATCCGGGATGAACAGCGAATGCAGCACGTCGCTCGAGCTCAGGTGCAGCTTGATCGGCCGGCCGGCCGGCACGTGCAGGTTGTTGCTTTTCGATTGTTCCCGGAACCGCCGACGTTGTGGCGGAAGGTCCAGCTCCACTGTGCCGCCTGCACGCGGACCTCCTCGGCGCCGGCCGGGATCACGAACAGGCCCATGAACGACCGGAACCCCCAAATGAAGATGAAGAAGACCAGAATGGTCGGAATCACCGTCCAGACAATCTCGAGCACCGTGTTGTGGTGCAGCGGTATCGTCAGGCCGGGTTTCTCACCAGGTTTCCGCTTGTATTTGAACAGGAAATAAACGGTGCAGGCCGTGACGATCACGAAAAACGCGACGGACATCCACGTGATGAAATAGAACAACCAGTCGACTTCTCCGGCAATCGACGAAGCGCCCACCGGCATGAACCAGGTTTTTGGGGAAAGTTCCATCTACGATCTGTCTTTGTGTCCTTGCTTCATTTCCGTGTTGCGGGCGATGACCTTCGAAGCCTGACGGCGACCCCCGGTTGTCATACCGTCCGGTGTCTGCTGCGGCGGCGCCATTCCCAGGTCCAGAAGCCGCCCAGGAATATCAGGATGGCAGCGAGTGTGACGGCGCCGCCGAGCCGCATGACGTTTTGTGCGAAAAGGACGTAACGATTGGCCTCGGGATCGAACTGGTAACAGTACATGATGAACCGGTTCATGATGCTGCCGATCTTGCCATCGGCCGCTTCCAGCAGGCTCAGCCGCAGGTCCTTCTCTTCAAATTTTACCCCGTACAGGTAGCGGGAGATCTTGCCGCCGGGCGTCAGGATGTAGGCCGCCGCAGGGTGCGCGTACATGTCCTGCCTGACGTCGTAGAAGTAGCCGAAACCAATGGCCTGTGCCAATTCTTCGATCTCTTCCTTGTCGCCGACCAGAAACCTCCAGCCCTCGGGTTTTATCTCCTTGCCCAGCGCCTCCACGTAGTTGGTTCGTTTGCCGGCGGCCAGCGTCGCGGTTTCCCGCGGGTCGATGCTGACCGTCACCATGTTAAATTCGTCGCCCGGCGTCCACGCCATGTCGCTGACGCCGTCCGAGAGCCCGTTCAGCACCACGGTGCAGAGTGTCGGGCACCCGTAGTATGCCAGTGCCATCAGCACCGGCTTGTCGTCCTTGAAACAGTCGGTCAACCGTATCCGGCGGCCGTCCGAATCGGTGAACGCCAGGTCCAGCGGTATCGACTCGCCCAGGTGCTCTCGGATCTCCATTGCCGCTACCTGGTCGTCCTCGCGCCGCGGCATCGACCCCTGGCCGCACACCGGCGGCACCAGCAGCGCCGCCAGCAGGGCGACGAAGCCGGCACGGCTACCGCTGATCTTCTTCAACCAGCAGTTCCATGGCACGGTCGATCGGTACCCGCTGCACCCCTGTCGTGGTATCCTCCTCATAGTTTTCCAATTGTTCACGCGTCTCTGCCCGCAGCTCGTTGAGCTGACTTTTCGGTGCGTCATAGCTGCTGCGCAGTTCCTCCGTGACCCGCGAGAAATAGCTGTCCAGAATGAAGATGGCGACGGTTACGAACACCAGGATTGCGATCGCCGTACAAAGGACACCCAGCACGTTGATATCCCGCTTATCGTAACCCGCTGCGGCATCAATTTCGGGTCTTTCCTCGTCGTGACCGCTCATGCTTCAGTCCCTTGCATTCGTGTTGATCGGCATTGCCTGACCTCAGACCCAGAAGTTGGCGAAGTTCACGGATGCCTCGAGTTGAGGATCCCTCACGGGCACCACCGGGGCGGAGATGAACTTGCGCCAGAAATTCCAGAAGAAAATACCGCCGATCCCGAGCCAGCACGTCACGTCCAGCCAGCTGAACACGAGGCTTTCGTGGAAGTTCGGCGCAATCAGCCAGTAGTGGTCGAACCAATGCACCGCCAGCAGCCACACCGCGGCAATCACCAGCGCCTTCGGGCAGCGTTTGGTCAGGCTGCTGAGCAGGAAAAGGAACGGAATGGCGAAATGGCAGATCACCAGCATCAGGCTCGCCGTCATCCAGCCGGGACCGCCGCGGACCTTGAAGAAGACCGTCTCCTCGGGCAGGTTGGCGTACCAGATCAGGAAGAACTGCGAGAAGGCGATGTACGACCAGAACACAACGAAGGCAAAGAGCCATTTGCCCATGTCGTGGTAATGCTCATCGTTGATTTCTTTCGTCAGGATGTTCTTGCTGCGCAGGTACATCGTCACCAGCACGCAAAACGCGGTGCACGACAGGTAGGCGCCGGCAAAGATGTAAACGCCGAAAATCGTCGAAAACCAGTGGTAGTTCAGCGACATGATCCAATCGAAAGCGGCCAGCGTCGTGGTCACGGCGAAGAGGATCAGGCCCGGCGCACTGATCGTCCGCATCCGCAAGCTGAGCGCCTCCGAAGGCGCCTCGTCCTGCTTGAGCGAGGCGCTATACAGCAACCGGGCAAGGATGAACCAGATGACGAAGTAGACGACGGCGCGGAGACAGAAGAACTTCGGGCTCAGCCACGCCTCTTTCTTGAGGAAGATCGGATCGCTGGCCTCGCTGGCGTGGGTCCAGTGGTAGAGGTCCTGCATGCCCCACAAGGCGATCGGGATAAAGAAGATGATCAGGATCGGCAACGTCACCATCAGGCTCTCGTACATCCGCCGCATCACGACGCTCCAGGTCGCCCGCACCAGGTGATGCACGATCGTCGCGAAAAGGCCGCCAAGCCCCACCGTCACCCAGAAAGTGAAAGCGTTGAGGTAGGATTGGAAGAACTGCGGCGCCCTGCCGGTCGTGTGGCCACTGCCCTTCTGCGCGGCGTGGTCGTCCGTCGCCACCGGCGCGGCGGCGTCCGCAACATCAGCAGCCTCTGCCGCCGCCTGCATGTGGAGCGCCTTCGCCGTGGCGCGGGCGTGACCGGGGTCGCCTTCCCTGGAAGGCATAAAGACGCCGATAAAACTCACTGCCAGGGCGATGATGCCGATGGTCCCAGCGATCCGCCCCAGGCCTTCCGCCCCGGACAGTCTGTAGGTGTTGCTGTCAAGTTCCATTCGATCCTACCCGAATTAGTCGGCGGCGGCGTCAACAGAGAATCTGTCTCAGCCCGCCGTCTGCAAATGCATTTCCCAGGCTGGCGTCAGATGTGTGGTGATATAGCTGCCCAGACGGTCGGCATACACCGGCCACGGCCGCAACAGTTCAATAGCACTGCCGCACAGGCGGCTGATTTCCGTCAACACAAGGTTGTCGCTGCCGCCGATCTGCTGGGCCAGGGTGAATTTGCGGCGCTTGCGGTCGGTCCCCAAAGTTTTCCCGGCCAGTTGCTCGACGCCGATTTCGTCGAGCAGGTCGTCCGCCAGTTGATAGGCCGTGCCGACGCGGTAACCGGCCTCGGCCATCGCCTTCGCCATGGTCGCATCCTTGCCGCAGCACTCGGCCACAAAGGCAAACAGCGCCCCGGTCTTGCCACGGGCAATCGCGATGCAGGTCTCGGCATCCACCGCGCGGCCCTGAAAAATCATCTCGTGTATCGTTTCCGTCGCACACACTTCCTTGACCCTGGCCACGAACAGCCGGGCCTGGTTCAGATCAGCGCCGTCGAGCAACAACTCGATGGCGCTGCTGAAAAACAAATCTCCCAGCAGGATGGCACCGGTCTGGCCCACTTCCTGCCACAATGTCGGTTGCTGCCGCCGCAAAGCGGCGCCATCGATCACGTCGTCGTGATAGAGCGTCGCGGTATGGATCAATTCCGTTGCGGCACAGGCACGCGCGACGGCATCCTGGTTGCCGCTGTTTTGTGGACACAACGCCAGCCCCAACCGCGTCCGGAGCATTTTCCCAGGCAAAACATGGCGCCGCAACGCCTCCAGCCGCCGCCGGTCGACGTCGACCGTGACAAACGTCAGGGCGCTGTCGAACGCTACCTGGATGTGGCCCACCGCCACATCCAGAAACTGTTGATTGTAGGCACTGTTCACGCTTTATTCCACCGAGAATTCTTGAGGAAATTCCATCGCTGTAAAAGCCTGTCGCACGGTCATTTCTGCTTGGCGGAATTCCTCAAAGCAAATGCGTAAATTATGATCACCGATATAAATAACAAGCAGTCTGCGGCCAATTCTCGCAAAAAATCCGGGGCAGTGGCAAAGGGCCGCCGGCGGCGGTACGATTAGCCGTGCGACCTATGCTCCATGCCAGCTTTATCACTGCCAGCCTGCTGCTGGGCACGGTCCTGCAGGCAGGCGGCGCGGCCACGATTCCGCAGGCCAATCCCGATTGCCGTTTCCACCGCCAGCCGCGACCGCTGCACCCGGCAGCGATTACCGGGGACTGGCCGCATTTCCTCGGGCCGCGTCACAACAATCACTGCCGTGAAACACATCTGCGCCGGGACTGGCCGGACGCCGGGCCGACAGTCGTATGGGAAATGAGCCGGGGCACCAGCTACGCCGCCCCGGCGATCCGCGGCGAATACCTGGTGTACCCGCACCGGATCGGCAACGACGTGGTCGTCGACTGCCTGCACCCCGCCACCGGGGCTCGCTACTGGCGCCACACCTGGCCGACCGAATACCAGGATCGCTACGGCTACCAGAACGGCCCGCGCGCCACTCCGGCGATAAGTGACGACGGCCTGGTTTACGTCTACGGCACCGCCGGACACCTGGTCTGCCTGCAGCTGGCAAGCGGCGAGGTCGGATGGCAGCGGGACATCGCCGAGGAGTTCGGCGGGCATTGGCAGTTTTTCGGAACGGCAACCTCGCCACTGATCGAGGGCCCGCTGCTGATCATTAATGTCGGCGCGCCCGGCGGCCCGTGCGTCGCCGCCTTCGACCGCCACAGCGGCGAGCTGGCCTGGCGTGCCGGCGACCAGTGGGGCCCCAGCTACGCGACGCCGGTGCCGGCAGACATGCACGGTCGCCGGCGCCTGTTCGTCTTTGCCGGCGGCAGGAGCAAGCCGCCTGTCGGTGGACTGCTGAGCCTGACAATCGATGACGGACAGGTCCGCGACCGCTTCGCCTGGCGCAGCAGGACCTACGAATCGGTCAATGCCTCGAATCCGCTGGTCATTGGCAATCGCGTCCTGATTTCGGCGTCGTACGGTGCCGGCGCGGCGATGCTCGAGGTCCAGCCGGACGGCACCCTGGAAAAGGTGTGGACCTCGCAGCTCGGCACCCACTGGAGCACCGCGATCGCGCGCGATAACCATATTTATGCAATCGACGGCCGCCACGAGCGTACCGCCGCGCTCGTCTGCGTCGAGGCCGCCACCGGCAAAGTCGTCTGGCGCGAGACGCCGGAGTGGACGGATCGTATCGACGACAAGGCCGGCGGACGCGAGGCCAGGATGCGAATTTTTCGGGGCACCCTCCTTTCGGCCGACGGCGATATCCTCTGCCTTGGCGAGTTCGGGCATTTGCTGTGGCTCGACCTGCAGCCGTCCGGCTACCGCGAGATCAGCCGCACCTGGCTGTTTCCGGCGCCGCAGACGTGGACGCCGCCGGTCATCAGCCGCGGCCTGCTCTACATCTGCCAGAACGAGCCACGGCTGGACAATGGCGGCGAGCGACGATTGCGTTGCTACGACCTGCGGGCGCCTTGACGGGTAATTTCATGGGCGGCGGCGGCCTGCCCGCGTCATGGAATCGTGCCGCACAGGTGGAAGTTCGCCGTTTGGCAAAGCGCTGGAGCATTGCCCCCGAGAACTCACTTCCAGCAGAACCTTGAATCGTGGAGACAAGCTATAAATTGATGACGAGGCCCCGATCAATAATGACGCAGCAATGCCAATCGAATTTCGACCCGGCCCTGGCCGCTGCCATCGCCGCGGCACTGCCGGATTCCGTCATCGTGCGTGCCGGGGTCGCGACAACGGTCCCTTACTTCGACGTTGCCGGCCGGCGCCGCCTGCTGCCGGTCCATGTCCGTCAGATTCAGGACCGGCTCGAGCACCTCACCATTCTCACTGTGGCGGACGCCCGTCATGGCACTGACTATGTGCAGCGCCTCTACGTTGCGCCGGCGGCCGCGGCGGCACCGGAGGCAGTGCGCGCGGCATTGTGCAACCGGCCGATAGACCACCGGAGCGTCGCGAGGATCCGCGAATGGGGCAGGACGGTGTCGCTCGGCCTGGGTGGTGCGCGGCTCTCGATCGACGGGGCGGTGAACGCCTGGCACCGGTTTCTGCGACCGTTCAGATTCCAGCGCACATTGCTGCGGCTGTCGTGCGACACGCCGGAAATTGACCGTCGGGCTTTTCATCAGGCAACGGCGGCAACCGGGTTCGAACGGGTCGACGACCCGGGCCGCAGCGACGGTTCGACCGCGTGGGTGGGGGTGGTGGACGCGCACGGGCGAGAGGATCGCCTCGGTTCGATTCGCGTTGGACCGGATGGTGTCGAGCCGCCGGCCTTCGCGAACGTTGACCGGCTGCCGGCCGCGCTGGCGCTGCATACGTCCGGCTGGCTGCCGGCGTGGTGTGCGGCCGTGCTGCTCCGACTCCTGCCGGTAGAGGTAAGGCATGTGGATTTCGCCCGCACCGTGTGTCACGAACTCGGCGCTGCCGAGCTGCCTTGTGAGCTTGACGACAGCGACGCCCGGCTGGGCGCCCGCGTGCGGCAGGCCTGCGAAGATCGCGTGCCGTTCGTGGCAATTGCCGGCGACCGTGAAGTCGATGCCGTGGCGGCCGACACCCCGGTCGCCGAATGGCCGGTGGCCATGCGTCGACACGACGGCAAAGACATGGGAGTGCTGCCCGTGGCGCAAGCTATCGGGCTGCTGCGGCAGGGCACATCGATGCCGACCGTGGCGGGGGGTTAGATTTGTTGTTCAAAAAACGCTTTAATTTTACGACTCATACACTTATACTATGGGCTGATTCTCATACGATAGGGGGGATTTGCCCCTTTTCGACGTCTATCAATCAGCCAGATTCGAGTTGTTCGATGCGCCTTTGCGGGACACATGATGTGTCACGCTGCATCGGACGCGGCAATTCGGCAACAGGAGGAAACGCCAATTTCTCGACCGGTAAAAGCCAATGATCCTGCCGTCCGCGGCAAGGAAGTCCGTCTCGTAGGTCCTGATAATCAGCAGTTCGGCATTGTCCCTGTGGACGATGCTATTGCCAAGGCTGAAGAAGCCTCAATGGATCTCGTGCTCGTCGCCGACAACGCAACACCGCCAGTCTGCCGCATCATGAACTTCGGCAAGCACCAGTACGAGCAGAAGCGCAAGATGCGGGACCAGAAGAAGAAGCAGGTCACGCAGAAAAACAAAGAGATCAAGTTCCACGCGAACATCGACCAGCACGATTACGAGATCAAACTCAATCACATCGTTGCCTTCCTGAAAAAAGGGAATAGAGTAAAAGTTTCCCTCTTTTTCCGGGGCCGTGAAGTGACGCACCGGGAAATCGGAATGCAGTTGATGGAACGTATAGCCGAGGAGATCGAACTCTACGGCATAGCGGAGAATCGCCCCCGCATGATCGGCCGTTCGATCGTCATGTTCCTCAACCCGAGCTCGGCGAAATAGTTCGACGATGTCCGCGCCGCCGCCGGCCGGGCGCCCGAACCGCCGGGAATCAATTGAAATTGCCACCGGGCCACGTCCGCATCGATCAAGTGCGGCATTAGCGTTTGAGGCGCGATGCCGGATCATTTTTCTTGCGACAACAACAAACGGAGTGACCGATGCCTAAAATGAAAACACGCAAGGGTGCCGCCAAGCGTCTCAAGCGCACCGGCACCGGCAAATACATTCACTACCGCGCCGGCGGTCGGCACATCATGTCAAAGAAGAACGCCAAGCGCAAGCGCCGCCTGCGCCAGCCGGCACTGGTCAAAAAGACCGAGATGAACCGTATCAAGGGTTCACTGATCGGATAATCAGGGAGTCGTCCTATGAGAGTAACCAATGCCCCGGCGTCACGCAAGCGCCGCAAGCGCGTCCTGAAGCGCGCCCGCGGTTTTTACGGCGGCCGCAGTCGTTTGATCCGCACCGCCTATGACGCAGTCGATCGCGCCAACCAGATGTCTTACACCGGGCGCAAGCAGAAGAAGCGCCAGTTTCGCCGGCTCTGGACGGTCCGCATCAACGCGGCCTGCCGTGCCAACGGCATGAATTACAGCACCTTTGTCGACGGCCTCAACAAGGCGGGCATCGAACTGAATCGCAAAATGCTCTCCGAGCTGGCGATCGCCGATGCACCGGCTTTCACGGCCCTCGTCGAAAAGGCGCAGGCAGCCCGCGCCTGAGCTTGCCGCCACTGTTTTGAAAAGCCCGTTGGCCGAAAGGTCGACGGGTTTTTCCGTTTCCGGAGCATCCACTCGTCACCGTCCCTTTCCTCCCTTGGTCCGCCCGGCCTTTTCCAAAGTTGCGGCCCGTCGCCCCACAACAGACCCTTGACTTCCCCGGGCGGCAACGCTTCTGTACCTCATGATCTCAGCTCAAGAAGACACTATCGCGGCAATCTGTACCGGCATCGGCGGCAGCATCGCCATCATTCGGCTGTCGGGACCGCAGGCGGAGCAGATTGCCGGGGCGGTATGGCGCGGGCCCGAGACGCCGTCCGGACTGCCGCCGCGACGCCTGGCGCTCGGCCGTGTCGTCGACCACAACGGCCAGGCAGAGGACCAGTGCCTGGCGGTGCGGATGCCGGGGCCGGCAAGCTATACGGGCGAGGACATCGTCGAGTTTCACTGTCACGGCGGCGCCACCGTCGCCCGCACCATCCTGTCGCTGCTTCTGACCCACGGCGCTCGCCACGCCGAGCCCGGCGAGTTCACCAAGCGCGCCTTTCTCAACGGCAAACTCGACCTGACCCAGGCGGAGGCGGTGCTGGACGTCATCGAATCACAAAGCCGCATGGCGCTGCACGCCGCCAACCGCCAGCTGCAGGGTGTGCTGACGCGACGCATCGATACGGTGTACGACACGCTGCGCGCCATGCTGGCGGAAATCGAAGTGCGCATGGACTTCGTCGACGAAGATCTTGACTTCGACCCGGTCGCCGCGGTGCTGGCGGCGATCACCTCGGCACGCTCACAGATCGAGGAACTGCTGCGCTACCGCGAGGCGGGGGAGATTCTGCGTCACGGCGTGCGCCTGGCCATCGTCGGCGCGCCGAACGCCGGCAAGTCGAGCCTGCTCAACCTCATTCTCGGCCGCGACCGGGCCATTGTAACGGAAGTGCCGGGGACCACGCGCGACACCATCGAGGAGCCGGCGAACATCCGCGGCATCCCGATCAAGGTCATCGACACCGCCGGTATCCGCGAGGCCTCGAACATCGTCGAGCAACAGGGGATCGAGCGCAGCCGCGACTCGATACGACAGGCGCAGGTAGTGCTGTGGGTCGTGGATTGCACCAATGACTTTGCCAGCCAGCAGGAGTCGGTGCGGCTCGATATCGATGACGGCCTCATCGTCGTTGCCAACAAAATCGACCTGGCCCCGGCCGACTTCGCCGCTGCCGTGGAGACCCCGGTGATCGAGATTTCAGCGCTTACCGGCCAGGGACTCGAGGCGCTTTTCGACGCCGTCGAGCTTGTCGTGTGGCAGCGGCCGCACTCCGAGGAGCCGGAGATTGCGATCAACAGCCGGCACACAGTCCTGCTCGACCAGGCACAGGCGCATCTCGCGACCGTGGCAGCACTGCTGGAAAGCGAGGATTACGAACTCGTGGCGGTCGACATCCGGGCGGCGCTCGACGCCTTGGGCCGGATCACCGGCCGCACCGTGCAGCCGGACATCCTCGACAATATCTTCAGCAAGTTCTGTATCGGCAAGTGAACGGGCAACAAGCCCCGTCCCGCCCCAAGAACTGCACGGCCCCCGCGTCTTCACGTATCCCGGCGACCTTCAGGCGCTCGACCGGCTTGCTGCGGGGCGCGACATCGTCGCGGCCGAAAAGAGGTCGGGCCGCGAGTGATCAGCGGTAGCGGGGACTGCCTCCCGCCCTGTCCATGCCCCGAACGGGGCCGTTTGCATCCACCCAATCACCTCGCGCCGGATAGTCGGGATATCCGCCTCGGCTCCTAACACCAAGCTAGAGCTATCGATCGGGCGTTATGTCCACCACCCGGGGCCGGGGCGGCGATGCGATTCGCGCCGCGCTGCGACGAATACCTTGGGTGCACGGCCGCGGCCTGCAACTGATCGGGCCCTCCAATCGGCGTAAAGTATTGTCCGAACCATCTTGTAAAGACGTGGCGTTGCAGCTATTTTTACTCAGCTAGGGAAGACGTTGCACGGACGCCTATTTGTATTTGAACCATCGCGGGCTAATGCGGTCAAATACTCTTTGCAATACCAATGCCAGGCACGAATTGCTCCTGCTTAATGCTCAGCGGGGCTTTCGACACGGATTGCGCTGCGCTGTTCTGATTCGGGCTGACAACGCCCCTGGGTCGGCGGCAGCGCATTCGCGCGCGTGCTCGCGGCCACTTACCGGGAAGGAGTTCCGTCTATGATCAATCGTATGCCGGGCCGGGTGCTGTGTGTTGTCAGCGTCTGGCTCCTGTTCATATGTTGCACCGCGTATGCGTCGCTGCCGCGTGCCAACGACGACAGGTATTTCACGGACGAGGATACGGAAGTCTCGTTCAACGTGCTGCTGAACGACTTCGATGCCGACATCGGCGCCGGCGATACCGGCGAAGAGGAAGAGGAGGTGTTGCGGGTCTTCACCTACGACGGCCCCCTGCACGGCAGCATTACCAGCTTCAGCAACGACGGCAATTTCACGTACCTGCCGGATCTTAACTTCCACGGTTCCGATTCCTTCGAGTATCTGATTACCGACGGTTCGGGGCATTACGACGAAGGGCGGGTGGCAATCACGGTCAATTCCGTCAACGACGATCCGGAAGTGACCGACGACGTTTTGATCGTCACGGAAGACACCCCGGGCACAACCCTCGATGTCCGGGACAATGATTACGACGATGACTGCACCGTCGATAATCCCTGCGCTGCCGATTATCTGCAGATCGTCAACTTTTCGCTGCCGTCCGACGGTACGATGATGTACAATCTCGACGGCACCTTCACCTACACACCAAACCGCGACTTCTTCGGTGCCGACAGCTTCACTTATACGGTCAGCGACGGCGACGGCGGCATTGTCGACGGCACGATCAATGTCCTG
>PVBE011790414.1_pt1 | contig 12588 bp, 11 predicted proteins | sample 1631181 | NCBI WGS metagenome assembly PVBE01 (sample SAMN08397723, study PRJNA350692) | Marine metagenome, whole genome shotgun sequencing project. | isolation source: water | place: Pacific Ocean | collected 2012-04 | reverse complement strand
CCTAAAAAACACATATCTACTGCCTTTTGCAATTTGGGAAGCTACGGAAAACCAAGGGAAGCCACTACAATTTGGGAAACCAAACAGAGCCAAAAAGCAAATATTTCCTGTGCTTGTTGCGAGAATACTTCACCAGTAAACAACAGGTCATAATCCTGGGCATTCACCACCACAGGCAGCAATGCCCACATGAGCAGCGAATATCGATTGCTATGACTACTCAGGTGTCTCATTTTTGCTCGTCGTCGCGCAGGATTTTCCCGTCCCGCATTAATATTGTTCGCTTTGCATGGGCAGCAATCTCTGCCTCATGGGTCACCATAACGATGGTCTGGCCATCTTCATTGAGCTCTTTCAATAAAGCTATGATCGCAACGGAGGTGCTGCTGTCCAGATTACCGGTCGGCTCATCAGCTAGAACAACTTTGGGTATGTTTATCAGTGCGCGGGCTATTGCTACTCGCTGTCTCTGACCACCAGAAAGCTCGTTCGGCTTGTGTTGCATGCGATCATCCAGACCAACCCGTTGTAACAGGTCGATTGCCCGCTTTTGATCGGACTCCTGCGCCCCTTCCGTATGGTAGCGCCGTGGTAATAATACATTTTCCAGGGTTGTCAGGCGTGGTAACAAATGAAAGCCCTGGAAAACAAAGCCCATGTAGCGGTTACGCACAGCCGATAGCTGGTCATCATCCATACTGCTGATATTGTTGCCGTCGAGAAAATAATCACCCTCATCCGCCCGATCCATGCAGCCCAGCATGTTTAGCAAAGTTGACTTACCCGAACCGGAGCGTCCCATAACAGCAACAAACTGCCCTGCCTGGATATGCAGGTCGACCGCGGCCAGCGCATGAATAGCCTGGTTACCAATTTGATAAATACGGCTGATTTTCTGTAGTTGAATCATTCGGTTAGATTTTTGTTTCCCCGGCGCCAGTTATGACCACCAAACCAGCGGTTAGTGCCATTGATTTATGCGCGGATTAATAGCGCCGCCCGGACCGGCGCGGGATGGCCTTCAACGGTTAATGTCTGATCGTTTTGATCCAGCCCCTCACCCAGGGATTCAAATGTCATCCAGTCGGTACTGCGTTGCTCCTCGGTGGTGGTCTTGCTCACATCAAGCACCTGGATGGCTGTAAGCCCGGCATGCTCTAACCACCCCCGCAGTGTTACCAGCGTTGGAATGAAGTGCACGTTACGCATCCTGCAATAGCGGCCATCCGGCACCAATACCTGCTCATCGGTCCCTTCCAGAATCAACGTTTCCAACACAATCTGACCACCGGGCCGGACCAATTTCTTTAGTTGCTGCAGGTGTTGATCCGGCCTGTGCCGATGATACAAGACACCCATCGAAAACACACTGTCAAAACACTCCACCTTTTCTGGAAGGTCTTCAACACCGAGTGGCAAAACATAATTGTCCAGCCCGGGGCTAAGTTTTTGCATTGCCAGCCACTGCATCACAAACACCAGCGTCGGGTCAATACCAACCACCAACTTTGCCCCCGCAGCCAACATACGCAAGCCGAAATAGCCATTACCGCAGCCAATATCGAGTACTCGTTGTCCCACCAAATCAAGCGGCGGTGCAATGCGATCCCACTTCCAGTCTGAATGCCATTCGGTTTCTATTTTGACACCGCCCAACATTAACGGTCCTTTCCGCCAGGGGTGCAACTGCATCAGTTTTACCTTGAGTTGATCTGGACTATCAACCGGTCGTCCCAGTGCCGGAGTAACACTATTGAGTTCCGCCCAGGGCTCGCTCGCAGGCAGGCTGTCAATCGTTGCCAGCCAGCGTGCCCGGTCTCCGTGTGGGCTGTTTTGTAATTTCTGCCACGCTAGTTTCGCCAATACCGGCCAGCCGGCCAAACACATTTGCAGATAAGGGTTTTTCACCGAATAGCGATATAGCTGACAAAATTGAAGCACTGAAACCAGCGGCGCGAATAATTTAGCCCGGCTGCCTTGAACCGCTCAAGGTGTTTTGCTTCGGTATCGGGTTGCAAGACATCCTCCAACGCATTACGTTTTTGGGCAATCTCCAGCTCTGAATAGCCCTGTGTGCGCTTGAAATCGTGATGCCAGTTTGCCTGGTCGATCTGTTCCCGGGCATCTGAAAAACAAATTTTCTCTGACAGAATCAACACCCCGCCATCGCACATTCCAGCTGATATTTTATTAATTAGCGCCTGTCGTTGGTCCCGCTCAAGAAATTGCAGCGTGAAATTAAGCACCACCACCGAGGCGTTTTCAATGTGGGTGTCCAGAATGTTTTCCAGGCGGACAACAACCGGCACCAAGCCAGGGTTTTCCGCCAGCACCTGCTGGCAGCGGCCCACCATGGCCGCAGAGTTATCAACTGCGATAATTTCTGCACCCTGCACTCGCACCGAGTGACTCATGGCTAGGCTGGCGGCACCCAGCGAGCAACCCAAATCATAGATATTTGAGTCGTCTTGGGCGTAACGTTGCGCCAGCATGGCCAGCATCGGAATCACCAACTCATAGCCGGGGACAGAGCGGGATATCATGTCGGGGAACACCCGCACTACCGACCCATCAAACCGGAAGCCCCTTGGTTTTACTTGGTTTTTCGCAAACAGTCGGTCCTCGTCGTTCATGCTAATCCGGGCCATTCAACAAGCATTCTGACATGCATCTTGAAGGCGCATGAATGACTTCTGGCGCATCCTGTCAACCGTCATTTCTGTTATCCTTTTCGTGGAAAATAAAGAGGTTGTGAAATGTTTGAAAATTCTTTGATTTGGGCGGTTATCGTAGTAATCCTGGCCGTTGTAATCGTGCGCAAAGCGGTCGTTATTGTTAAACAGGGTTATGAATATACCATTGAACGCTTTGGCCGCTATTACATCACTTTCGGCCCCGGTTTTCATTTGATGCTTCCATTCGTGAACCGGGTCGGTCAGCGCGTCAACATGATGGAGCGGGTGCTGGACGTACCCTCACAAGAAGTTATCTCCAAGGATAACGCAGTTCTGACCGTTGATGGCGTGGTTTTTTTCCAGGTGCTCGATGCCGCCAAGGCGGCCTACGAGGTTTTTCGACTGGAACACGCCGTATTGAACCTCACGATCACCAATATACGTACGGTTTTGGGCTCAATGGATCTGGACGACGCCCTGTCGAAACGCGATACCATCAACGCGCAGTTGCTGTCGGTCGTGGATGAAGCCACCACGCCATGGGGCTTGAAAGTAACGCGGATAGAAATCAAGGATATTACGCCACCCATGGATCTGGTCAACGCCATGGCCCGACAAATGAAGGCAGAGCGTGAAAAACGCGCCAACATTCTCGAAGCTGAAGGCCACCGGCAGGCAGAGATTTTACGCGCCGAGGGCGAAAAGCAAGCCATCGTTTTGGATGCAGAAGGTCGCAGGGAAGCAGCTTTCAGGGAAGCTGAAGCACGTGAGCGCCTGGCAGAAGCTGAAGCCAATGCAACTACTGCCGTTTCAGACGCTATCGCTGCGGGTGATATCCAAGCAATCAATTATTTTGTGGCGCAAAAATACGTAGAAGCGCTAAAAGAATTCGCCACCAGCCCAAATCAGAAAACCCTGCTGTTACCGATGGAAACCACCGGCATTCTTGGCTCTCTGGCGGGTATTACCGAGCTGGCCAAGGCCGCATTAACCAACCAAAAACCGGCAGCGCCCAACCCATGATGGCATGGCTGGAACATATTGTGTTTTGGCATTGGTGGATACTCGCCGGCCTGTTGCTGATCCTTGAACTGACCGCGCCGGCTTTCTTTTTCCTGTGGCTGGGTATTGCAGCGGCCGCTGTTGGCATGATCCTGCTGGTATTTCCTGCCATCCCGGTAGAAACCCAGTTGGTATTATTCGCCATCGCTTCTATTGGCGCAATACTCGCCTGGCGCAAATACCGCGAAGATCGTCCGCTACAAATCGACCAACCCCATCTGAACCGACGGGGCCATCAATACATCGGCAGGGTTTTCACACTGGATAATGCCATCACCAACGGTGAGGGAAAAGTAACCGTGGATGATTCAACCTGGCGGGTTAAGGGGCCGGATCTGCCCGCCGGCACAGCCATCAGGGTTACCGGCATTGATGGCGTAATATTCAAGGTCGACACCGTAGAGACGTAGGATTGTCGTGTGCAACCACGATGTCAGCAAATTTCCTCAAGATCGTCCCTGCCGTTTCAGTATCAACGACCCCGGCAATAAGTTCTTCCGGATTAAGCCCTTCCTCACGCAATGCCTCGGCCCTGTATCTAATGTATTGGCTTATCACGGGGCCGGAAAACTCCGGGTGAAACTGAACCCCCCACACATTCTCCGCAAACCGAATGACGAAGTTTTCATCTAACGCACAATGCGCTAGTCGCACAGCACCCGGGGGCATTTCCAGTACGCTTTCTGAGTGGGATGATTGCGCCATGAATGTTTGCGGCAAATGCCCGAACAATGGATCTGCTGCCGCAGTTGCAAGCAAGTTCGCCGTTATGCTCCCGATTTGTCGGCCGCCAGGGTTAGGGCCTACTCGCCCACCCAGCGCGTGTGCCAGTAATTGGTGGCCGTAACAAACCCCCAGGACTGGCAATCCTGTAAGAACAAACTTTGCAAGCCAGGCCGCGCAATGCTCGCTCCAGTCTTCGCGTGCGGAGACCATGGCAGCTGAACCCGTTATCAGAACACCCGACAAGGCCTGCGGCTCAGGTAGTGGCTGGTGCCGGAACACATCCACTTGCAACATATCCGCAACCCCCGTTCCAGCCGCAAACCAGTCTTCAAAATCCCCGAATTGAGTCTTGATTCGGGTAATGGTGTTACCGGTTTTGAGCAATACAATCGGTTTCATTGTTTCATTTCAGGTCGCGAGTTAAGTACCTGCATTATGCGCGCAAGCGGACTGTCGGTTCGTGTGCTTCGGGCTGGTTTTTTCCAACCCACTTCTGTCTTTCCTTCCCGTTGGCTATACTACAGCTTAGTAACCCTGGTGCCACAGGATTTTCATGACTTTTCAGGATTTTATTAATTGCCTGCAAGCCTATTGGGCGGACCAAGGCTGCGTGCTGGTGCAGCCGCTTGATACGGAGGTCGGCGCGGGCACTTTTCACCCGGCAACTTTTCTCCGCGCAATAGGCCCGGAGCCGTGGCGCGCTGCCTATGTGCAGCCCAGCCGCCGCCCTACAGATGGTCGTTACGGCGAAAACCCAAATCGCTTACAGCATTATTATCAGTACCAGGTGGTATTGAAACCCTCCCCGGAGAACATCCAAGCGTTATACATGGGCTCGCTCGAAGCCATCGGAATTGATCCTGCAGTACATGACATCCGCTTTGTGGAAGATAACTGGGAATCTCCAACGCTGGGGGCCTGGGGTCTGGGCTGGGAGGTCTGGCTCAACGGCATGGAAGTTACCCAGTTTACGTATTTCCAGCAGGTGGGTGGTTTGCAATGCCGACCCGTGTTGGGCGAGATCACTTACGGGTTGGAACGCCTCGCCATGTACTTGCAAAACGTAGACAGTGTTTTTGATGTTGTCTGGACTGATGTGGGTGGCAAAAAAGTGACTTATGGTGAGGTTTTCCACCAGAATGAAGTCGAGCAATCCACCTACAACTTTGAGCACGCTGATACCGATGTGCTTTTTGCCTGGTTTGATAGCTGTGAATCCCAGGCCAAAAATCTGGTGACACTGTGTTTGCCATTACCGGCTTATGAACAGGTCCTGAAAGCCTCTCACACGTTTAATCTGCTGGAAGCGCGACGGGCAATATCCGTTACGGAACGACAACGATTTATCCTGCGGATCAGAGATCTGTCCCGGTTGGTGGCAGAAAGCTACTACACCAAAAGGGAAGAGTTGGGCTTTCCAGACTTAAAAAATGACTCAGATGCTTAACATCCTGGCCCAAGCTTACTCCGTGTGCAGCAATCGTGTGATGCAGCATGCCAGCTAATATGGATTTGCTGATCGAATTGGGCTGTGAGGAGTTGCCACCTAAATCATTGCAAACGCTGGGTAAAGCATTGTTGGCCGGCTTAACTGCCCGGCTCGATAAAGCACAACTGGAGTATGCTGTAGAAGCCAGCCGGGTTTACTACACTCCCAGGCGCCTTTCTTTGCTTATCGCCGAAGTAGCTGCGCAACAACCCGACCAAATAATAGAGCGCAAGGGCCCTGCGGTCAGGGTGGCCTTTGCTGATAACAATGAGCCAACTCCCGCGGCCTTGGGGTTTGCTAAATCAGTGGGCAAAGACATTACTGAACTGGAAACGCTGAAAACAGACGGCGGTGAGTGGCTGTTTTATCGGCTTGAAAAAAAGGGTAGGCAACTTCGAGATCTTTTATTTCCGCTACTGGAAGAGGTGTTAGCGGAATTGCCTGTAGCTAAACCCATGCGCTGGGCAGCCAATGATTTTAGTTTCATCCGGCCCGTACACTGGTTGTTAGTGTTACACGGAGCAAACATACTTGAGGGCTGTTTATTTGGGCTGCAAGCCGGTAATTTAACCTGGGGGCATCGAATACACAGTCCGGGCCCACACAAAATCAACTCAACTGATGACTATGAGCAGCTACTCAATAGCGCTCATATCATTGCAGATCAGGATCAGCGCAAGACATTGATCAGGCAACAAGTCAATCGTCTCGGCAAAGTCGGCGGCGGTAAAGCACTGGTTGAAGAGGCCTTGCTGGAGGAGGTCACCAACTTGGTTGAATGGCCCAGATCCGTTGGTGGCAATTTTGATTCAGCGTTTCTTGATATCCCTGCTGAGGCATTAATCGCCAGCATGCAGGTACACCAGAAGTGTTTTCCTGTTCTAGACGCCAACACGGGCGCTCTACTGCCCCGTTTCATTGCCGTTGCAAACCTCGAAAGCAAAAATACTAAGGCGGTACAAAAAGGCTTTGAGCGCGTGATCCGACCCCGCCTGGCAGATGCCAGGTTTTTTTGGGAGCAGGACAACAAAAAACCAATCGAAGACTGGTTGCCCCGGTTGGATACACTGGTATTTCAAAAGATGTTAGGCTCTGTTGGTGACAAATCGGCTAGAATAGCCACTATTTCGAAGACGATTGCCGAAGAAACAGGTTTTGATGATGCGGCGGCACAAAAGGCCGGCAGCTTGTGTAAATGTGACCTAGTTAGCCAAATGGTGGGTGAGTTTCCGGAGCTTCAAGGGGTTATGGGTGGGTATTATGCCCGCCGCAGTGGCGCCAGCAACGATGTAGCGCAAGCCGTTGCCGAGCACTATCTTCCTCGCCATTCGGGTGACCAATTACCCGACAATACGCTGGGAAAAATTGTATCACTGGCAGACCGAGTTGACACACTAACCGGAATATTTGCAACCGGACACAAACCTTCTGGTAACAAGGATCCCTTTGCCTTGCGTCGTGCGGCATTAGGATTGATTCGCATACTGTTAGACGGCGAGCTTGACATTGAGCTTGATGCTTTACTTAAGATTTCAACGTTGAGTATGAATCAGCAACAAGCTGTTTCAGCAGACGCTCTTGCCGACCTGCGGGCATTTATCCTGGAGCGACTAAAACATTACTTGCGCGACCAGGGGCACTCCACCGGGTTAGTTAATGCCGTTTTGGATGCCCCGCTGAGCTCACTGCCTGACCTTGCGGCGCGACTGGACGCACTGACCGGGTTCATGGCTCATGAAAACGCAACCAGCCTAGTGGCGGCCAATAAAAGAATTGGTAATATTTTGCGTAAATCCGGCCAGAATACTTTTAACGATATTGATGAAGATATACTAATTATCGAAGAAGAAAGGCATGTTTTCGCTGAAATTAGTACTATCACTGTTAAACTTGATAGGCTTTACAATCAGGCGAATTACGTTGCTGCCCTGAGTCTGCTGGCGAGCTTAGCACCGAGCATTGAGGCCTTTTTTGAGCAGGTAATGGTGCTGGATGATGACCCAAAAATTCGTCAAAATCGCCTAAATTTGCTCACAAAACTCAAGGGTCTATTCGCCCGTGTCGCAAACCTTGCCTTGCTGGGCTAAGCGCCCTTATATATCCAGGTTGGTTACATACAGGGCATTACGCTCAATAAACTCACGCCGTGGCTCTACCACATCACCCATAAGCGTGGTAAAAATTTCATCTGCCGCAACGGCATCTTCGATGGTTACTTTGAGCAATCTTCTTGTTTCCGGGTTGACGGTGGTGTCCCAAAGTTGCTCGGGGTTCATTTCTCCCAAACCTTTAAAACGTTGAAAGCTCCTACCTTTCCGGCTCTCGCTAACCAACCAGTCGTGCACCTGCGCAAAGCCTGTAATGGCCTGCTCAGCCTTACCCCGGCGCACCAACGCACCTAGTTGTATCAATTCATACAGAGTGTCAGCCAACTTGCCGATTAACCGGTATTCCGGCGCACGGAAGAAACCCCTGCGTATGCGAGTTGTGTCCCACACACCGTAGGTGGTTTTACTCAACAGCAATTCAAGCTCGCCTTCGTTTTCTTCAGCTTTTAACTTATAACTCACGCTGGGTGGTGAGTTTTGGGTCATCCCAGCACACACAGAAGCACACCACAGATTCGCCTGTTTCAAATCCCAGTCAACAGAAAAACATTTATTATCAATTAGTTGGTCTAGAAAAACAGAGTCATACCGAAGCGCCAACCGCGCATTAGCCGATTGAACAGCCATATAGTCTCTGAGCAGATTTTCCAATGCCTCTCCTGACAATGGAGGTGCATCCGGATCAAAAACCAATGACGCGTTATCCATCGCGCGCGCCAGCAAATATTCATTTAGTTCCGCATCATCTTTCAGATAATGTTCCTGCTTGCCCTGTTTAATTTTATACAACGGCGGTTGGCCAATATAAATATGGCCACGCTCGATTAGTTCTGGCATTTGCCGGTAGAAGAAGGTCAGTAACAACGTCCGGATGTGCGAGCCATCTACATCAGCATCCGTCATGATGATGATCGTGTGATAGCGTAACTTCTCAACATCGAACTCATCCCTGCCGATTCCACAACCCAGCGCAGTAATTAAGGTTCCTACCTCCGCTGAAGAGATCATTTTATCAAAACGTGCCTTTTCCACGTTCAGTATTTTCCCCTTAAGCGGCAGAATTGCCTGGTTTTTTCTGTTTCTACCCTGCTTGGCAGAGCCGCCGGCCGAATCACCCTCTACAAGGAACAGTTCAGACAACGCTGGGTCTTTTTCCTGACAGTCTGCCAGCTTGCCGGGCAGTCCGGCGATATCCAGAACCCCCTTGCGACGAGTCATGTCCCGGGCCTTACGTGCCGCTTCTCGGGCCCGCGCGGCCTCTACCGCCTTCAGCGTGATCGTTTTGGCTTCAGCCGGGTTTTCCAGCAAAAAATCCTTTAAGTGGGACGCAACCAGTGACTCCACCACCGGCTTGATGTCGGATGACACCAGTTTATCCTTAGTCTGTGATGAGAACTTCGGATCGGGTGCCTTAACCGACAATACTGCCACCAGCCCTTCTCGCGCATCATCACCTGTCATTGATACCTTGTTTTTTTTGGCGATTCCCGATTCATCAATATAGTGGTTCATTGTGCGGGTAAGTGCCGCCCTGAAGCCAGCTAGGTGTGCACCTCCATCTCTTTGCGGGATATTATTGGTAAAACAAAAAACATTTTCCTGGTATGCATCAGTCCATTGCATCGCAACCTCGACCGAAATCTCATCTATGGAGCCTACAAAATACATAACGGTCTGATGTAATGGGGTTTTTTTACGTCCCAGGTGTTCAACAAATGACTTGATCCCACCTTCATACTCAAATACATCCTGTTTTCCACTAACCTCATCACACAGCTCAATCCGCACTCCTGAGTTCAAAAAACTTAATTCACGTAAGCGCTTGGCTAGAATGTCATAATGAAAGACCGTATCTGAAAACACCGTTTTGCTGGGAAGAAACCGCAGCTCTGTTCCCGTGCGGTTGGTCTTATCTCCCTTTTTTAGCGGCGCAACCGGAACCCCCATCTCATAACACTGATGCCAGACATGACCATCTCTACTGATGATTAAATCAAGCTGATCTGACAGGGCATTTACCACCGAAACACCCACCCCATGCAAGCCGCCGGAAACCTTATAGGAATTATCATCAAATTTTCCACCGGCATGCAGCACTGTCATGATGACTTCCGCGGCGGAGCGCCCCTCTTCCTTATGCCTGTCCACCGGCACACCACGACCGTTATCTGATACACAGACGGTGCCCCCCAGCTCAATTACAACCCTGATCAAATCACAGTGACCCGCCAGCGCTTCATCCACTGAGTTATCGACCACCTCGAAAACCATGTGGTGGAGCCCGGTACCATCGTCTGTATCGCCAATATACATTCCAGGCCGCTTGCGTACCGCATCCAGGCCTTTGAGTACCTTAATGTTGCTGGAATCATAATTTTGCTTGTTCATATAACCTCTGAGGCCTGCTGTTAACAGGTCTTGTGCCTCCGCTGGGCGTGATGATTGCCGGCTTGTTTTATCGTGGGTGAAAAACGTTCTTAAGCGGGTGTTATTGTATCATTTTTAGACGGTAAAAGCCTGTTTTTCCGACAATTTCATCTCCTTTTACACTGCGCTTCAGACTGCTCCCTGCAGCCAGATAAGGGGTTCTCGCGGGAGGGGGCTCAGTTAGTGGATACTACGCCTCGGGCGACTTCACCCTGTTTCACGTGAAACATTGCAAAACCTTCAACTTCGGCTGCAAATGACGGCAACTGTCCTGTTCCGGTTAACCAAGTCTGCACACCCAAGCTTAAGCCGGCGGCCAGGACTTTATTAAAATGAGCCTCATCAAGTTCTGACGATAGGTCATCCAGCAGTAAAATGGGTTTTTCCTCAGACGCGCAGATTAACTGAGCCTGAGCCAGTATCATTGCGGCAGTCAGCACTTTTTGTTCACCTCTTGACATGCGCTCTCTTGCCGGAACCCCATTCAGCGAGAGGTATAAGTCTGCCCTGTGTGGCCCTGAACCGGTTGTTCCCCTCTCTGCGTCGTGTTGCCCGGATTGCTGTATAGCCTCTTCCAGGTCGTTTCCTGCCCAGCCTTTACGATAACGCAACCTGACTCCGGCCAGTGTCGCGTCAAGTTGTGTCAGTTGGTGTTGAAGTATCTCGGCCAAACGTTCGGCATACTGTTCGCGAGCCTGGTGCAATTGTTCACCCAGGCTGACAAATTGCGGATTAAGGCTCTCTACAACATCAGGTTCTGAACGTCGTAAAGCGGCATTGCGCTGTTTTAGCGTTCGATTGTACCGGCGCCACAGCGAAAGAAAGCCCTGTTTCACGTGAAACACACCCCAATCCAGGTACCTGCGCCGCTCCTTGGGCGGATCACTAACCAATCGATGGCTGCCCGGTTCAAGCAAAACATGTGGTAGCAATTGGGTCAGCTCACTCAGCTGTGCCACATTTTCACCATTGTGTCTTGCGACCCATTGTTCAGCGCTGCGCTCTAACCCCAGTTGGTGCGAGCCGCTGAGTTGGCTCCTGATGGTTGTAACAATCTGTAAATGTTTGTTATCAGGTCCTATCAAAGCGGAAACCTGACCTGACCGGAAGGAGCGACCCTTCGACAGTAAAACCAACGCCTCCAACAGGCTGGTCTTGCCTGCACCATTGTCTCCTATAAAACAATTCAGGCCGGGAGCAGGCTCAATTTTAGCGGATTTAATATTCCTTAAGTTATTGATAATAAAGCTTTTTATAATCATTTTCTAAGGCGTAACCCGAGGGGTATGCGAAACTGGACAGCATAAGTATATTGCGGGTATCCCGCCCGACCAGCCAATTGTATTAATCGACTCTAAACTTCGGTACTACAACTTGAGCGGCATGACCACATGTCGATTGATATCAGAGTCGGGCGCAGACACCAGACAACTGCTGTTGGCGTCTTTCAGTTCCAACGACACCTGTTCAGTCTCAATGGCCATCAGGGCGTCAAGTAAGTAGGTGACGTTAAATCCCACCGCCAGTCGTTCAAAATTAAGTTCGGCCTCGATTTCCTCCACTGCTTCTTCATGTTGTGGGTTATGTGCGATTATCTTGACCATATCGTCCGAGGCCTCCAGCCTGACGCCTTTATATTTTTCGTTCGATAAAATGGCTGCGCGTTGTAGCGCCTGGGTAAATGCCACTCGATCGACCAGTATTTGATTCTCCGCACCAACCGGCACAACCGCCCTGTAGTCTGGAAACCGCCCATCAATTAATTTGGAAGTAAAAACCGTATCACCTTTACTCAGCCGAATATGGTTCCGCCCAATGCCCAGGGTTACTTCTTCCTCATCACCGGATAGCATGCGGGACAATTCCATCACGCCTTTTCGCGGCACAATGAGTTGCCGTTTGCTGCTCAACTCGACCGAAGCTTCAAGATCACAAATTGCCAACCTGTGACCATCGGTTGCTATGGCGCGTAAACGTTTACCGCTAAACTCAAACAGTAAACCATTGAGGTAATAACGGACGTCCTGGTTTGCCATCGCAAACGAAGTTTTATCCATCGTTTTCTTTAGTGCAGCCTCACTTACCGCCAAACTTTCCAGTG
>PVBE010317733.1_pt1 | contig 12590 bp, 10 predicted proteins | sample 1631181 | NCBI WGS metagenome assembly PVBE01 (sample SAMN08397723, study PRJNA350692) | Marine metagenome, whole genome shotgun sequencing project. | isolation source: water | place: Pacific Ocean | collected 2012-04 | reverse complement strand
GTACAGGTCCACTTTGTACATTCCCCCCGCCTTCCGTCAGTTCCGTCGGGGCGGACCTCATAGAAGAGCATGATGACGGGCCACTAATACACCGGCGGTACCGGTGCTCTTGGCCGCCAGGGGGTACATCCTTACACCGCCGCTTACATATGCGACTAAACTGCTCACCTCGGGAGGCGAGGGGGGCATGGTCATTGGCGACGACGCCGAGGCGCTGGCCCGGGTGCGCGACGCGCACACCTACGACGAACGGAGCGACCTCGCGCCCCGGTGGAACTACAAGCTCACCGACCTTCAGGCGGCGGTCGGTCTCGTCCAACTCTCCAGGTTCGAGGATTTCATCGCCCGCCGCCGCGAAATTGCACGGCGATACGGCGAGCGTCTCGCAGTTTCGTCCCTGGAATTGCCCGGAGACCCTCCGGACGGAAGGGACGTCTATCATCGCTACGTCGTCTCCCTCCCCGATAGCTGGATCGATGAAAATGGCGGCGAAGGCCCGCGGCGGGCCATCGACAAGCTCGAGGAAAAAGGCATCGCCGCGCGAAGGCCGGTTTTCAAGCCCCTTCACGTATTGATGGGCGAGTCCGGATTTCCCGGCGCGGAGAGCGCCTGGATGCGCCATTTGTCACTTCCGATTTATCCCACGATGATCGATGATGAAGCCGATGCCGTTGCAGAAGCGGTGCTATCGCTCTTTCCCGACGAGGCGCCGAAATGACCCATGGCGACCACGAGTCCCGCAAGCTCGGACTAAGCTATGCCTTCATCTATGTATACGGGTTCTCATTTCTGCTTCTCTTCTTCTCGATGCTTCCGCAGGTGCGTGTCTGGCTGATTGGTAATGGGCTCCGGTGGATTTACATTCCGGCGGTGTCCTTTCTGGTCACCTTATTCATCACTCCCATCGCTCGGATATACGCCTTCCGGCTCGGCGGCCTCGACATCCCCGACGAGCGGAAAATCCACGGAAATCCAACGCCGCTAATGGGCGGGTTGGCCGTATTTATCGGCTCCTCGGCGGCGATGACAATGAACAATCTTTTTTCCCAGGAAATAACCGGCATCGCCCTGGGCGCCTTGGTTATCCTGGCGATCGGCCTCTGGGACGATATCCGTGAACTTTCCTCGCGCCTCAAAATCCTCGGCCAGCTTCTCCCCTGCGCCATCGTAGTCTACTCGGGCGTGCGGCTCTCTTTCATGCCTCCGACCCTGTGGAGAGACTCCGTGGAAGTCGCTCTCATTTTCATATGGCTCATCGGTATCGCGAATGCCCTCAATTTCCTGGACGGCATGGACGGTCTCGCCGCGGGCCTGGGCGCCATCCCTTCGTTTTTCATCAGCCTGATCGCCTACCAGACAAACCAGCCCGGTTTGATGTTCATTGGCCTCGCCCTCATGGGCGGATGCCTGGATTTTCTCCCCTCTAACCTGCGTCCCGAGAAACCCGCCCTGATATTCCTGGGCGATGCCGGAAGCACCTTCATCGGCTTCACCCTGGCCTGCATGGGCGTACTGGGACAGCGGGACACGCATGATCCCATCAAAGCCTTCTCGATTCCGGTGCTGATCCTGGGCGTACTGCTGTTCGATATGACCTATACCTCGGTCATCTGCGTGTCCTCGGGAAAGGTCGGGAACATCCGGCAGTGGCTGGACTACGTGGGCAGGGACCACATTCACCATCAGTTGAGCGCGCTGGGCCTGTCTAACCGCCAGACCGTTTTCTTCATCTACCTCATCGCAAGCACGCTGGGGATTTCGGCAATCGTGCTGCGAAACGGCCAGTTGGTGGACGCCATCCTGCTCGTCCTCCAAAGCTTCAACATCCTTTTCATGATGGTCATTTTGATGCAGAAGGGCGCGGAGAGAAAAATCAAGAACGGCGACTGACATCGCTCACCCGTTGACCAACCGAACGAGCGGAACCTCCCCGTGATAGTCGATCACGCATAAAGACCCAAGACTCAATTCGACCCGGAAGAAATTATCGAGGGGCGTCCCGAGCGAATCGCAAACGATCACCCGGTTCACCGCCGCGTGCGCCGTCACGACGGTCACGCGCCCGGCGCCTTCAATTCTCAACCCTTCTACCGCCGGGCGTACCCGCGCCGCAAGGTCCGACAGCGACTCCCCGCCCGGGGATTTCGACGTGAGAAAGCTATCGAAATACCGGTGCATTCGCTCCGGGTCTCGTTCCATCAACCCCTCATAGGTTTCCCCCTCCCAGTCTCCGAGGTCGAGTTCGCTGAGACCGTCGATTATCCGGGTCTCTCGAACGACCGCCCCGCCCGGGCCCGGTCCCGGCCCCTTCGCCCGGGAGATTTCCGCCCGGAAAATTTCCGCGCTCCGGCGGGCTCGAAGAAGCGGGCTCGACACCATCGAAATTCCAGCGGCGCCGTTAAGCCAGCGGGCCGCCCGTTTGGCCGCCCCGCGCACCTGGGCCTCGCCGGGGGGGAGGAGATCCACGTCCGTCCGCCCGATGAGAAGGCCTTCGGCGGAGCCGCCCGAGGCGCCATGACGAAGCAAAATAAGCCGCGCCGGCTCGCCTTTTTTTCCGGGAAATGTCGTGGTCGGGTCCTGGACCTTTTCGGTCACATCCTGTTTCCTATTGAGAATTATTACTGACAGGAACAGCGGTAAAAAGGGGGACATGCCGGAGCGGGCCTCTCAATCCGGCCGAATCAACGGCAGCGGCCAGCCGCCTATTCTTTCACGGCGACGGAAATATCCCGAATCTCAGCAGAAAAGCTGATACCCATAATCCGCACGACGAAACCGTAATCCAGGCGCTTGTCCGCCTTGATGATGAGTGTGCGCCGGCCGGGCGTTCGCCTGGCTTCCATGAGGCGGCGCTCCAGATCATCGATCGTAATGTCTTTTCCGTTAAGCGTAAGCTTTTTTTCGACGCCCACTTCGAGGAGGAAATTCTCCACCCGCTCGACTTCGGTGCTCTTCTTCGACTGGGGGAGGAGGATATCCATCCGGCGGGTGAAATCGACGAAGGAGGTCGAAACCATGAAGAAAATCAGGAGCAAAAACACCACGTCAATCAACGAGGTCAGCTGGAGGCTATAGTCCTCCTCGGTCTTTGAGGCGAAACGCACCTATTCCTCCTCCCCGAATTTGGGCTCCCCTGATTCGGAATTGCGGGCTTCGGGCTCCCCGAACTTGGGTTCCCCAGCTTCGGAATTCCCACCTTCGGAATTCCCGCCCGGGGTCGTCCTTTCGGCGGGGCGTATCGATGCTCTCCGGGGGGTTCCATCCTGCCCCGTCTGAACGGCGATGATATGGAGGAGTTCGAACGCAATGGTCTCGATTTCAAATAGAAAGCGATCTCCCCGGGATCTGAAAAAATGATAGGCCGCGAGCGAGGGAATCCCGACCAAAAGTCCCGCCGCGGTGGTGAGGAGCGCTTCCGATATTCCCTCGGCGACCAGACTAGGGTTTCCGGTTCCAAACTGGCTGATCACGGCAAAAGCCCGAATCATCCCGACGACAGTTCCGAAAAGGCCGAGCATCGGAGCGAGGTTGGCTACCACACCAAGGGTGCGCAGGTTCCTCGAAAGAACCGTCGCCTCATGCTGCCCCGTACCGACCATGGCGCGCTCCATTTCGCCGATCCCCAGGTGGCGCCTGGAGAGGCCTGCCCTGACGACTCGCGCGAAAGGCACCTCGAATCGCTCGCAGAGGCGGGTAGACTCCTCGAAATCCGCCCGTATCAGATGATTTTCGAGAGTGGACACCAGTTCGTTCGGCAGGATTTTTTCGCGGCGAAGAGAAATCAGCCGCTCAATAACAACCGCGACGGTAATGACCGAGCAGAGCCCGATGGGAATCATCGTGTAGCCGCCCTTCGTGAAAAGCTGCCACACACCGGGAGAAAAAATCGCCTCTGCCCCGGCGACCGCCGCCGCACCCACCTGGCCGGACATCATTAAAACCGACGCACTCGCCAGAATCAAAATAAGATAGTCCCTCACGAGGTTTTGTCTCCTGGTCATGAACGACCACCCTCTACCGGGGTTAAAGGGAAAAAAGGAGCGGTTGCTTCCCCCGTCCAGATGAACTCCTGCCCAAAGACATCCCGGCAAACCGGAGACAGCGACTCCGCAACTTCGCCAAGCGGCGGAGCCTCGCCGATGAGTTTTTCGAGCGATGTCACACGGGCGCCCACCTCGCCGCAGGGATGTATCATATCGAAAAACCGGAGATCGGGAGCGATATTAAACGCCACCCCGTGCGTCGTCACCCACCTGCGGGCCCCAACCCCGAGAGAGAGGATCTTCCGCCCCTCGATCCAGAGGCCGGGCATATCGGCCCGGCGCTCGGCGGTGATTCCCATGGCCGATAGATATCGGACAAATACCTCCTCAAGACGCCGGCAATGGATATGAACATCTCTCTCCCGCCGACGCAGGTCGCATATGGCGTACATCATCAACTGCCCGGGCCCGTGGTAGGTGACCTCCCCGCCGCGGTTGATCCGGACCAATGGGATCTCCCCCTCGCCCGAAGGAGGGCGGCGGGAGAGGACATTGGCCTCCGAGCCGCCCGTTCCGAGGGTGAAAACGGGGTCATGTTCCAAAAACAAAAATATATCCTCGCCGGTCTTTCCCCCGGCGCGGTCTTCCCAGATTTTTTGCTGAAGCTCCCAGGACTCCTTAAAGGGAACGCGCCCCAAAAGTGCGGCCTGGACACCAGGCAACCCGTCACCCGCGGAGTGATCACTCAAAATAAACCGCCTCCGCTCCCACCAGATTTCCCAATTCGGCGCTAAGTTCGTCCGTAGGAGCGACAACGAAATTTTTCCCGGTCGAGATTTCGACCTCCCGGTCATCGAAATGAACAAAGAGGGACACCGGGCAATCGCCCGGATGGCGGGTCAGAACATCGCGAACCGCGCTCAGGCCGCTGAACCCTTGCTCCTCCGGGTGAATTTGGAGAACCATTCGTTTGGCGTTGTATTTTTCCCACTCCGAGAGAAGCCCGATGGACTGAATCAGCACCTGGATTCCGTCGTCCGAGACCTCGGCGTTCCCCTCGATGAAAACGGGCTCCTCCGTATCCAAGACAAGATAATTTTGCTCGAACACCTGGGGAAACATCGTCATATCCGCCGTGCCCTCCTGGTCCTCGACCAGAAGCGTCGCCATCCGCCTGCCGGCGCGGGTGATGCGTGCCTTGGAGGACCGAATGAGCCCGGCCATCCGGACTTTCCGGGAGGACTCGATCTCGCCGAGTCTCCTCGAGTCCATGTTCGTAAAGCGGCGGATAACTTCCTCGAAATCGCTCAAGGGATGGCCCGAAACATAAAAACCGAGCACTTCGCGCTCGAAACCGAGGCGATCCTTGTCCGCCCACTCCGGGACGTCCGGCAACGGAAAAGCCGCCAGGGAGTCGTCCTCGCCTGAAAACAGGCTCGCCTGACCGGCCGCCACGCTCTTTCGCTCCCGGGCCGTGGCCTCCATGACCGCCTCGAGCGCGGCCACCGCCTTCGCCCGGCCGAGATTAAGGCTATCCGCCGCTCCCGCCTTGATGAGACTCTCCACCGCCCTTCGGTTGAGCTGCTTGTGGTCCACTCTGCGGCAGAAATCAACCAGGCTGCCAAATGGGCCACCCGTTCCCCGGCTCTCCAGGATGGCGTCCACCATCCCTTCGCCAACGTTTTTGACCGCCGCCAGGCCGAAGCGGATTGAAGTGCCCTCGACGATGAAATCCTTTTCGCTTGCGTTCAGATCGGGCGGCAGGACGACGATGCCCATTTCGCGGCACTCGGCGATATCCTTGATCACCTTGTCGGCGTTGTCGCGATCGCAGGTCAGCAGGGCGGCCATGAATTCGCGCGGATAATGCGCCTTGAGGTAGGCCGTCTGGTACGCGATCAAGGCGTAGGCCGCGCTGTGGCTTTTGTTGAAGCCGTAGCCGGCGAATTGTTGTATCTGATCCCAGAGATGCTCGACTTTTTTCCGGTCTTTTTTCCGCTCCACCGCGCCCTCGACGAAATCGCGCATCTGCTCGGCCATGAGCTCGGGGCTTTTCTTCCCCATCGCTTTCCTGAGTACGTCGGCGCGGCCCAACGAGAACCCCGAGAGGGCGGCCGATATCTGCATGACCTGCTCCTGATAGATCATGACCCCGTATGTGCTCTCCAGGATGGGCTTCAGCTCATCGAAGTAGTAGTTAATCTCCTCGCGCCCCTGTTTCCGCTTGATGAAGGTATCGACCATGCCGCTGTTGAGAGGCCCCGGCCGGTAGAGGGCCACCATTGCGATCAAATCCTCGAAAGCGCTCGGGGCGAGCTTGCGGAGATACTCGCGAATGCCCCGGCTCTCGAGCTGAAATATACCCGTCGTCCGCCCGCTCGAGAGAAGCCGGTAGGTTTCGGCGTCATCGAGGGATAACCTCTCCAGATTGACCTCCTCCCCGAGCCCGCGAATCAGATTGACCGCCCGATCGAGGACGGTGAGCGTCTTAAGACCCAGAAAGTCCATCTTGAGCAGACCCAGCCCCTCGACATCCTTCATGTCGAACTGCGTCACGAGCTCGCCCCCGCTTCCGGTGCTTTTGTAGAGCGGGACGAAGTTGGTGAGCCTCGAGGGCGCGATCACGACGCCGGCGGCGTGGGTCCCCGCGTGGCGAATATTCCCTTCCAGGTGCCGAGAGGTCTGTATCAGTTTTTGAATTTTCGGATCGCGGGCAGCCGCCTCCTTGAGGCGCGGCTCTTTTTGAAGCGCGTCCTCGAGCGTTATCTTCAACTCGTTGGGCACGAGCTTGGCGATGCGGTCCACCTCGCCGTAGGCCATGTCCATGACCCGGCCCACATCGCGGAGCACGCCCTTGGCCAACATGCTGCCGAAGGTGATTATCTGGCAGACGTTCTCGCTCCCGTACTTTTCCTGCACGTAGCGGATCACCTCATCGCGCCGGTCCATGCAGAAATCGATGTCGATGTCGGGCGGGCTGATGCGCTCGGGGTTCAGGAAGCGCTCGAACAGCAGGGAATAGCGGATCGGATCGATTCCGGTGATGCCAAGCGCATACGCCGCCACGCTGCCCGCCGCCGATCCCCTTCCCGGCCCGACGGGTATCCCCTCGCTCTTGGCGTAGCGGATGAAATCCGAGACGATCAAGAAATATCCTTCGTAATCCTGGGAGTTGATAACGTCTAGTTCCATGGCCAGCCGGCCGCGATAGCGCCCGGCCTCCTCGTCTCCGATGGAGAGTTGCACGAGGCGCTCGTCGAGCCCCTCCTCGGCAAGCTTCCTCAGGAGGGATTTCTTGGTCTCCCCCTCGGGGGTCTCGAAATCGGGGTAATGATTTCCGCCGAAGTTAAATTCGAAATTGCACTGCTCGGCGATGGCCAGTGAATTGGAGAGCGCCTCGAGCGCCTCCGGGAAAAGGGCCTCCATTTCGTCCGCCGTCTTCAGGTAAAACTCCTCGCTCTTGATCTTCATCCGTTTCTCGTCGTTCAGGGTTTTCCCCGTCTGGACGCAGATGAGCACCTCCTGGAACTGGTGATCCCCCCGGTTGAGATAGTGGGTGTCGTTGGTGGCGATGAGGGGAAGGTCGAGCTCTTTCGCCAGGGAGATCACCTCGGGGACGACCTTGCGGTCCTCCTCCATGCCGTGATCCTGAATTTCGAGATAAAAGCGCCCCGGAAAAAGTTCTTTATAAAACGTCGCCGCCTCCAGCGCCGCGGCCCGGTTATCCTTCAAAAGGGCGTCATTCACCTCGCCGCGCAGGCAGGCCGAGGTGCAGATCAGCCCCTCAGCGCGGGATTCGAGCAGTTCCCGGTCGATCCGGGGATAATAGTACATCCCCTCGGTGAATCCGGCCGTCACCAATTCGCACAGATTCTTGTAGCCCTTCTCGTTTTGCGCGAGGAGCACCATGTGCCATGAGCGCGCGCCGCCCCTTCCGTTTCCCCGGTCGTGGCGGCTTCCGGGCGCCACATACACCTCGCAGCCGATAATGGGCTTGACCCCCGCCCGCCGCGCCGCCTGATGAAACTTGACGGCCCCGAACATGTTGCCGTGATCGGTTATTCCCACCGCAGGCATGCCGAGTTCCTTCACCCGAGCCATCAAATCATCGATGCGGTTTGTTCCGTCCAAGAGGCTGTACTGGGTATGAAGATGAAGGTGTACGAATTCGGCGGCCATCGCCTACTCCCACTCAATGGTGCCGGGCGGTTTCGAGGAAATATCATATACGACGCGGTTCACGCCGCGAACTTCGTTGATGATTCGACGGCCCGCGGCATCGAGCAGATCGTGGGGGAGCCGGGCCCAGTCGGCCGTCATCCCGTCCTGACTGGTCACGGCCCGAAGCGCCAGGGCGTTTTCGTAGGTCCGCGAATCGCCCATCACCCCCACCGTATTGACCGGAAGAAGGACGGCGAACGCTTGCCAGACCTTTTCGTACCAACCCGTTTCCCTGAGGGTTTCGATGAAAATCGCGTCAGCCTCACGGAGCGTATCGGCGCGGTCCGCCGTTACCTCGCCAAGTATCCGGACGGCCAGCCCCGGTCCGGGGAAAGGGTGCCGCCAGAGTATATCATGGGGAATCCCCATCTCCTCGCCCGCGGCGCGGACCTCATCCTTGAAAAGCTCGCGCAACGGCTCGAGCAGCTCGAAGTCCACGCGCTCCGGCAGGCCGCCGACATTATGGTGGCTCTTGATCGTGGCGCTGGGTCCCTTGAAGGACACGCTCTCGATCACGTCCGGATACAGGGTGCCCTGGGCCAGGAACTTGAACCGGCCCAGTTTCTTGGATTCCCGCTCAAAGACGCGGATGAAGGTTTCCCCGATCCGCTTGCGCTTTTCCTCCGGGTCGGTCACGCCCGCGAGGTCGCCCAGAAAACGCTCCCTCGCATCGACGGGGTGCAGATTGACCTCCAGGCGATGGCCGAAGGTCTGTATGACTTCTTCGGCCTCCCCCTTTCTGAGAAGACCGTTATCGACGAATACGCATGTCAGGCGATCTCCGATGGCGCGATGAACGAGGATGGCCGTCACCGATGAATCCACGCCCCCCGAAAGCCCGCAAATGACCTTCTCCCCGCCCACTTTTTCCCGGATGCGCTCCACCGATTCATCGATGAAGGAGCGCATCGTCCAGTCCCCCGAAAATCCGCAAACGCCGAAAACGAAATTCCTGAGAATCTCCCTTCCGCGAGGGGTATGGACGACTTCCGGGTGAAACTGGATGCCCCAGAGACGGCCGTTCTCAGACGCCATCGCCGCGACCGGCGAGCCGTTCGAGTGCGCCAGGGGCCGAAATCCGGGGGGAGGCTCCTCGATTGAATCCCCGTGACTCATCCACACGGTTTCGGCTCCCGGGGAGCCCTCGAAAATACCGGCGGGATCATCCACGATGAGTTCGGCCCTGCCGTATTCGCGCTCGTGCACCGCTCCGACGCGGCCGCCGAGCAGGTGCGTCATCAGTTGCATCCCGTAGCAGATACCGAGAACGGGAATTTCTTTTTTCAACAAACCCGGGTCGATGGTCGGAGCGTCATCGTCGTGCACGCTCGACGGCCCCCCGGAGAGGATGACTCCCCGGGTTTCCCCGGTGAGCAAATCTTCCCACGGGTGGGTGCAGGGGTGAATTTCGCAATACACGCCCAGCTCCCTGAACCGCCGGGCGATCAACTGCGTGTATTGGGAACCGAAATCGATGATTAAAAGCTGTTCGCGCATGTCTCTCAGCGTGTATAGAATTCTTGGAAAATAATCCCCTTGACCTTTCCATGGACAATTTCACGGTCGAGCTTGGCAACCAGCCTGCGGCGTATCCGTTCCCGCCGGCCGGGGGTGGCGAGGTCGCTGGGCGCTAGACGATTGTAGTGAAGATAAATCGCTTCGCGAATCAACGCCCGTTTCGAATTAAATTCCGAAGCGGCCGCTTTGGTCGACACCAGAAGATTAAGCGAAAAATTCAAAAATACGAGTTCAGGGAACTTGCCGCCGTCCCGCCTCCGTCTCCCTCCCCGAAGCGGGATAAAAAACGGATGATTAACCGGAACGGTCAGAGTTTCCCCGGTGTCCACAGGCGGAGGCGCGGCCTCCCGGGGCGCCGGCCGGCTGGGCCGTTCGGGAATTTTATCGGGCTCGGGCTCGCTCGTGTCTTCTTTGCTTACCTCTTCCCTTACCCTTTCCTTTTCCTCTGCCTTTTCTTCGGGCTCGGGCTTAGGTCCGACGATTTTTGCTACAAAAGAACCTTCCTTCCCCTTTACGGCTCCTTCCTTTTCCTCCTGCTGGGGGAGCTTCACCGTTCGAAGATCTCGTTTGGGTTTTTGGGGGACTTTCTCCTCCGGCAAAACCTTGTCTTCTTTTTCCTCGACCTTTGCGGTTTTAACCGGCTCCTCGGTCGGGATCAGCCCGCGGCGGGCAATAACCGCGAAGGTCCAGCCCAGCGCCATTATCAGAATCACGCCTACAGCCGGAATCGCATAATACTGAAGAGCCGGAAATCCCTTTTTCCGCTTTTTATCCGGCTTCCCTTCTTCTTCTTCTCCGTAATCCTCTTCCGCCCCGAAATCCTCATCGAGCGCCGAGGGAGGCTCCTCCTCCTCGGCCGGAGAGTCCGGGGTTTCAAAGGGAGCTTGGTCCTGCTCGGTTTCGCCGGCCTCCGCTTCCGCGGGAGCTTCAAGGTCCTCCTCATCCCCCCCGAGGAACAAATCGTCGGCTGAGTCTACCTCTGTTTGTCTGGGTTCGTCCGCCATGACTACCTACCCTGAAAAGGGCTCCCCATGAGCGAACCTTCGGGCGGCTTTGGGCGTCCGCCCTTTGTCCAGCATGAAACAAACTTCCCGGCACACGGGCGGGAAGAACTCCTAATCGCGCTGATAATTCGGCGCCTCTCGCGTGATGAACACATCGTGGACATGGCTCTCGCGAAGCCCCGCCGATGTAATCCGGATGAATTTCGCCTTTTTGCGCAAATCCTCGATGGTCCTGCAGCCGGTGTAGCCCATACCGGCGGCCACACCGCCCATCAGCTGGAATATCGTTGCCGAGAGCGAGCCCTTGTAGGGGACGCGCCCCTCGACCCCTTCGGGAACCAGCTTGGATTCACTGAAATGCTCCTCATCCTGGAGGCCGTTCTGACCGTCCTGAAAATAGCGGTCCCGGCTGATTCCCGAACCCATCGCCCCCACCGAGCCCATCCCCCGATACACCTTGTAGGTGCGCCCCTGGTAGAGGACCTTCTCGCCGGGACTCTCCTCCACTCCCGCCAGGAGGCTCCCGATCATCACGGCGTGCGCACCGCTGGCAAGGGCCTTCACAATATCTCCGGAATATTTAATGCCGCCGTCGGAAACGATTTTTTTTCCCTTTTTCTCGGCCGCCGCCGCGCAATTCGCCACAGCCGATAGCTGCGGAACCCCGACGCCGGCCACCACCCGGGTCGTGCAGATCGACCCGGGACCCACACCGACCTTGACGATATCGGCGCCGGCCGAAATCAAGTCGCTGGTTCCCTCGGCCGTGGCTACATTTCCCGCCATGATAATCGTATCGGGAGATTGTTTCTTGATAGCCTCGACCTCACCGAGAACCCTTTCGGAGTGGCCATGGGCGCTGTCCACCATCAGCATATCCGCACCCGCGGCGACCAGGGCGGCCACACGGTCCTTTCGGTCGGCCGAAACGCCAACCGCCGCCGCGACCTGAAGCCTCCCGTAAGGGTCTTTCGCGGATTTCGGATACCGCCTGACCTTTTCAATGTCCTTGAGCGTGATCAGCCCCTTGAGATTGAAATCCCCGTCCACGACGAGGAGCTTTTCAATCCGGTGCTTGTGAAGCAACCCTTTGCTCTCTTCAAGCGTTGTGCCCTCGGAAACCGTGACGAGATTTGAATGGGTCATCAATTCCGAAACCGGGCGATCCAGATCCGACTCGAAGCGCACATCGCGGTTCGTCAGGATTCCCACGAGTTTTTCTTCTTGGGTAATCGGAACGCCCGATATATGGTAGGACTCCATCACACTGAGCGCTTCCTTGATATTCTGGGTTGGCCGCATCGTAATCGGCCTGTGGACCATCCCGCTCTCGGAACGCTTCACCCGGTCCACCTCGGCCGCCTGGCGCTCCGCCGTCATATTCCGGTGAATGACCCCGATCCCGCCCTCCTGGGCCAGGGCGATGGCAAGTTGAGAACCCGTCACGGTATCCATCGCCGCGCTGAAGATTGGAATTCCCAGCTCCAGGCCCTCGGTCATCCCGATTCGGAGATTCACGCCCTTGGGCAAAACGCCGGATCGCGCGGGAAGGAGCATTACGTCGTCAAATGTCAGGGCTTCTTCTACAGGGGTCCTCAACATTTCTTGATCGGCACTCCAGCTAGGGGAAAAGAGTAGAACCGGTTTCAAGAAGGGCGGACATCCGGATGCAACGCCCTTGGTCGGCCCGGCGGGATAATCGCCGGATCGCGCCTTGGGCTCATCAGCAATCTCAGAGTATCAGACAGGCGGCGAAGGTTATAAATCCTTCACATTCATACATTTAAGAGGCGGAAAAGAAATCCGGTGAACACGACCCTGACCGCCCAGGGGAATTTTCCGCCGCTCTCATCCGATTGTCAAG
>PVBE012175906.1_pt1 | contig 12591 bp, 14 predicted proteins | sample 1631181 | NCBI WGS metagenome assembly PVBE01 (sample SAMN08397723, study PRJNA350692) | Marine metagenome, whole genome shotgun sequencing project. | isolation source: water | place: Pacific Ocean | collected 2012-04 | reverse complement strand
TACTCGTCCCGAAGGATGCCCTCGCACCGGAATCCCACCTGGGTCCAGATGTGCAGTCCCTTGGCATTGTCCGAGCGGAGGATGATCCAGATCTTGTGGAGGTCATGGGTCTCGAAGGCCTCTCGGAGCAGGAGCTGAGCCGCAGCCTTGGCAACTCCCCTACCCCAGGCATGCCGAGCGAGCATGACCGCCATGCGCCCGTTTCGGGCCGGCCAGTAGATCTGGGAGATGCCGACCTGGCCCAGGTACTCCTCCCCATCGAAGACGCTGAAGATCAGGTCGTTCTTCGACGCGATCAGCCGCTCCAGGAAGGCGGCCTCCTCCTCCCGCGTGATGGGTTCACCCAGACGCGCAAAGTAGAAGGTGACCTCGGGGTCGTTCACCCAGGTCATCACGCCGTCGAGGTGCTCGAGCGAGAGTGGTACGAGACGGATCACGGTGGGGGCAGTCGGCCATCAGGCAGGTGTCCCAGGGGGGTAGACCACCATCCCCAGCAGCGCACGCCACCGGAGACCTCGATGCCACACACGTTCTCACCGGCCACCGCGATGCGGGTGAAGGAGGTGTCGTCGGGGGGCACCACGTCCTCTTCCTGCCAGCCCCAGCACACCACGGCACCGTCCAGCCCCAGGGCGCAGCCCTGCTCACCGCCGTAGTACAAGGCCCCCAGATCCACCTGCTCGCAGCACTCGCCCGTGGGCGGCCCTCCAGGCACACCCCGGTCCGCATCGCCCCAGCAGCGGATTTCTCCCGTGGCGAGCAGACCACAGGTCTGGTCCTTCCCCACCGCCAGAGACGTGAATGGTCCCTTCGCGGGTTCTGGCTCCGCCCAGACCCCGGAAGGCCTGGGATCGCCCCAGCAGAGCGCAGACCCATCCTCCCGCAGCCCACAGGCCCGATTCAGACCGGCGTCCAGGTGAACGAAGGCCCCCGCAGGCACCTCTCCCTCCAATCGCCCCCAACACACCGCGCTGCCGTCCTCTCGCAGAGCACAGCTGTGGGCGCCACCGGCCACCACCGTCGTGAAGGTCCCATCCGGCGGCGTCGCCCGCTTCTCGTCGTCCTCGTAGCCCCAGCACACCACGGCGCCGTCGGTGCGCAGCGCACAGGCGTGGTTGAAGCCCACACTGAGCTGCGTGTACGGACCGGGCTCAGGGGGCCCCATCGGCTGCGCGGCCCAGCAGCTCACGCTTCCCTGGTCGTCCATCAGGCAGGTCATGGTCGAGCTCGTGCCCACATCCACCCACGGTCGTGCAGCCTCCCCGGGCTCGTCTCCGGGCGCTTCGTCGGCCACCGCGACCGGGGGTGTCGGCTCCTCGGACGCCACCTCCGGGGGCGGAGGGGTTCGGGACTGGCAAGCCGAAAGCACGAGGACCCACATGGGCCTCATGATACGCGAAGGTCGACGGGTCACCTTCCGGCCCTAGTCGCCGTCGATGTAGAGGGAGTAGACCCTCTCGCAGTCGGCGCCGCTGGCGGCGCTCACTTCCACCACGTAGACCGCCCCGTCATCCGCCCAGGACCACGAACTCTCCTCGATGGTCATCACGAAGGGCCCTCCGCCCTGGGCACTGTCTACCTGCTTCAACTCCAGATCCCCGTCGGCGGCCGTGCGCGTCAGGACCATGCGGTAGCTCGCATTGAGGGGAATGCCTGAGAGGGTGATCTCCACCGGAAAGGCATCTCCCCAGGTGGTGTCGTCCACGTAGAACTGGAAGAGATCAACGTCGTCATCGTTGTGCAGGATGGCTTCGATGGGGCAGTCGTTGTCCACGAGATTCGTCAGCAGGCCACAGTTCCAGGGCGAGCTGTCGTTGGGCTCGAAGAGGTCGTCGTTCCTCGCGTCCTCGTCGACCTGGTCGTCGCAGTCCTCGTTGACTCCATCGCACTCATCCGATGCCGTCGGGTGGATCGACTTGTCCTCGTCATCGCAGTCACCGTCGTCCTCGGAGAAGCCGTCGCCGTCGTCGTCCACGCTGTTCGGGTCGGTGTCCGTGTCCGAGTCTGTGTCCGCATCGCTGTCGCTGTCGCTGTCGCTGTCGCTGTCGCTGTCGCTGTCGCTGTCCGTGTCCACGTCACTCTCGACGTTGGAGTCCGGATTGCGTCCCGTGTCCGACAGGTTGAAACACCCGAGCAACAGCCACAAGGTCATGAACACCTCGCTGCCATTAGACCACCACGGCTGAGCCCTGCGAAGCTCTAGAGTTCCTCGAGCGGGGGCAGCGGAGGCTCCCAGCCATCGCCCTCGAGGTCCACCTTGAAGACCCCGCTCATCGCCCACGGCGTGTGCCCGGTGACCGGCTGCATGGGGGTGTCCCCTTCGGCGATCACGACGAACCAGGCGTCCTGCTCGGTTGCCAGGGAGAAGCGGGCCTGTGTGCCCTCCACGGTCTCCACGAGCTCCCCGTTGCGGTAGAGCAGAAGTCGATCGACCACGATCCAGCTGGGGGCCATGGCCACCACGTCCAAGGCGCCGTCCTCGAGGCTGAGATCCAGGAAGGGGCCGCGCGTGAGGACCACGTCGCCCTCCTCCAGATCCGCCACGAAGGTCGCTGAGAGGCCCACCATGCCGCCGTGTTCGTGGGAGTCGCTGGTTCCCGTGGGAACGGGGTCGAGCCCTCGGTTCACCAGGTCGAAGAAGAACTCCAGCTCCACCCTGCCCTGGTTCAGTACCTCGACCAGGTCGAAGTCGGAGCTCCAGTAGTCGGGTTCGCCCAAGACGCCGGGATCCCACTCGGCTGCCGCAGCCAGGCCCATCCCCAGAGGATGATTGGCCTGGATGAGGGCACCCGGGAAGCGCTCGCGCAGGAAGGCGAACTGGGCTTCCGTCGTCTCCATGGGGTCGTTGAACCAGAGCCAGCCACCGCCGTTTGGCTTCGTGGGGTCGCTCTCCAGCGGAAACACGTTCAGGTGCCCTCGGCTGAAGGGGCTGACCTCACTGCCGGTGATGCTCACCAGCTCCAATCCAAGGGTCTCGACCAGGGGCGTGTAGTCCACGATGTGATCGTGGTCGGTGGCGTAGTGCACCTGCAGCCCCGTGCCAGCACAGGTCAACAGCCGCTCTTCCATGCTGATCTTGCCGTCCGAGCTGGGAGCGGCGTGCATGTGCGGATCGCTCAGCAGGTAGCCATCGTGACTGTAGGCCTGCTCCAGCGGCGCGTCCACGCTCAGGGTCTCCCCGGCGACCAGCTCGATGGTCTCGGCATGAACTTCGAAGCGCAAGCCCCGATGGACGAGCAGTTCGTAGGTGCCCGGCGCCATGGCAAAGGACATGTCACCGTCCCCCGACCAGGCCCGCGTGGCGCCGTAGTCCCTGCTGATGCGGGGGTCGACCTCGTCCCGAAGCTCCGGCGCAAGCCGCAGCTCGAAGGGGCCGTCGCTGCTGACCTGAAGCCACGCCGGTTCCCCAAGCTCACCCAGGCCTCGGCCCCGGGGGGGCTCCGATGTGGGACCGCCCTCCGTCATGGATCGCAGAGCACGCTCCCGCAGCGCCGGGGTCGCGTAGGGGCTGTAGTCCTCGGCCCCATCGGGCAGGTCGACCACATGGGGACCACCGCGACCGTCCGCGACGATCTCCGCGCCCTCGGGGGCATGCACCGTGTAGGCACCCTCGTCGTCGGTCACGCCCATGGACCAGGGCGCGCCGTCCACCAGGACGTGCACCCGAGCGTTGGCCACGGGCCCATCGGGCGCCTCGACCACACCGGAGATCTCGGGACCCTCACGAAAGGTGTCCATGTCGGGCCCCACACCGTAGTGGCGCACGTAGGTGGTGCTCTCCCCCTCCTGCAGCGTGACCGCATCGGCGAAGGCCATCTCCATCATCATCAGGTTGGCAATGATGCTGGCCGCACCCGAGCCCGCGGTGTCCGGCGCCACGATGGCGATGGCCACGCGGTTGTCCTGCGCGATCCAGCCCGCCAGGTCTCCCTCCTGGGTCGAGGGGGCCTCCAGGCCCACCCCGGGCTCCCAGGGGTCTGCGATCTCCCGAGCACCCGAGAGAATGTCTCCGGGCTGGAAGGTGGCCTCGCCGTCCGTCGCGGTGACGGTGCTGCGGACCTCGAGCAGCCAGCTGTCGGGCTGAAGGATGTAGTCGGTGACCACGTGGAGCCCCAGATCGACGGTCTCGATCCCCACCGCGCCGCCCAGGTACTCGAAGGAGCCTCCGTGGCCGACCACTCGGATGCAGGCCGAGCCATCGCGCCCGTCCGAGGCGACCCACACCCGGTCGGGGTCCACGAAGCGACCGAAGCCCATGTTCGGGGCCCACTCCATCACCAGGTCACGCCCAACCCCATCACGCACCATGTCCGCGTCGATGACGGTGCCCCCGTAGGTGGACATGAAGCCACCTGAGCGGGTGGACTGGACGATGAAGGCCACGCGGTCGTTGTAGATCTTCAGATCCCCCACCAGTCCCTCGGCGCCGATGCCACCGAACAGGGCCGCATCGTCGGTGACGACACCGGCGCGGACTTCGCCAGGACCGAGGACCTCGGTCAGATCAAGGGCGGGGAGCTCTGGCTTGGTGCACGCGAGAAAGAGGAACCACGACATGGGGCCTTATAGCTCCACGTCAGGGGACCCGCAGCACCACAGAACGGTTAGACGCGAGTCCTCGCGCACAGCTGGAGTTCGGCCATGGAGACCCCTCGCATCCTCATCTCGGACAAGCTCAACGCGGTCGCAAAGACCGTGATGGAGGAAGCCGGCCTGAGCGTCGATGACCGAGCTGGCATCAGCCCGGAAGAGCTCGCCACGGTCATCGGCGACTACGACGCCCTGATCGTGCGCAGCCGCACCAAGGTGACCGATGGAGTCCTGGCCGCCGGCACGCGACTGAAGCTGGTGGGCCGGGCCGGGATCGGCGTGGACAACATCGACGTGCCCAAGGCCACCGAGCGCGGCGTCATCGTGATGAACGCCCCCCACGGAAACTCCGTGACCACCGCGGAGCTGGCCATCGCCCACATGTTCTCCCAGGCCCGGAACCTGGTGTCCGCAGGCATCTCGATGCGCGACGGCCGGTGGGAGAAGAAGAAGCTCATGGGCCGCGAGATCACGGGCTCCGTGCTGGGCGTCGTGGGTCTGGGGAACATCGGCCGCATCGTGGCCAAGCGTGCCCTGGCCTTGGAGATGCGGGTCCTCGGCTACGACCCCTTCGTGTCGTCCGAGCAGATGCGCGAGTTGGGTCTGGAGCCGTGCACCGAGCTGGAGAGCCTTCTGGACCAGGCCGACTTCGTCACCCTACACACCCCCCTCACCCCCGGCACGCGCCACATGATCGGGGCGGCCCAGTTCCAGCGCATGAAGCCGACCGCCACGCTGATCAACTGCTCGCGGGGAGGCATCGTGGACGAAGATGCCCTGCTGAAGGCCCTCGAACAGGGCGAAATCGCCGGGGCTTCGCTGGATGTCTTCGAGACCGAACCACCCGGAGAGCACCCGCTGCTGGCCCACCCGGCGGTCTACGCCACCCCCCACCTGGGCGCGAGCAGCCACGAAGCCCAGCAGAAGGTCGCCCGCGAGCTGGCCGAACAGTTCGTCGACTACTTCACCCGCCAGGTCCTGCGGAACGCGCTGAACCGACCCTAGCGAGCGCAGGGTCCCGTGGTCGGGACGAGGGTGTCGTAGCCCCAGATGTGTTCGCTGGCCTCGGGGTTCATGTGGCAGCTCATGCACGTGTAGGGCGAGCTGGTGACCAGGTGCTGCCCTCCGCCGATGACCGGGAACTGGGAGCGGTCCGTCAGGACCCCGTCGGCCCCATAGACCAGGAAGTCCAGCTGCCCGTCGGTGCGCTTGCCGGCGAGCAGGATCTCCGTCTCCCGGACCTGGTCTTCCCACATGGACTCGGCCACGTACACGCCGGTCTCGGGGCTGAGGCGCAGACGACGAGGAGCGCACTTGGCCGCGCTGTCCACCTCGGTGTACTCCTCCGGAATGGCCCCATAGAGCGTCTCGAAGCCCTCCAGGGTCATCGGAAAAGCCCTGGAGCAGGTGTAGTAGCGCTGAAGCCCCTGGCGAAAGAGCGTGAAGTCCATCAGGCCCGGCGTCTGGTTCAGCAGACTGACGAGCACCACCCGTCCCATGGGGCCGCTGGCGAGCACCTCGTCCCGGTCCAGCGAGTCGCCCAGCTCCGCAGCGGGATCTCGAAGGCAAAGGCGACAGCACCCCGGTAGAGGGCGAGGAGCTCCGAGATGTCGATCTCCTCGTCCATCGCGGCGTAGTCGACGGCGTCCAACCGGGCCTCGATGGTCGGATCGTGGTCGACGACCGGGTCGTCTCCCCAGTCCACCCCGTCCAGGGCCACCTCACAGTCCGCGCGCTCCACATCGACCGCCGGTTCGCTGTCGCTCGGCGTGCCGCTGTCGGCGCTGTCCGTGCAGGCCAGTGTCGGCAGCAACAAGAGGAGGGCTCGGGGGGTGCGCATCAGACCGCCTATCCCTGGAGCTGCCAGAACATGCTCGCCGAGTTCAGGATGACGAGCAGGAAGGTCAGGCCGGTCAGCAGCACCGAGCCCAGCAGCGCGCTCAGGCCTGTCGCGAGCCCAGGTCAGTCCCTTGCCCGAGGGGTGGTCCTTCTGCTGAAAGAGCGCGACGGCTCCCGCGACGATGCTGATCAGCGCCACGGGAAGTCCGATGAAGCTCACCCCGAACAGCCCCCCACAGCATACGGCCATCAGGCCCATTCCCCCGCTGACGAGCGACGCGACCGCGAAGGGATTCAGTGGGGTGGTGTTCTCCAGTTCGGACATCGGCCCACCTTAGCGGTCCGGCCGCCCCCTGTCGTCCAGACCCGCTCAGCTCCAGAGAAGAGCCAGGCCCAGAGGCGCCAACAGGCCCCACTGGGGGAGCTCCAACAGGGCCCGCTTCAACGAGCTCTTCAGCGCCACGGCCACGAAGACCCCCGAGTAGAGGAGCATGTGAGCCGCAATGATGGCGGTGAGGCCGCGGTCGACCGTCCCGCTGACCCCCATCCACAGCAGCACAGCGCTGAAGAGCACCAGGTTGACGGAGACCACATGCCAGCAGGCATGCATCGTCTGCTTCGCCACACCGTCAAAGCGTGCCCCCAAGGTGGGGGCGAGGATGGTTTTCCCACCCAGGAAGATGTGCACACAGGCGACGAAACCCGCGTAGAGGCCACAAGCGAGGAGGAGGAGGTTCATGAGGATGCTCCGGGGTCTTTGGCGGAAATGCCGTTCAATACGTGGTCGACGAGCGTGCCGACCGCGTCCGTGTTCATCGGCCGGCCCAACATGGACGCGCTGACGAAGGGAGTGGAAAAGAGAATGTCGGCCACAAGGAGCGGCTTCATGTCCGCCCGAAAGGCACCCTGCGCCTGCCCCTGCTCGAGCAAGCCGACCACCAGCGCATAGGGAGGGTCCAGGAGACCGACACGAACCCTCTGCGCCAGGTCTTTCCTGGCCGCAAACTCGCTGAGGAGCCCCGAGGTCGCCGCCAACGCTTCCTCGGTCGTGAACTCCTGGGCGAGTCCCTGGATGAGCACCTTCAGAGCCTGGTGGAGGTCGATTGGCAGCGGCTCTGCGGCCGGAGGAGCCTGGTTGTACACCGCATCGAAGACCAGATCGGCCTTGCTGGGCCAGCGGCGGTAGATGGTGGTCTTGCCCACGCCAGCGGCCTTGGCGATTCCCTCGATGGACAAGCCGCTGTAGCCGACCTCCAGCAAGAGCCGACGCGCGCTCTCACAGATCCGCTCCTGCATGTCCGGGTCTCTGGGCCGCGCCATGAGTGTTCCTCAATTATGATACGGTACGTATCGTAACTTAATTCAGGCGTCCAGAACGATCCTCAGAATCGGATGGGGAGAGCCCTCACGGGGCTACCAGGTGAAGCCTTCGACCTCGATCACGATGCCCCAGATCCCGTGCTGCGAGGGATCGGCCGAGGTGATGAGCTGAGGTCCACAGCCCGACATCTCCCGAAGACCCGGTCGGTCGAAGCCGAAGGCCCCCGCGAAATCATCGAAGCCCAGGCTGCTGCCCAGGTCTCGGTCGTAGCCCACGATCCAGACGATCTCGTCGTCGTATTGGAAGGGAAGCTGTGCGCTGACATCGGTGTACGCGAACAGCTCGTCCTCGGCCCACTTGAGATCGGTCCCCTCGGCCAGGTCGTAGCGCAAGCCATCACTCCACTCGAAGTCGTCGAGATCCTGGAGATCCCCTCCGTTGAGGACGGGACTCTGGAACTCCAGGTCCAGGTAGGGCTCCGGCTCGGTGTAGGGCGCGAGCAGATCGGGCGCCCACTCGTCGGTGAACTGCAGGATCTGGTCCGTGTACTCGGCGGCTTCGCTCACGGCCTGCAGTCGAGGGTCCGGGATGATCGCGGACAGCTCCGAGAGAAAGTCGGCGATCTGGCTGCTGGCCTCGAGCCAGTTGTCCGGAACCTGCCCGTCCCAGTCCCAGGTCTCGTAGGCGTAGCCGGTCAACCAGTTGACGTCCGGATCCAGCGGCGAGAACTGGACATAGAGCACGTCCAGGTAGAAGGAGTCTGCTCCCGGCTCGCCAGGACAGGTCTCGGGCTCGTCATCGGCATAGCCGCTGTAGCAGCCAGCACAGAGGGGGAGAACAAGAAGCAACGAGCGCACCTCTCAACCCTACTCGACAGCGCTGCTCCCACAAGCCTTTGCGGAGCCTTCCCCTCGGGCCACCCGAGCACGATAGGCTCCGTCCTTTCCAGGAGAGAACTCCATGACGAAGTCCCTTCCCTTCCTGTTGCTGGCCCTGGCCGCCGGCTGCGGTGAGGAGCCCATCGAAGAGACTCCTGCACCCGACAACAACACGGAGCTACCGAGCCCCGTAGAGAACCCTGCCGACGCGGAGAAGACCGAAGCCGTCGAGCCCGAGCCGGAAGCGGAACCCGCCGGCGAAGAGCGGTGCTGTACGCAGTGCGCCGAGGCATCCAACGTGGACCCCTCCGGCTACGACATCTCGATCAAGCCCTGTGACAACTACGAGGGCACGGTGGTCAACGACCGGGTCATGGTCGACAGCGCGTGCATCGCCTGGTTCCAGGACCACCCCATGACCGTCGCCGACTGTCGCGGGCCGAGATGAGCACCCTCCCCGAAGCCGTCCGGGAGCTCGATCGCCCGCACGGCAAGGTCTACGCGCACTACTTCGCGAACGCCCTGCTGCTGTCGCTGACCAGCTGCGGGATCGCTCTGCCCTTCCTGCTGTTGGGCATGCTGCCCACCATCATCCGCCTTCGCACGATGCGCTACCGCATCGACGGCGACGGCGTAGGCCTGTCCTACGGCTGGCTGAATCGCCACGAGAGCCACATCACCTACGACAAGATCCAGGACATCCACGTCAACCGCGGGTGGTTGGAGCGCATGTTCGGCCTGGGAACCGTCCAGATTCAGACCGCCTCCGGAAGCAGCACGGCGGAGGTGGCGCTGGTGGGGCTCACCGACTTCAACGGCGTGCGGGACTTCCTCTATTCGCGAATGCGAGGCGATGATCCGCCGACGACTCAGCAGGAAGGGGATGACGTCCTGGTGCTTCTGCGCGGCATTCGGGACGAGGTCAACGCCCTGGGCAAGCGGCTGGAGGCACAAGATGGCTGAGAAAGTACGCTACCGGATGTTCCGGAAGCTCCTGAAGCTCCCCATGGGAAACCCGACCATACCGACCGGCGATCCCGCCTCGGTCCAGACCTGGAATCCCGGCCCGAAGTACCTGCGCTATCGCCTGCTCTCCTACAGCCTGACGCTCCTCCCGACCTTCGCCGTGGGCGTGGCGATGTTGGGTGCTCCACTCGCCGTCGTGACTGGCTTCGCGAGTGAAGGCAACCTGGACGAGTTTGGCCTCATGGCCATCATGGTGGCCCTGGGTGCTGTGGGCCTGGTGAGCCTCCGCATCATGATCGGGGTGTTGTGGACCGGGCTGCGCACGGCCATCGAAGTCGACATGCTCCGCTACACGTTGACCGACCAGGCTCTCCGCCTGCAGCGAGGGGTCTCCAAGCTCGAAGAAGTCACCCTCTCCTTTGCCAACATCCAGAACGTGAAGCTCAGCCAGGGACCTCTCCAGCGCTTTTTTGGAGTCGCCGACCTGGTGGTGGAGACCGCCGGCGGCGGCTCATCCCACCTCTACGGACACGTCGGACTCATCCACGGGGTGAGCCAGCCCGACGAGCTGCGCTCCCTGATCATGGAGCGGGTAGCGGCCTACAAGGGTTCGGGCCTGGGGGAGAAGCCCAAGCGGCTCTCGGCCCCGCGCGGAGGACTCGCCTCACCGGAGGCCGCAGCGCTCTTGGCGGAGATCCGAGATGGACTCGCAGGACTGGCCAGAGCCTGACCAGCCCCGCGTTTCCCGTCAGGAACCGCCGAAGATCTTGCGGAGAAGGCGCCGCAGCGGACCCACTCGCTTCTCCTCGCCCGCGTCGTCCTCGTAGCTGGGGGGCTGAGCGGAGAGAGAGCCACCCCGGCTACCGTCGTCGGGCGTGCGGGAAGAGGGACGACCAAAGTCTTCCTGTCCAACCCGGAAGGTCTTCAGCGTGGAGGCCTCCCCGCTGGTCAGGGTGTCGCTGATGCGGTGCTCCATGAAGTCGGAGACGACGATGGCCCCGGTCGCCAGGTCGATCACGCGCACGTGAAGCTTGAGGTAGCTGATGCGCTCGACGCGGTTGCGGGAGACCTGGTTCTTCCAGGTACCGAACTCGTAGACGCGGTACGCGACCAGGTAGTCGGCGGTGGTCAGGTCGACATGTCGGGTGGGCCTCTCGACGGTCTCCACCTCGGGGTAGAGGCTCATGTACTGCTCGACCAGTTCACGCAACAGCGCAGCCTTCTCGGGCCCCACCTCATTGGCGATCACCTGTTCCTTGAGGACACCGCCGCGCTCGTCGCGCTCGCCGCAGCAAGGCGCGTCGTGAAGAACCAGCACATCCTGACCCGACAAGTCGTCCACCAGATCGGCGATGAGCTCGCCGAGCTCGTGACGGCGCTGCTCGTGGGTGAGACTGTCCGGGTTCATGGCCGGTTCGTAGGACCACGTGGCCGGCAGATCGATGCCTTCGCGCTCGCGCTCCATGAGGGCCAGGACATCCGGGTCGCGGTCGAGCAGAACCACGTCGATGTCGCTTGACGTCAGGCGGGTGTAGAAGGCGTCCAGGAGCATGTATTCAGGCAGCTGATCATCCGTGTACTGATCGCTCTCCAGGTTGACGATCACCACCTCCTTGCCAGCGGCCTCCGCAAAGAACGCGTTGAGCTCGGGGCCAAAGGCCACCTCGTCGGCAACCTGGGCCATCATCGCCTGGTCGCTGCGGGTGAAGGGATCGATGCTCGCGCAGGCGATCAGGACGGACAGACACAACGCGGCAGGAACAAAGGAACGGAAGGTCAAGGTGGTCTCCTCTCCACAGGGACGCGGAGGCTACCTCCTGACTTCTCTTGAGGTCAATCGATCCGAAACGAAAGGGGAAGACAAACCCGATTGACCTAGGAAAACGGCGGGGTGTAGCCTTCAACGGCACGGATGGTCCCTATGCCTTCAATGATCTGGCTTCTCGCCCTCTTCGCCCTATTGACCTCGTTCAGCTCCCCGGCGCTGGCAGACGACGACACAGAGCCCCAGGAGGACTGGGGTACGGAGGAGGACGACGACACACGTCGCGAAGAGGCGACGGGACGACGGGTCGCCGAGGAGGATGCCCGCCGCCTCGCCACCGTGCACCTGCTGTCCGTTCCCGAAGGAAGCACCCTGACCTTCATGCACCTCGCCGGAGGCGCCGATAGCGGCGTGCATGCCCCCCTGGAAGTCCTGCGCGGTGAGGGAATCCTGGACTCGAAGCTGGGGATCAACGTGGTCGAGCGGATCACCCTGGAGGACATGGAATCCGGGGTCTGGACCTACCACTTCGAGCACCCGGTCCTGGGATCACTGGACGGTGACTTCAAGACAGTGGGGGGCAAGGCCACCATCGAGCACGTCGAGTGGCGAAAGCTGCCCGGCGTAAAGCCCCTGTCCCAGGCCTACTCGGCCTACATGACCGACCCCCCAGAGGGCCTGGGGCGGACGGGTTGGCTGGCGATCGCCAGCACCGGAGTCGGCCTGGGTGGCGGCGCCATGGCGGGCCAGGGCTACAGCGGACTCCCCGAAGCCACCGCTGCACGAGAGCAATTCTCCGCCGCCTACGACGTCGATGTCGCCAACGGAGACGCCGAGTCCGGCAAGCAGTCCTACCTGCAGCTGGCCCAGGCCAACTCCATGGTGCGCCAGTCGCACCTCATTGGAGCAACCGGCGCCAGCTTGACCCTGGTCGGGGGAGTCACCACGGTGGTGCTCTGGAAGCGCTGGTCCGCCAACCGTGGAGAGGAAGTCTGGGACCCCTGGAGTCTGCCGGCTCCATGATGCTCCTTCTCCTCGCTTGCGTGCCGAACACGCCTCCATCCATGGTGGGCTTCACGCTGTCGCCGGAAGACCCGGTGACCGGCGACACCCTGGTGACCGAGATCACGGTCCAGCCGGTGGACGCCGAGGGCCACGAGATCTCTCTCGTCTACCGCTGGTACCGCGACGAGGAGCTCCAGAAGGACCTGGAGGAGAGTTCGGTCGCTCCC
>PVBE011712612.1_pt1 | contig 12591 bp, 11 predicted proteins | sample 1631181 | NCBI WGS metagenome assembly PVBE01 (sample SAMN08397723, study PRJNA350692) | Marine metagenome, whole genome shotgun sequencing project. | isolation source: water | place: Pacific Ocean | collected 2012-04 | reverse complement strand
TTGCCATCATGGGTTAACGCTGAACGATCAGGACAAGCTTCCGCCGCCATCTGCAGAAACAGAGCGATATTCATGAAATTAATCCGATGAGGGCAGCTTTTTAGTGTCTTTGGTCATCAATTCATCACCGTTGTAGTAAAGCGAACCGTCTCCACTCTTTACGCACAGCACTTCAACCGTTTGCCCTTCATTGACATAACGTTTCCCAATCACACAGGCGTTCATGTGGTCCGGATCACCTGATGCTTTTTCAGCTGGCGCTTCCGCGGCTAACTCCATACCACCACAGGTGAGTGAGTCCCCATCTGTTGCCTTAATGACCATGATCTCGGCATCGCATACGGTGCTCTTCAATCTTAGACCTGGTTTTAATTCCATCTCTTAATTCCCCTAATTCTGTTGTTCTTTTAGATCCATACTAGTGATGACCAGCTCAGGAATGTAAGACATCTTGCCACGAATGTCGATTCTCTTTGGCAAGACCTACGAAAAAAAGGGCCAAAAGCCCCTTGGCTTTTGGCGGGGAGAGAGAACGCCATAAGCGGTACTGCTAACTTAACTGTCAGAAATTGCTGGAATCGACGGTTGAATATATATAAACGCCACTGATTCCCGCCAGACATCATTTCGTGGACCGTCTGGCTCTATTTTCGATTCGACTTGAGCCACCGCGATATAGAGGATCTCCTAGCCGAACCAGGCATCACAGTAAGCCGCGAAGCGATTCGCCTCTGCTGCATCAAATTCGGAGCCATTTATACACACCGATTGAAGCGAAAATATCAGGGATACGGCGATACCTTTTACATCGATGAAGTATTCGTAAAGAACAATGGCAAGCAGCATTACCTGTGGCGGGCTGAGTTAACTTGCCAGAACCCTTTCATCCTTTCATAGTTCCACATCGAAGCTCTAAGCCACTAACGATTTAGTTCCATCGACGATTCAGATCGACCGTTATTTTCAGGGTGTCGGATCGTAAATGATCTCCCCATGTACGACAGATGGATCTCCATTATTCAGAAGTTCCGTCGGTTCAGGACCAATATAGTCAGTGATTAGAGAGCTTAGCTCCGGCTCTCCATCCTTCACCATCGCCACAACGACTTCCGACAAGACGCTGATATCGAGATCATCGCTGAACGAAAGGTCCAGGAAGTAAGACCCTATTACCCGGTCAGTCTCGGTATTCGCTTGGACGAATTGTTCGAAGAAGACAAAAATGGTGTCAGTGTTTTCGACGTTCATTTCCAGGAAGTCCAACATCTCGATCGTTATCACGTTCGGAGGGCTCGCAATACCGTCCAAAAGGGTAATGAAATCCTGAGCGGCAATGTCAAAGTTCCAATCGAAGGCGAAGGTAGTCCCGTCCGCACCCCCCGAGGGGTCTAACACCGTCAGCGTCGCGGTCTGTTCTGGGACAGTCACGGTCACATAGCTCGATCCATCGGACACCCAGTTCAAATCGATCGATGACTCAACCCTGCGCTCGCCCGAATCATGGGTGGCGTCTATTCCTTGGGTGACCGTAAAGGTGAGGGTCGCGGTGCCCCCATCATTCTCCGCCGGCATAGCGTTTATGGAAAACCCCAGCTGGGGATCTCTTTCATATTCCCCCATTTCAGTATTAACAGGTCCTCTGTTCCGCAATACTGTGGGTGTCAGAAGCTCGTCAACCGACCCGGAATAGGTCAGGTTGCCTATCGAGCCTTCCGCTGAAGCCAACCATTCTTCCCCCTCCAAAGCCTTTACTTTGTAAGAAACGTCAGCGCCTTCAGCATCTTTTCCGGTAAGTGCCCCGCCATCAGGAATCGTAAACCGAGGAATGTAACGATACGTGTCTTGCCACTCGTTTACGAACTCACCTATATTTTCCCCAGTCGCTGTGTTAAGGACATACCCGGGTATGCCGTGTAGTTCGCCGTGTCCCTGATAGTCTAATGAAACTCTTTTTCCCGCGTCAGCACCGTAAAGCGTTGCATCCTCCGGAATATCGTAGTACATCTTCTTGGGTAGACCGAAGGTGATTAGAGTGTCGTCTTGATCAGTGAGTTTGTACTGAGGACGTACCTCAAACACCAGTTGATAGGTCGTATCGGGACCATCAGGGCCATAAAGATTATATTCGCATAATCGAAGTGCCGTTTCGTCAGCTCCGGTATACGACGGATGGTCATCATAGCTTAGCGTCTCTAGACTATCTCCACTCTTACGACATTCCAAATCGGCTAATTCGGCGTCAGTCACTAATATACCGCTGCGCACACCCCAGCCAACATCATTAGTCCACCCTTGCGAGGTCTGGTAACTGATTCCCTGTAGCGCCATTTCTGGATTGGGCACGCCAGTGCTGTATGCAAGGAAAGTCTCCCCGAGTGACAGTATGGTGCCTGAAGAATCGAGCGCGTTACCACCCGTAAAAGTGTATTCCGCGACATCGGTCGCCAAGACGCCATCCATAAATTGGCCGGCCTCCCAAACATTGCCCCACTGATCGGTGACTTCTTCCTTAATGAACGAGCCTACCGCCGGGTCGAAGGGACTTGGCACATATATGGGGCTACCATCTTCGTTGAAACGTTCGTTCTGAGCAACCCCAGCCAGGACCGTAGCAGCGTCAAACGTTGTCTCCATCGTTGCAGCGGTCGGACAGTCCCCAATGCAGTTGAGACCACCTGCTAGTTCATCTGCATCAAGCGGAATAAACGTTTCAGTCTGAACTATAATCCCTGAGTTCAACGGGGTGGTGCCATCATCGCCTGGTATCGGCAGGCCATCGGCGTCTACTGGGGCAAGAGTATCCGGATAGGTCATGCTGGTATGGTTAATCTCGTACCACTGATTGGTATCTTGCGACCAAACTCCCATCCCCCGCCTCTGAGTATGTGCCCAATCCTCCCCTTCGTCCCAGATGCGCTTCATGTGTAGCTTCCAATTGGCGCAGGTAACTGTCACCGGGGCCGCCAAGTCCGTCTCAGTGTAGCCTTCGGCGAAGGACACACCTTGGGTAAACGTAAAGCTGCACGTCTCAGAATCAAACGAGCCCTTATATTCGTTAAAGGTAACTAAATCTGTAAAACCAAGTAGCCCGTATTGCTCTGACCACTCTTGGTCACCCACCCACAACCCAAGCGATAAACCATCTAAGCTGTTGAGGGTGACGAACGATTTTTCCCTTTTTTGCATTCGTACGGTGACCGGATTCACCCGATAAGTCGTTGACGACGCCTCCTGATTTCCAAATGTTTCTTTCGTGAATACCGTATCACCATCAATAAGTCCTCTGTTTATGGTGTCGATCCACACACCCCAATAGTCGGCATAGCCAAATACGTTCACAACATCTAGAACGCCGTCTTCATCTTCATCGGTCTCCAGCGTCACCTCGGCGCGAATAGGAAACCCGGGATTGCTCATCTCCACCCTAGATCCGTCCGAATTGTATACGCCATAACGGTATACGTTGCGAATCGCCGTTGAGCGGTCCACCGAAAAACACTCCTCTTCCGACGTAATAGCTGCCGCCACCTGATCGCTCCAATCTTCCTCCAGATACGGCTCTCGAACGGGCGCGCCTGTTTCTTCGTCAAAGCTATCGAAATTCATTGTGTCCGCGCTGAGGAAGTTCCGACAATAAACCTTTGTCGCTGCGTCCATCCCGAATTCATAGTACACCAGGATGTCGCTGTGGCCAGCCTCTTCACCCCCTTCAGGCATAACATAAATGAACTCGGCATATACGCCTTCCACATTGCCATCCGGATCGAAGTTAGCCGAGATATTGCCCTCGCCACCCATCGAGAACTCTAAAAACCCCACTTTGCTGCCGCTGGCCGTGAGATATCCCCTGCCTAATTCCATGCCTGCTAAAATTCCTTCCCCCCAAGGCATTTCTTTATCTTCGTTTGAATATATGGTCCAACTCATCTCAAAATCACCGTACGGTGCGTCAGCAGTAGGGCTGGCTGTTTGTTCACTCTGGATATACACTTTCTTATCGAAGTCGTACTGATCTTGTGCAATCATCGAAACCCATACTTTACCGATCATCGGAAGGTCTGCGCCTTCTTTCGTGACATTCACGATGGCTGTCTGTGCAGTTTTTGATTTTGCATCGGAACTACTCGAAGATGAAGCCGTACTCGACGACTGAGAGCTTGTCGCCGTCGCGGAAGACTCCTCGCTGCTCGCATCGGCATTGCCCATCGTGCAGTCTTCTTTGTAGATAATCGCCTTGTACGCACCGTCGTTCAGCAAGGCATCTGGCCGCATATTCTTCATATAACAAACCATTCTGTTTACTGAGCCCAACGCGCTGTTAATGCCCTGGCCAGTTACCCAAAAGTTCTGCGAGTCCGTCTCGTAGTCTGTCCCAAACACCGAAGTAGCGCAAAAAAGCGATGCGAACAATACTATCCATTTTCTTTTGCCCATTTCTAATTCACTCCTCCGTCTCAATAACGGTAACGTTTTCGGGTAGCGTATAAGAGGTGCTATCTCTTGCAACCATCGGATTAGAATCTACACTGTCTTCAATGCCGTCACCATCATCATCGGTGTCCGCGTTATTACCCGTACCATCGCTGTCAGTGTCCACCGTTTCAGTTGAATCTAACGGGAACACATCTGAGGCATCCGCTACACCATCTCCATCATCATCGGTGTCAGCCGTCATACCAGCAGCAAGACATTCGGTGTCACAAGCATCCGGTGCACCATCTGCATCCGTGTCCGTTTCACCTGTCACACTAATGGTTGGGTACGCATCGGCATCGTCCAACACGCCATCATTGTCATCATCAGGATCCAGCGCATCCGCCAAACCATCCTGATCATTATCCGGTGCATCAAGAACAACGATCTCATCGAACAATTCTTCCAAGCCAGTCTCTTCGCTAAACTCCTCTACGCTCTGTTCACCCGAAGCTACCGCCTCAACCGACTCCTGAAGCTCATCCTGAACCGCTTCAGCAATTTCCGCAGCCGCATCAGACGTCGGATCCAAATCCTCATCCCCCAGCACCGTGTTCACCGTCGCCACAGACGCGGCAACAGCTGCCACCACCTCATCGTCCCAATCTTCCTCCGGCAACACCTCTGCCAAAGTCTCAGCCATCACCTCCGTCAGCGTCTCCGCATCGGTTAAATCCGCCTCCGCATTCTCCTCAACCAGTTCAACCAGCTGTTCGGCAACCGTTTCAGCTATCAGCAACGATTGGTCTACATCAGCATCAGCGGTATCTGCCGACTCAGCCACGGTCGCTGCCGTCTGCATTACTGCACTGATCTGTTCGTTCGCCCTTTGTACGGCCAGCGCCGCCTCATCGCCTTCTTCGGCCTCTGCCCATGAATCTGTTGTTATTGCTTCTTCAGGCGTACCTTCTAAACCAAAGGCATCAAGCACCATTTGCTTTTCTTCTTCCGTTTCAGCAGATGCAAGCACCGTGGTCAGCGGGGTTACCGCAACAGTGTCAGTTAAATCCTCAGGAACATCACTCACAAGAGCCAAGTTGGGAAGTTCTTGACCGGTGTGCGTATCAGTACCGCCTTGAGCAATCAGCTTGGCCTCACATTCCGGCAAAGGCGTAAAAGGCGCTATCTGAAAGAAACCGTCATCATCCGTCACTCCCGCCGGCTCATCTGCGTCGGCTTCCTTATTACAATTTATATCTACGAATACTTCTGCACCCGCCACGGGCCCATCCACTACGCGGCCTTCAAAGGCGTCAGTAACGGTAATGGTCAAATCGATCGAGGTTGAACTTGAACCATCCGCTGCCGAAAGCGTAACCTCATACACGTTATCGGCATTTGAATCGCTCGGATTCTCAAAGTCGGGAGCAGCCGTAAAATATATCTCTGGACGTAGTTGCCCTACAGATGCCGATTCGCCTTCCGTAAGTGTGAACGCGCCTCCATCAGCTCCAGCCAACTCAAAGCTGATGTCGTCGTTTTCAGGATCGCTTACGACCATCGTCGTAACATAAGTCGTACCTTCCATCAACGACAATGCGCCAGGTTCCGAGACTGTTGGAGCCCAGTTGCCCGACCCACCCGAGCCTCCGCCGCCACAGCCTGAGACAACAATTACGCCCACTATCGCCACCAACCACCACACTAATCTGATCACCTTAGATGTCCCCCTAAGCTGTGCCTTCTCTTTGAAATTACTTCTAACAAATCGCTCTACGGTGAGCGTACATATGACATAGCCCATTTACAATAACCTTGACCTATATCATGTAGATATAGATCAAAAACGAATCTATGTCAATTCTGAAAAACCAGATCACAATTCCTGAAGAAATAACATTTAACTTACTGATTATATTTAGTTTCTAATACTTATCTATTTCTTCTTCCGGCGAGAACTTGCCGAGGCGAATGTCCTTGTCCTTGACCTTGACCTTGACCTTACCCCTTGAACTAAACCACCAGTAAGATGAGAAAATTGGCCAGGACTCACACGCCATCAGGCAACGGCAGTGGCTTCGAGTTCGATCATGATCTCTGGTTCGAACAGCCTCGTCACGCCAAGCAGCGTACCGACCGGCTTGCACCCATCCTCCGCAAAAATCGGCACGAGTTCCCCGGCCGTTGCCATGAAGGCATCGACGTCCGTGGTGTACATGTTCAATCGCACTATGTTTGTCGGGTCCATCCCGGCAGCCGCCAGCGAATCCTTCAGGTTTGACCAGGCCATACGGAATTGGGCCACAAGATCACCCGCGTGCATCGGCGCACCGTCGGCAGCGTTGGCGGTTTGCCCAGACAGATAGAGCACCCGTGCCCCTCCCGTGACCTCGATTCCCTGATTAAGATTGAAGGCCAGAAGCCATTCGGTCGGATTAATTTCTCGCTTTTCCATGATTCACCTCGTAATCTCTACAAATATTTGAAACCGAGCCACCGCAAAGGTGACACAATCTCACCGAGAAAAATTTTAGGACATGTCAGTTTTTATGCAAGCACACACGTGGTTTACCGTAAGCGTCGCGGCCTGCCTCTTCTCCACACACACGACCCACGCCCAAGAATTCGATCTACTTGAAGCAACCATTGCCCCGACCTTTAAACCGCCTAAGTGATCAACCCAACAGTCTGTAAGCCAGCAGATCAGCACCATTACATTCATTGACCATCTAATGGATCACCACCTTACAGTGTCTTAAATTTGAGTGAACATCAGCCTTTACCATACATAACCGTTCTTCGGAAAATGTGGTTTATATTCCTTATCCTCTGCCTTTCGGCGACACTAGCCAGCCCTATAAACAGTTCATGAAAGGACCCATCATCGACCAATTACTGAGCCGGGATCAAAAAGATTTTGCCGAACTCATGCTTCATCATGCTTCATAAGGTGATTGGTCCCGGAGGGATGGGTGCTATCACGGTCAATAAAGAACTGACTGGACTTGTCCAATCATAGTTCTCACGCCCTAACGGGAAAGTGTCCACTTACGAATGAGCCTACATGGACCGCCCATCACTGACACGCTGCAACCGGACCGTCTACGAGGGTAATTTCACTCGACGACCTACCGAGCGCGGCATTCACCGGATCGGTTAGACGCAAAATAAGCGTTTCTGGATTTTCGTCGTTCGTGTCCGCAACGATATCGATCGAAATGTCGCCTGATGTATCCCCCGCACTAACGGTCAGCGTCCCCGAACTCGTCACGTAGTCCGTGCCCGCCACTGCGGTTACCGCCTCAGTCTGGTACTGCAGGGAGACGTCATCACTCGACGCGCGGCTGAGAGTCACCGGAACTGTAGCCGTTCCATCACTCTCTGCCACCGACACATCTTCGACATACGCGGCTATTCCCGGGGCAACCGCCGTTGAAAACGAACCTTGAATGGTCGTGAATTTCGCATTATTCGCATCATTTATCTCTAACCCATCAAGCACGACTTGAAAAAAATAGTCACCAACAACGAAATGGCCGGATAGATCAATCCCGGCGCTGCCTCCCCCTTCTGTTAAGAAAGACGCAAGCTGAAAGTCGAGCGTTGCTCCAGTTGCGCCACCGCTACCGCTAAACGTGAGAAGTTCGCTGCCAAAATCGTTGTGGGCACCTTCCACGGCCGTACCTCCCTCCGTTATCAGCGTAACGTTAAGGGTCTGTGTTGGCGTCGTGAATTGAACCGCTGTTCCCGAAGATTCCCATTCAACGTTTACCGCGGCCTGAATAACGCGTTCGCCTTGGTCACGAACGGCATCCGACCCGTCATAGAGTTTATAACTCAGCCCGACAGCGCCCGTCGATCCCGCCTCGGGAATGCTGTTAATCGCCAAACGTATTGCCGGCGATTCGCCACCGTCGTCTTCGGGTGACAATAGGAAGTTCAAGTTGTTGACATCGATGGTTCCACCGATCACGTGCGCCGTCAATATCTCATCCGCTACCGTCGGATATAACTTATGCGTGTTCGGACTACCATCGACATAGTCGATCCACGTGATACTTCCTGTCCTCAGCCGAAACCCTTCCGTTTTGATTGGGCAGGCGATCGTTTCGATCCGATTCGAGAGATAGGATTCGATGTCGCTTGACACACTACGCGATGCCGATCCACTTAATGCCGCCGAGATGAGCGTGTCTCCTCGAAATCCGAACAAGTATCTAAGGATCAGGAGGCCATCTGTTAACGCATCGGTTTCGCCATCACCATCAATATCAAGTTCGGCCGCGTTTACTTGCAAATACTCGCGCACAGTTTCTGGCGACGAACGCGACGCGCCAAGGGCAACGGCACCATCAGTAAGGGTAGATCCTGAAAAACCAAACAGATGACGCAAGATCAGCAACCCGTCTGTCAATGCGCCCGTTTCCCCATCTGAATCAATATCCAGGTCGAAATTCTCGGCGTTGCTAAACCAACTAATACCGACAGTCAGTAAAGAGATGACTGCTAATTTTTTTACTTCGATTCTCACGGTCCGTCGCAGTGTCTTAAATTTGAGTGAACATCAGCCTTTATCATACCTAACCGTTCTTCGGAAAATGTGGTTTATATTTCTTATCCTCATCTTTTTCTCGAGATTGCCAACCTTCATGTTCTTGGCAACTGAAAGGCCCTTACTTGTGCCCCGTTTTTTACTAACTTGGAAATAAGGTCTGTTTCTCGTCAGCGAAAGAACGCCCGTCATACACCCTCAGCGTCAACCCAAACTCTTCTTTAAAACGTGTTCGGACAGTCCCTATTTTCATTTGACCAGTCATCGAAAATCCAGCCATGATCGTCTCCTTTTTGGGGAAGTCCGGTTTTAAGTATCGGTATAGTATAGAAACTCAACACTTTCCGCGTCAGTTATATGACCTACAGGTGAAATATATAAGTAAGATTTGATGGCACCACTGGCTGCACGGAGGACTTAAAGGGCTGGTCAGCCGCTAGGGAGGAATACGACGCTACTACATTACATCTTAAGGCATCTGGGTATTCCCTGAACCACACCCCCCGGGGTACCCCCCACTTGTCAGAAGTCTCTCTTAGCAATCAGGTCGATTCTGTCTCATATGCTTTGACGGGATACACATTGTTTCATTGCTACTTTACAGTTCAAAAACTGCTCAAAATGTTTGAGGACGTGTATATATAGGGGGAGGGGGCTATGGCCTCCTGCGTACCCCGGTAGGCTTCGGATTAGAAAAGCTTGGTAGGCTTACGAGAGCCGTGTGAATTATTCGGTACCTAAAGCGGTACCTAAATGGAATATAAAGGGCTATATTGTTTTTAAGATATTGATAATTAAAAGATTTATTAGCTTATATGGCGGAGAGAGAGGGATTTGAACCCTCGATGAGCTTTTAACCCATACTCCCTTAGCAGGGGAGCGCCTTCAGCCACTCGGCCATCTCTCCAATGAATAGTTCCTGGTCTATCTCACCCAAATAAGCTTTTAACGCATACTCCCTTAGCAGCGGTTCGTCGCCAGGAGGAGCGCCTCAGTGACGCAACCGGGTGACCGTTATTGTATTGACTGTCGGATCCTGATATGGATATCGCAGTTAGCAGTTAATAATGGCGCGCCGGGAGGGATTCGAACCCCCGACCCCCTGGTTCGTAGCCAGGCACTCTATCCAACTGAGCTACCGGCGCGAAGAGAACGCGTATTATAGGATGCAACTCAATTCAGTCAACTTCGAATAACTCATTTCGAACAAGTATTACAAATCTCCCCGTGGTGAACAATATATGAAAAAGGCCAACAAACCGTGCATACAGGAATCAAACAAGATTCCGGCGTACTCTGTGAATGGGCTTCTGAAACTGGTACTCAAACGTTGAGTCTATACCAAGCGGATGGAATTATCCCCCTCATAATACCGTTAGGCAGCAGGATCCACTGGGCGTTACCATAGATCTGCTGGGCAATATGAGAAACTAACAAGCAATTAAACGGGATTTATAGCAAGGGCATAAAAAAAGACCATACAATAAAAAAGGGATCTTTCGATCCCCTTTTTATTACAAACTGGATTACATCAATCATCAGTACCATTCTTTTGATCGTCACCTTTCGCCTGAATTCGCCGATATATTTCTTCTCTGTGCACAGCAATTTCCTTCGGTGCATTCACGCCAATTCGTATCTGATTACCCGAGATGCCGAGAATAGTCACTGTCACTTCATCACCAATCATTAATGTCTCTCCGACTCTTCGCGTCAAAATAAGCATTACCTCTCCTTGTCATCTCTTTACTGCGTTAATAGAACAAAACAACCGTTCAATCGTTGATCAAGCTTGATGTACTGTTAAGTATCGTCCAGTCAACTAAAAAATCAAAATCCTGCTTAGTGCGAATCTTAATAACGCCACGAGAAAGCGTCTAACTAATTCCCATTGGTCGAAAGAAGCTTTCGACTCAATGAGATTACAGTCAAATGTCCCTCACCAACCTCCATTTATCCAAACTCCTGGTACCCTTACCCCGGGTTCTACCAATACACCCTGCTCAACGCTATTTCTCCAGCTCAAACGCAGAGTGCAGGGTTCTGACCGCAAGTTCCAGGTATTTCTCCTGGATAACCACCGAGATTTTGATCTCAGAAGTAGAAATCATCTGAATATTAATTGATTCGTTGCCCAGCACCTCAAACATCCGGCTGGCTACACCGGCATGAGAACGCATTCCGACTCCAACCATCGACAATTTCGCAATTCTATTGTCACCTGAGACCTCTCTCGCTTCAATATCTTCTGCTACCGCCTGGAGGATTTTCATGGCCTGATCGTAATCATCCCGACGAACGGTAAAGGTGAAGTCAGTACTCATATCGGCAGCGACGTTCTGCACAATCATATCCACCTCAATATTGGCTTCACTAATTGGTCCAAGAATTCGCCAGGCGATACCCGGCACGTCATTGACGCCCAATACCGTCAACTTCGCTTCATCGCGAGTAAACGCAATACCTGAAATGATAGGCTGTTCCATATTCTCATCCTCGCTGGTAATCAACGTGCCTTCGACATCTTTGAAGGATGAAAGTACACGCATCGGGATCTGGTATTTGCTGGCAAATTCCACGGCTCTGGTGTGCAGGACTTTCGATCCCAGGCTGGCCAGTTCCAGCATTTCTTCAAAAGTAACTCTGGAAAGACATTTTGCACCTTCAACCACTCTTGGATCAGTGGTGAATACCCCTTCTACATCCGTATAGATCTGGCATTCATCGGCCTCCAAAATCGAAGCTAGCGCAACCGCTGTAGTATCTGATCCCCCACGACCCAATGTCGTTATGTTATTGTTTTCATCCACACCCTGAAATCCCGCCACTACCGCAACGCAACCAGTATCAATGTCTGACCGCAGACGAGAAACATCGATATTCAAGATCCGGGCCTTGGTATGTGCTGAGTCAGTGAGAATTCGAACCTGACCACCGGTATAGGATCTTGCCGGACATCCCATGTTTATCAGGGTCATAGACAATAGCGCAGTGGTGACCTGCTCTCCCGTGGACAGCAAGACATCCACTTCTCGATTCACCGCTGGGTCCGAGATACCAACTTCTCTGGCCAGATCATCCAACCTGTCGGTCTCAAGCCCCATTGCAGAGACCACGACAACAACGCCATGGCCCTCGGCTCTTGCAACCAGGATCTTCCTGGCTACATTTTCGATATGACCCAATGACGCAACGGAAGTCCCGCCAAATTTCTTCACAAATAGAGACATTGGATGTGTTTACTTCTTCCAGAATTCAAAAGGTGCGTATTAAACAGGAAAGAACATCCGATTAAAACTGTGAATTTTGGGATTTTGCCTTTATTTTAGGTACTTTTTTAAAGCAAAGCTTCCAAATAACCGCTAACCGACTCCAGTGCCTGAGGCAATGCTGCCGCGTCGGTTCCCCCTGCGCGAGCCATATCAGGTCTGCCACCACCCTTACCGCCTACTTGTGCGGCCACATGATTGACCAGATCGCCAGCATTCACCTTATCTGTAAGATCATTCGTCACACCGGCAATCAATGAGACTTTTTCATCTTTTACAGCAGCAAGTACGACAATTCCTGAATTAAGCCTGTTCTTAATCCTGTCCATCGCGTCCGGCAAGGTCTTGGGGTCGCCA
>PVBE010843127.1_pt1 | contig 12591 bp, 11 predicted proteins | sample 1631181 | NCBI WGS metagenome assembly PVBE01 (sample SAMN08397723, study PRJNA350692) | Marine metagenome, whole genome shotgun sequencing project. | isolation source: water | place: Pacific Ocean | collected 2012-04 | reverse complement strand
TCTACATAAAGACGCTCGCCCAATCGTTCCATCGACTCCCCTCCCCGGTTTTCGCGAAAAAAAGCGTTTGCTCCGCAAAAACACCAAACACCCTCATGCTGCAGGTGGGATGAGAGTGGCTAGTGTTTTTGCGAAGCAGAGCAGGAATCCGCTCTCTTGACTTTCGTTTTATTTTCGTCTATAGACTATATCCCCCATCTGGAGGTTTTTATGCAGATTAAGGCGGTTTTTCGAGCGAACCCAGTCCGGGGACGCAGGCTGCCCCTCTTCCTCGCTCGCGTCCTGGCGGGACGGCCTACAGGTTTTCCATCCCCCGCCGATGACTTCATCGAAAACCGCCTCGACATCAACGCTCACCTCGTGAAGCGCCCTGCCGCCACCTTCTTCGTCCGGGTCCAGGGGAATTCGATGCAGGATGCGGGAATCCACGACGGAGATATCCTCGTGGTTGATCGCTCGCTCGAACCCGCGAGCGGCAAGGTTGTCGTGGCGGCGGTGGACGGAGAACTCACCGTCAAGCGGCTCGAGATACGGAGGGGCACCATGCGCCTTCTTCCCGAGAACGGCGACTACCGCCCCACCGAGATCACCGACGGAATGGAGCTAACCGTCTGGGGGGTGGTGACCAGCGTGATCCACACCCTCTGAGCCATGTGCGCCGTCGCCCTCGTGGACTGCCGCAACTTTTATGTCTCCTGCGAGCGCGTGTTCAATCCCAAATTGATGAACCGTCCCGCCGTCGTCCTCAGTAACAACGACGGGTGCATCATCGCCCGCTCGGAGGAGGCCAAGACGGCCGGCGTTCGGATGGGCGCCCCTTATCATGAAGAAAAGGAACACCTCGCCCGGATGAGCGGCGCCGTGCTCTCCTCGAACTATGCCCTTTACGGCGACATGTCCGCCCGCGTGATGTCGCTCCTGGGCGAGTTCTCACCAAAAGTGGAGATTTACTCGATTGATGAAGCATTTCTCGATTTCGGGAATTTTGTGGACGTTGACCTCATGGACCATGCACGCCGGATGCGGGAGAGGGCTCTCCGCTGGACAGGCATCCCTGTGGGCGTCGGAATCGGCCCCACCAAGGTCATTGCCAAGACGGCGAACAAACTCGCGAAGCGGAACGGGGGCGTCTTTGCACTACTGGAAGAGAGTGCTATCCGCTCTGCGCTTGCGGGAATGGCGGTCGAGGACACCTGGGGCATCGGCGGAAGGTGGGGAAAGCGTCTTCGCCGGATGGGAATCGAAACCGCTCTCGCGCTCCGGGAGGCCGATCCCACTCGCATCCGCCAGAGCTTCGGTGTCGTGGTGCAGCGGATTCTCTATGAGTTGCGGGGGGTGTCCTGTCTGTTGATTGAGAATGCGCCACCCGCCAAAAAGGAGATCTGCGTCTCGCGCTCTTTTCGAAAACGGGTGGGCGCCATGGAAGAGCTCTCCCAGGCCACCGCGAGCTATGCGACGCGGGCAGCGGAGAAGCTCCGGCGGAATGGGTCCCGGGCGTACGGCTTGAGCGTCTTCATTCACACAAATCATTTTCGGGAGGGGGAGCCGCAGTATAGTGGCTCGGGAAGTGTGCGTTTCGCCCATCCCACAAGTGATACGGGGTTACTCATCCGGGCGGCCCTCGCCGCGCTCCGCCGCATCCACCGACCGGGGTATCTCTATCACAAGGCGGGGGTGCTGCTTTTTGATATCGCGCCTGCAAGGCGTGTGCAAGATGAGATGTTTGACCGCCCCGATTTTTCCCGCTCGGACGCGCTCATGTCAACGCTCGATGCTCTCAACACACGAATGGGCCGGGCCACCGTGCGCTACGGAGCGGAGGGATTTGAAGCCGCTTGGCGCATGAAGGGAGAGATGCGCTCCCCGAGATATACGACGAGCTGGGAGGAGCTGGCGCAGGTACGGGCGGTGTGAAGGCAGCCGGGGATGTATTGCGTACAAAGTTGCCTCTTACCTCCTTGACTCCCGCCGCACTCCCAAGGTGAGATCAGGGTTGGAGAGTTCCTTTATTACGTCCTTTCTCTAACTCCTCCCGCAACACACCCGCACCGGACTATCTCGCCCTCTCAGACGCGCTTTCAGATTTTTGAGTGGCGAATCACTAAATCGGCATGAACAGGCGTGCCGTCATCCTCAAAGCCGAACGCGCCGGAGAACCTGGACCATGCTCCGTTCGAGGACTACCGTGACACCCGACACGGAGAGAATGGCCTATCCGTTTTCCGTCAACTGATTCATCTCCTCAATCGCATCCTGGAGACGGTTCTCGCAGTCGAATTTTTCAATTTCGAAACCAATCAGGAGCGATGAGGGCGCGGCTTCGATGGGCTCTGTCCAGGCGACGCGTAACCAGCAATTCTCGAACACCTCGCCGAAGACATGGAATTCACACGTAGTGGCTCCCTCGAGCTCGGGATCCCTATCCAGTATCGCCTTGAAGCCGCCACAACTTATGTCGATGGGGACGATGCATAGACCAGTCAATTTTGGGGCAAAGATGATGGCGGGAATTCCGTAGCGGGCGAATCTGCGGTTTTCATGATTCATTTCCATTCGTGATTCGTTCTCCTTCCGTCGCGGAACGAAACTGCGACCTGTCGATGGTGAATTACTATCTCGCCACCCACACCTCGAAAAAGAGTCTCTATTGTCGGACTTCAGAGGCTATCATAAACTGGGTATTTAAGAGATTTCAGTCGGATAAAACCACCAAAAAATTCGCGGAGGCTGTGTGGCGGGAGGGGAGTCCTCAGCGAACCCCTCTCTTCAAATTCATTGTTTAACAGGGGATTATCAGGGAATTGGCTATTGTTTGGCTCCCACCTCCGTAAAAATAACAATTCCCCGTGCACAGGCTGAATTGACCCGGAGCCGGTCGCCCGGAAAATGGATATTGGCTTGGAATGGTCATTTGAGACTAATAATGTCTTTATTCAAGGAGTCACCTCGGAAGTGCCGGCTCATCTCGATCCTCGCGGTTGGGGTCCCATCCACCTTGGGGGGTGCAACTCCAGGGCCTTTTGGTTAGGCGGACCCTTGGATCTGAAAAACATCACCGCGCAAAGGAAGAAGGTTAAGCTGAGGGCGGGGCATGAGTTTCATTTGGTTTTGTTATGTAGCCGCATCCGATAAAGCCCGGCCGGCGATTATCCCTTTGCTTCAGAGATTTGATTAGAATTGTTTTATTGCGGATGGGCAGTTGCCCTCTGAGAGGTGAGCTTGCGTCTGAGTAGCGGGCGTATCGATTACGAGAGGGACTAATGAGATGAGAAAGGAAATCGAGTTTCAGAGCAAAGGGACGACGTGCCGTGGATGGTTTTATACGCCGGACGAGGGGAAAGGACCGTTCCCTGTCGTGGTCATGGCCGGCGGCTGGTGCTACGTCAGGGAAATCGTGATGCCCCATTACGCGGAGTTTTTCGCCAAGGCGGGCATGGCGGTTCTGATTTTCGACTACCGCCGGCTCGGCGCGAGCGATGGAGAACCGAGGCAGCATCTCGACCCCTGGGCTCAGATCGAAGACTACAAGAACGCCATCAGTTACGTCCGTGCCCTTCCGGAGGTCGACCCCGAGCGCGTGGGGATTTGGGGGATCTCTTACAGCGGCGGTCACGTACTGATCGTGGGCGCCACGGACCCGAGGGTGAAATGCATCGTGTCCACCATTCCCGTCGTGGACGGTTACCGGAACATGCGGCGGGTGCACGGCATACAGGGATTTCGACGGCTCATGGACGCCATAATGGCGGACCGAGAGCAACGCTATGCGGAAGGGGGGAACCGCGGGCGCATTGATTTCGCCGCGCCCAATCCCGCCAATACCGTCTGCACGTGGCCGTTGCCCGAGACTTATGAGGTGTTCATGAACCTCAAGAAAACCGAGGCTCCGCTCCACGAGCACTGGAGCACGGCGGAGTCCACGGAACTCTTGATGAACTATACGGTTTTTCCCTACGTTCCCCGGATTCTGGACATTCCTACTTTGATGCTGGTCGCGGAAGGAGACGACCTCACCCTTTGGGACTTGGAGACAGACGCATTCAACCAGATTGCGGCGAGCCGGAAAAAACGGTTCGTCATCCCTGAAACTTCTCACATGTCGCTTTATAGCAGCCGATCGAAGCTTGAGATCGCGGCGGGGGTCGCCACGGAATGGCTCTCCGATCACCTAGTGAAACCGTATTGAGTTCCCTCGATATTAAAGTGTTCGTGTGCCGAGCCGGGCTCTTTTATAAGGGTGTTCTGAGTTGCCGTCATCTTCGAAATCCCGAATGGCGTAAAAGAGAAGATACATGAAGAAAGTTTACGGATACATCGACGAGAAGTTCGATCAATTCGTTGACGAACTCATCGACCTCTGCCGCTACCCTAGCATCAGCGCTCAAAAAAAGGGGCTTCAGGCGTGCGCAGGTGTGCTAGTAGAGCACATCCGTGCCATCGGTCTCCATGGCGAGATCATGCCCATGGGAGGACCAGACAATCCACCCCTCGTATACGGTCGCCTGGATGTTCCTGGAGCGAAACGAACGCTGTTCATCTACGGTCATTTCGACGTTCAACCTCCTGAACCCTTGAAAGCCTGGGGGACACCTCCCTTTCAGCCCGAGATTCGGAACGGAAGAATTTACGGACGAGGGACCGGCGACAACAAAGGCCAGTTTTTCGCTCATCTGAAATCTATCGAGGCGCTTTCAAATGCCGGTGACGGGGTCCCCGTGAACCTTCGAATTCTTCTCGACCCCCAGGAAGAGATCGGGAGCCCGATGCTGGAAGATTTCGTCACAAAGCATGCCGATCTTTTCCGTGCGGATTTTGGCTACAACGCCGACGGCAGTGCTGGGGAAGGAAATGTTCCTATGCTGTCCTTCGGTAACCGAGGGGTTTGTGCCGTAGAGGTCAGGGCACGGGCGGGAAGCCGTGACACCCACTCGGGCCAGTTTGGGGGGCTTATGCCTAACGCCGCTTGTCGGCTCGTTGATTTTTTAAAAACTCTCAGGGATGAATCCGGCCGGGTAAGGATAGAGGGCTTCTACGAGAACGTTCTGCCGCCTGATGATGCGGATCAGGCTGCGATGGAAGCCATCCCTTTCGAGCAAACCGCATGGCTACGGGAAATGGGCCTATCCCGAGAGGATGGGCCCGAAGAATGGAGTCACTTCGAGAAAGTCATGTTCCGTCCCGCGTTGAACATCAACGGACTTACTTCAGGCTACGGGGGGAGCGGCCCCAAAACAGTTATTCCCTGTGAAGCATTGGCAAAGATCGACATGCGTCTCGTGAAGAATCAAACGCCGGTCGAGATCTTCGAAAAATTTGTTTCGCATGCGAGAAAAAACGGTTTTGGCGATCTCGAGATCATCCCGCAAATGCAGTATTACCCATCAAAGACCCCCTTGGGCCATTCCATGGGCCGGGCGGTCATCGCCGCCGTGAAGGATGTGTTTGAACGGGAGCCGTTAATCTATCCCGTCACAGGGGGTTCAAACCCAAGTTACATTTTCAACGAACTTTGCGGCATCCCGATGGTGAAGGTTCCATATGCCAATTTCGATGAATCGAATCATGCGCCAAACGAAAATCTTTCGCTGGGTTTTTTTCGCAAAGGAATCATGACCAGCGCGCGGGTGATTCGAGATATGGGAGGACTTTGATACATAATTTCTGGATATTCAAGAGATTTCGGTCGGACGAACGCACCTAATTTTTCGATGGACAAAGACACCCGTTCAATCTACATGGGACCAATTTTTTTTCGGAGCACAGCGCCAAAACGAGTTTTGTATTGACAGGGTCCGGGCGGCATGCTATTCAAGCATGAAATTTCTAAATATGGGAATTTATTGCCAAATATGGGAATAAAGCCTTGAAACCCACTCCTCCCGCCATTCACAACGCGTTCGACATTCTCGAGGCCTTTCAAGACGGCCAACGGGAATTCACCGCCCAGGAGTTTCACAAAAAACTCAACATTTCCCTGTCGACCCAGTACCGGGTCCTGCACGCCCTGGAGGACCGCGGGTACCTCAGGCGGGATACGCAGACGGGTCGCTATCGGCTCGGATTCAAGTTCCTTCAGGTCGGAAACCTTGCATTGGAGCAGGAGGAAATCGTCGAGACATCCCGCGGCATCCTCCAAGACATGTGCGATGAGACAAAAGAGACCATTCAGCTCGGCATCCTGGAGGGAGTGGAAGTCCTTTACATCAAGACGATAGAGAGTCCTCTTCCTCTCCGGTATGTGCTGCAGCCAGGGTTCCGGACTCCGAGCTATTGCGTGGCTGCCGGAAAGGCCATCCTCGCCTATGAATCTGAAGACAAGATCTCAAGAGTTATCCGCGCGGGCCTGCGGCGGTTCACCAAAAAGACGATTTGTACCGCCACGGCGCTGAAAAGAGAGCTGGCGGATGTCCGGCGCGGCGGCTACGCCGTGAATTGGGGCGAAATGAGAAAAAGCGGACGCGGAGTATATGCGCCCGTATTCGATTACAGCGGCAGAGTCGCGGCGGCGGTCGGACTCTCAGTGCCGCCCGAGCGTTTCACACACAAACGTCTTCCGTCCCTGGCCGAAGTCGTCCGGCGATGCGCGGAGGAAATTTCGTCGAGGCTCGGAGCGGTCCCTCTGAAAACCTCAGCAACGACGGGCGAGAACGAAGCGGCGAGTCTCGCAGAGGCTCCGATCCGATCGAAACAAAGGGGCGGGTCCAATCGAAAACCTGAAAAATCAGGAAGGAAAAACGACACGTCCGGATGAAGCAAACCGCAATTACGGCGAAATCGTTGGAGTTCTCTGGAAAGAAGATAGTCGTCGAGGAGAGCGGGAGGTCGGTCCCACGGCCTTGTCTCCGTAGGAAGGCAGTCTGATGGCACTCACACTTGGAGTTCGTTTTCAGCCGAGTCAAAACCCGGCGGAGATCGGAGAGGCGGCGGCGGAATGCGAACGGGCCGGTTTCGATGCCGTCTGGATGACAGACACGCCCCTCCTTGCCGGCCGATGGGGAGACCCATACGTTTGCCTTGCTCTCATCGCGTCTCGGACCGAACGGCTGAAGTTTGGGACTGCCGTGACCAATCCCTACATGCGCCACTTTCCCGCAGTGGCTGGAGCATGTGCAAGCTTGCACGACCTCTCGGGCGGGCGATTTATCCTCGGACTCGGAGCGGGCGCATCAGCCGCGAGGGAGCTGGGCTTCCCCTTGGGGAAACTAAAGCAGTTGCGCGAGCTTACCAGTGCGCTCCGCCGTCTTTTTCGCGAGGGGGCGTGCGAGTTCGACGGAAGGCCGAAAGAGTTTAATCCCCCACGAGCCGTCCCGGTCTACATTGCTGCAATGGGGCCGAAAACCATCGAATTTGCCGGCGCCGAGGGGGACGGAGTTATCCTCCAGGTCGGAGCGAACCGGAAGACACTCACATGGGCGATGAATCTCCTGCGTACCGGGGCGGAGAAGGCCGGGCGGGACGTCTCGGAGATCGACGTTGTCGTGTCGGCCCAATGCGCTGTCGATCAAGACCGGAAGGCGGCCATCCGGAGGGTGCGCCACCTCATCGGCATCTACTTTTATCTTGCGCCCCACATCCTGAAGATCGCAGGCCTACCCGGCGAACGAACACCGGTCAACACGAGTGTTTACCCCGATCTGACCCACGCGCTGGATCTCGAAGAAGCAGCCCGCGCCACCGAATTTATCCCAGACGAAGTGGTGGAATCGCTCGGTCTGATCGGATCGCCGGACGAGTGGGTGTCCCGGCTCCTCATGATGGAAGAGGTCGGTGTGAATCATGTACAACTCCGCGGACCCGAATCCTTTTCTCTGCCCGTCGGCGAGATCGCCTTCTGCAGGGATGAGGTCATACCCAGCCTGCTGAAGGCCCAAGGAGGCATCCAGTGACGAAGACCCATACGCTCCTGCGGGGGGCGGAAATTTACTCGCCGGAGCCGATCGGCGAACGCGATGTGCTCATTTGCGGCGAAAAAGTACTTACGATGGAAGAAGACCTCGGGCGTTTTTCCTCTCTTGAAGATGTCGAAACCATCGACCTCAAGGGGACGAGGCTCGTTCCCGGCTTCATCGATAACCATGTCCATGTCCTGGGCGGCGGTGGTAGTGGCGGACCCTTCACGCGGGGGCCGGAGATATTCCTCTCCGACCTCGCGATTTGCGGAATTACGACGGTTGTCGGCATCTTGGGAATGGACGGACTCAGCCGTAACCTTTCCTCCCTCCTTGCGAAGGTCCGCGCTCTCACGGCGGAGGGGCTGACAGCCTACATGTGGTCGGGGGCGTACCAGTACCCGCAACCCACATTGTGCGGGGGCGCGCAGTGGGACCTTCTCTACATCCCGGAAGTCATCGGAACCGGCGAAATCGCCGTCGCGGACGAACGCGGAACGCATCCAACCGCCCATGAGGTCGCCCGGTTCACCGGGGAGACCGCCTATGGCGCCCGGCTTGCCGCGAAGGGGGGAGCTGTTTGCATCCATATGGGTAACCGCCGCGAGGGATTCGAACCACTCCTTGAGGCCTGTGAACGCTGGGGCGTGCAGATCGAACGCTTCCTCCCGACACACCTGAACCGCACGCCGGAACTCCTGAAACGGAGTATCGACTTCGCCTTACAGGGCGGCTACATGGACTTCACAACGGCGTTCACGGTGGAAGGAGGCATTTCGACATCGATCTCGGCGAGCGAATCCGCCGTAAGGTCCCGCGAAGCAGGCGTTCCTCTGGACAGGATCGTCTTCAGCACGGACGGGAACGGAGTCCACTCCTTCTTCGACGATGAAACAATGGACGTGCCCCGGACACTGATCTGGCCCGTGTCATCGCTTTGGGAGGAGGCGCGCCGCCTCGCCACCTATTTCAACTGGCCGCTGGAGGAAGCGATAGCGCCCATCACCATGAACCCGGCGCGGGCGCTCGGTATCAAGAAGGGGAGCATCGCGCCCGGCCGCGATGCCGACCTCGTCGCCCTCGATGCTGATCTGCGGGTGGACTCGGTATTCGCAAAGGGAAGATCCCTTGTCCGAGGGGGTGAACCCGTCGCCAGAGGATGGTTTGAGAAGGAGATGTAGAGTATCGATCCTCGGCGACGCACCTGCGCGATGAAGATGTCCACCCCCTTTTTCTCTCCTTGTGGTCTTTCACAACGAGGGGCACACCAAGGGAGAGCGGTTCTTCGGTTCCATAAAGCCTTTATTATCAATTTGAAGTCGTATTTCTTGTTTTTTGGGGGTGTCATAAACAAATGGGAACCTCTAAAAACCGCCTAACTTCCCCCGATTTTGTGTTATCGCAGCATTTTAGCCACAATTCATACCTGTGCTCCGCAAATACTCCATCCTGTCCTGAGCCAGCGAAACTTTAACCGATAATTCCGTCTAAGATTCTCACTACAAAATCGAGGCCTTTTCCTTTTCGGCAAAACGGCGCTCTTCCATTTTCAATGGAATGTGATGCAAAATGTTCGGATCACAAGCCAATTTGAAAAAGGGACTGAAAATCATTTGGGTTTTTGGACACAACGGAATTTTTCAGGCGCCCCGCTTACGCCCCTTTTCACTCCAGAAGAACGTCGGATCTTTCTGCTCCCCGTAGCCCAGCCAGTCGTCGAGGCGGACCAGGAGGCGGTTCACCCACCGGATGCGCTGTTTCACGAGCCACTTGACGATTGTGTGATGGATGCCCTTGCCCTTGTTGAAGGGGCAGACCCTGAGGCAGATGCCACAGTTCGTGGCCACTTTGGCGAAGTGGTGGCGGCACTTCTCGCCGTTGAGGTACCACTTGAGCACCCCGTTGCTGCTCGAGATGTTGGAGCCCTCCGTTGTCCGGGGGCCCGTGGGCGGGGCCTTGACCGGGCAGGCCTTGACGCACTTCTCGCAGACCTCGCAGAACTCGATGACACCCAGGTCCACACTCTTCTTCGCCGCACCCAAAGGCAGATCCGTGAACACCTTGCAGAAGCGCACCCGGGGGCCATAGGCGTCGGTGATGGTGAGCCCCATCCGCGAGGGCTGGCCCAGCCCCGCGTCCACCGCCAGGGGAACGTTCAAGGCCGTGTCATTCAGGCAGGGAACCGCCTTGTACCCCAGCGTGCGGATGAACTGGGCCACCGAGCTCACCAGGGCGGTCATCTGGGAGTAGTTCTTGTGGGTCTCCGTCGACATGATGACGGTGGGCGCGGTCCGGAACATCTCGTAGTCCATCGAGAGACCCATGACGATCACCTGGTCGCAGCCCTCCGGGATCTCGACGGGGGGGTTCTCGTCCCGGCCCGGAAGGTAATGGTGGGAGTACACCCACCGCTCATCCAGTTCGGTGAAGCCCACGAGGTCCGCGCCCATGAAGCGAGCCACTTTTTCCACGGTCCCCCGGGTCTCGACCGGGTCGGATGCATCGAAGGCGCCAGCGTCGGGGGGAACGGCTCGGTTGTACTTGGCGTTGAGGTTCTCCCAGACGGTGAGACCCGAGTTGGGGCGGTTGATGGCGGTCCCGAAGGCGGAGACGATCGTGGAGGTGGCGATATCGAAGGCCCTGTCGCGGCGGGTGAAGCCCGGAACGCCTCTTTCGAGAGAATCCCGGATGGCGCTCCTCTCCCGCCCGAGGCAGGACTTCAGGGCCGGGTCCCAGACGACTCGCATGAGACCGTTGTTCTTCTGATTGAATCGCTTGTAGTCCGGGAGCACCTCATAGTTCACCGCCACGTGAATCCTCCTTGTGCTGACGCCGGAAAAGGGTCTCCTCCCAATATGGGAGAGCAACAAGATCTCTTTTGGGATATATTACTCCTGTTTTTTCGACCTGAAAACCGCCTGTGGAAAGTGAATTCATAATCAGGCGGCGATTGGCTACTTGTAAGGGAAGTAGGATGGGGTAGGTGGGTTACCCGCCGGGTGTCTTGGGTTCCCCCCTTTGTCCATCCAGTTTGCAACTTTTGCGATCTGATTTTTGATCGCATCGGCGTTAATTTCACCATCGGACTTCACGAGGTCAAATTCGGCCGCATGGGCAGTCAACCAGCTTTCAAGATTTTGTTTAACGGTCTTTCCGTTGTCGAGATACTTCGGGTCGGTAGTGACTGCCTGCCAGGCACGAATCGCGGCCGCCAGCTTAGGTGTATAGGATGGATCGGCGGGGTCCAGGTAATCGGGCGCATCACTAGAATTTGGGAAGAAAAAACCGGCATGAAAACCACGGCCAGCAAGCCAATTGCGAAGCGAGTCAACATCCACTCTCGATTCACTGAGATTTACCGAATCGTCAATAAATTCGCCGGTATGTACATTAATATCTTGTTCATAGAGGCGGATCACCTTGCCTTTAATCGCCCCGGACCGTAGAGCATTTGAAATGGCGGTTTTCGCAGCCTCATAGCCCTCTGGACGCTCATGCAGATCCCAGTCCTCTACATAACCCAAATTGCTTGATGGGTCTTCACCAACGATCAGCAGCGCCGCCTGAATCACGCTAAGTTCATCGCATAATCGCCAGTAATCCAGCTTTTCCATATTCGCCCTTTTCCTTTCACCCCTTTGGGAGACACCGGGACACAAGACGATGAACGGCAATCATTTCTTCCTATGTTTTTCCATCCATTCTCTTGCGAGACGAGTTGCTTCTTGAATCTGCGATGGAGTCATTTTATTTTCCGCAACGTCTCTTTCTGCGATTGCTTTTTTGTGTCCACTCACACTTGCGATGTTCCACCACTTATGTGCCATCACTACGTCTTTTAGGACTCCTTTCCCTTTGCGATACATTAAACCCAGTTCGTACTGGGCATTTCCATAACCTTGCTCTGTTGCCTTGCGATACCACCTCACTGCTTCTTTGTAGTCCCTAGGAACGCCTTTCTCGTCTCGGTACATTTCACCAATATTGGCCTGCGCTATCGCGCTTCCCTGATCTGCTGCTTTGCGCCACCACTCAATCGCTTCTTTGTAGTCTTTGGGAACACCAAATCCATTCTCATACATCCAACCCAGATTGGTTTGGGCCCCTGCGTACCCCTGATCTGCTGCTTTGCGATACCACCTCACTGCTTCCTTGTAGTCTTTGGGACCGCATTTTCCTTTGGTATATTGTATCCCCAGTATAACTTGCGCATTTACTTGCCCCTGATCTGCTGCTTTGCGCCACCACTTCATTGCTTTTTTGCAGTCTTTGGTAACGACTCGACCATTCTCATACATCCAACCCAGATTGGTTTGGGCCCATGCGCTTCCCTGATCTGCTGCTTTGCGATACCACCTCATTGCTTCCTTGTAGTCTTTGGGAACACCAAATCCATTCTCATACATACGACCCAGTTCGACTTGGGCCCATGCGCGTCTCCATCCTTGTTCTGCTGCTTCGCGATACTGACCTGCCCCCCAAAACCGGTCCATGCTGAACGAGAGGATTTTCGATACTCTTTCGGTGAGACTGCCCAATCTGGGGGGATTTGCATGAGCAAGAAGCGTCATACACCCGAGCAGATCATATCCAGGCTGAGAGAAGCCGAAGTGCTGCTTTCCCAGTGCCAGAGCGTCCCTGCGGCCTGCAAGAGGATTGAGGTTTCAGAGCAGACGTACTACCGCTGGCGCAAAGAGTGGGG
>PVBE010235174.1_pt1 | contig 12591 bp, 5 predicted proteins | sample 1631181 | NCBI WGS metagenome assembly PVBE01 (sample SAMN08397723, study PRJNA350692) | Marine metagenome, whole genome shotgun sequencing project. | isolation source: water | place: Pacific Ocean | collected 2012-04 | reverse complement strand
TTCCGTCATCCTTAGATATCCCTTCTAACTTTACCTTCTGGCGGCCTTCTAGAGCTTTGTCATAGTCTTTATAGCTTACTGCAAATGCGGTGTTTGGAACTGCTATAACGGCAAATGTACAGGCTAGAAAAATAGGAAATGCTCTTAGTTTATTGTTCACAATCACCCCTCGGCCTTTAATAGCATCAAAATCTAAATTAAATTAATCCTGAACTATCCTAATATCATCTACTCTTTTTAGACATCGTAAACATAAAATAGAGATAAGTCCGACCAGAAAGACAAAATAGAGTGTTCTTTGGTGAGTCCGGCAGGGCTCGAACCTGCGACCTCAAGCTTAGGAATCTTGCGCTCTATCCAGCTGAGCTACGAGCCCCCAAAGAACACTCCACCTATGACGGCCCCGATGTCGGACACACCTCAAACCCGGAGAATATCCTCTGCGAAGCTTCTTGAAAACCAGCGCGGAATTTCGGCAGCTCCGGCCCTCAACGCCCACTGGCGTTCAGGACCCGGATGCTTTATATTCTGCGAACTTTTCAGGCACCAGGATCATTCATCTGGCGGCGCCCTGACCAGCAGCCGTCTTTTTGATGGCCCCCGCTTAAATGACACCCAATATTCGCGTCCTGATCGTTGACGATTCGCTCATGATGCGCCGTCTGCTCACCGAGATTATCGGAGGCGCGCCCGGCATCGAGGTGGCGGGAGCGGCCGGTGACACCGCCTCAGCGCGAGAAATGCTCCTCTCGGCCCGCCCGGACGTCATCACCCTTGACGTCAAAATGCCCGGCACCGACGGTCTGGCCATCCTCGCCGAAATCATGCGCGAGCGACCCACCCCGGTGGTGATGGTCAGCTATTTCACCCAGGAAGGTGCCAAGTCCACTCTGTCAGCCCTCGAATTGGGAACCGTCGATTACGTCGGCAAGCCAATCGGCAACTCCGGCCAGGGCGTTACGGATTTCAAGCAAGAGATTATCGAACGGGTACGTACCGCCTCGGGGATAAATCCGCTCAAGCCCCGCCTCCCGCGAGCCTCTGCTCCGCCCCGCGTTCTAACCGCGTCCGGCGCGATAAATATCATCGCCATCGGCGGCTCGACGGGCGCCACCGAGGTCTTCAAGAAAATTTTCAGTGAGCTTCCCGCCCACTTGCCCGGAATCGTCGCCGTTCAGCATATGGCCGAGGATTTCACCAAAACGTTCGCCCAGAATCTCGACCAGTTCAGTGAGATGGAAGTAAGGGAAGCGGAACCGGGCGATGAAATTCGGCCCGGGACGGCCCTGATTGCGCGAGGGGACCACCACATGGCCATCCGCCGATCGGAAACCGGCTACAGGGTGGAGATGCATCAGGGCGAAAAACTTTGGGGCTGTCGGCCCGCCGTGGACGTTCTTTTCGACTCCGTAGCCAAGACCGCGGACGGAAACGCCATCGGCGTCATCCTGATCGGCATGGGTCAGGATGGGGCCGCTGGACTCGTCCGGATGAAGAAAAACGGGGCACGGACCATCGTCCAGGACGAAGCGAGCAGCGTTGTTTTCGGAATGCCAAAAAAAGCAATCGAACTCGGCGGAGCCGAGTCCGTGGTGCCCCTTCAGGACATCCCCTCGAAGATCATCGAACTTCTCGCCGCTCCCCCCAAAAATCCAACCCCCCTAGACGGCGTCGATTGACTCGACCTCGGCCCCGGGGATTTCCTGAATAAGAACCTGGCGGCGCTTCGCCCCCTCCGATGGGCCCACCACGCCCTCTACTTCCATCCGCTCGATAAGCCGCGCGGCGCGATTATAACCGATGCGAAGATGGCGCTGGATGAGAGAGATCGAAGCCTCCCCGGTCCGGGCGACGAGAGAGACGGCGTCGTCATAGCGCTCGTCGTAATCCTGCTCCTCCGCGCCGGCGCTTTCCTTCGATTCGGCCTGGACGAACAGATCATCCTGGAAGGCCGTCGGTCCCTGCGCCTTCCAGTATTCCACCAGGTTTTTGATCTCTTTGTCGGAGACGAACGCCCCATGTATGCGGACCGGGGCGCTCGTTCCCGGCGGGACGAAAAGCATATCGCCTTTCCCGAGAAGGCGCTCGGCGCCGTTCATGTCCAAAATCGTCCGCGAATCGACGCGGCTCGCGACGCGCAGCGCGATCCGCGAGGGGAAGTTCGCCTTGATGAGTCCCGTCAGCACATCCACCGAAGGGCGCTGGGTCGCCACCAGAAGGTGAATCCCCGCCGCGCGGGCCATCTGGGCCAGGCGCGTCATGGTCTCCTCGACCTCCCGCGATGAAACCATCATCAAATCCGCCAGTTCGTCGATGACAACAACGATGTAGGGCATGAAATCGGGATTTCCTTTATCTCTAACATACTCTGCCTCGTCGAGGTGCTGGCTCCTGCGGCGTCTCGCCTCCCGGGGACCGAGGAATTCGGTGACGAGATTGTTATAGCTCTCGATGTTGCGCACCCCAAGCTCGCTCATCAATTGATAGCGCCGCTCCATTTCGGCGACAACCCCGCGAAGCGCCGAGGCCGCCCGCTTGGGATCGGTCACGACCGGAACCAGCAGGTGAGGTATGCCCTCGTATATCGAAAACTCGAGCATCTTCGGGTCGATCATCAAAAACCGAACTTCCCGCGGGTGACAGCGCACCAAAAGGCTGGAGATCATCATGTTCATGGCCACGCTCTTTCCCGATCCGGTCGAGCCGGCGATGAGCAAATGGGGGATCTTGGCCAGGTCCGTAATCGCCGTGCGGCCGAGGATATCCTTGCCCAGGCCGAGGGTGAGCTTTTCCTTCGCCCGCCCGAACTCGCGCGAGGCGAGAAGCTCCTTCACTCGCACCGCTCTCCGCTTGAGGTTGGGCACCTCGATGCCGACCACGTTCGTCCCCGGAATCGGGGCGACGATGCGAACGCTGATGGCCGCAAGGGAGCGGGCGAGATCGTCCGACAGCGAGGCGATCTTGGACACCTTCACCCCGGGCGCTGGTGCGAATTCGTAAATGGTGATGACAGGGCCCGTCTTGACCTCGGTTATTTCGCCCTCGACCCCGAACTCGCGGAGAGTTTGCTCGAGGAGGGTGGATTTCTCCCGGATGGCCTCCTCGTCAACGATGAGTGCGCTGCTTTCGGCCTCGGCGAAAAGATCCAGCTTCGGCAGGACATAGTGGCCGTTTTTCCTGGAGCCTGCCTTTTTGGAGGCGGGAGCGCCATCGGAGACCAAGGCGTCGTCCTCAATCCGCACGATGCCGGTCTCACCGTCGGCTCCCGCATGGCGGACCTTCACCCCTGTATCGCCGTTTTCCGCCTGTGTATCGCCATTTTCCGCTTGGCTCCCGGAACCGGAAAGCGCCCGTTTCAGGGAAAGGCTCATCTCTTCCGGATCGCTGTCGTTCTCCAGGGAGGGAATCGACATCGGGGTTTCATTCTCTACCCGCTCGGCCCGCTCAACCCGCTCGACCCGCTGGGCACGCTGGGCCTCCCTTTCTTCAGGATTTTCCTTTCGGCCGATCCGGAGGGCGCTTTTATCAGTGTCCGGCTCCTCTTCGGAGGACAAAACCTCTGCGAGCCGCACCTTTTCCGGCCGCGTCTCCTCGTCCCGTCCGTCGGGACCGGCTGCCTCCGAAACCGTCTCTGGAACACCGGCCTCATCTCCGCCGCCCTCCCCGCTTCCACGAGGCGCCGGCTCCTCCGGGTAAGACTGCTCAGCAGCATCGTCAAGCGCCGGGCCGAACAATACTTTCGGGCCTCTGGCCTTCGAGTCTCCGGTCTCGGAGCCACCGGCCCCGGGGCCACCAGCCTCGGGGCTACCGGTGCGGTTCTTCGGCGCTGATTTTCCTTCCGCCTCGGCGGCCGGCCCCATGAACAGCACCGGCCCCGATGCGCGGGAGGGGCCAAACGAGGGCCCCCCTCTTAATTTTTCATCCACCTCGCCCGAGGGAACACTTTTTTCACCCGAATCACCCGAAATTCCATTTTTCCCGTTGACGGGGTTCAACCGCGGCTTGGCTCCGTTCGGCTCCTCGGCTGGAGAGACCGCCCCGGCCAGGGAGACTGCCCCGTCATCGGCGGCCAGGCCAGAGGCCGCCTCGCCGCCGCCGGAGGGTGAAATATCAGGGCGCGACCATGACTCGCGGAACTCTTTCCAGAAAGTCGCGGACTTCCTGGCCTCCTTGGCGGCCTTTTTCAGTCTCGATGCCTTGATGGAGTCCTTCACCGAATCCCAGACAAAATTAACCAAGCGGTGGGCGCCGGTATACCCCGCCGCCCACAGGCGAGGAAGAAGATTCACGAGCATCCACCGGGGACCCCGGGATAGATAATAGAGGACCTGGCCGATGGACAACCCGGTGGTGGCCACCACCGCCGCCAGCAGAGCGCCCATGAGCACGACCCAGCTTCCCAGGCGCCCGAGATAGGTCTCCAGAATGATGGCCATGCCGTATCCGACCAACCCGCCGGCCAACGTGGATTTCCCGAAAAGGGGGTCAATCTGAAAAGCCTTGTAGAACAGCCCCGCCCCGCTCAAGGCGATCATCAGCCCGCCGAGCCCCTGCCAGCCGGGCCACAAGGAGCGAAGGCCGGTAAAGGTCCTCACCCCCCACGCGAATACCGCCAGAGGGATGAACATCGCGAACGCGCCCATTAACTGGACAAACTCGCCGGCGATATAAGCGCCCACCCAGCCGCCGTAGTTGCGGACGGACCAGCCGGCGCTTACCCGGTGGCTCCAGGAGGGGTCTCCGGGGTGAAACGACCAGAGGGCCAGCGCGGAAAACACCGCTACGGCGATGAGGATCAGCCCGGCGACTTCATTAACGCGGTTGGATATCGGATGAACAGAGGACGCGCCCTTGCGGCAAGTTGGCATCGCGCAACTCTCCAGCCCATGCGTGATCTTCCCGGGTGGGAAGCAATGGGCATTCCCCTTGGGCGAAGGGATATGGTGATAACTTACCAAACTTGAACAATAATCTCAAGAAACCTTTGGAAATAGTTCTAGTTGCTGCGAAAAAGCCTTGTGTGGGGAATGCCGAATGAGGAAACTGGAAAAACCGGCTTGCCGCCCCCCTCCAATAAGAGCCGCATGAGGGCAAGGCCAAAGGCCAAGGGGGGGCGTTCGGGAAAAGCTACCGCCCCCTGAACAGCCCCCTGAGCAGGTCCTTTCCAATGTTCTCAAGCTCTTTTACGGCATCCTTGGGCCGGACGCGGCGGCGCTCAGGAGGCGGCGGGGCGGCCTGTGTCCTGGGGGCGGCCTGTTTCCGAGGAGTGGGCGCAGGCCTGGGAGAAGTCGCCTTGGGCGCCTGTCCACCGAGCACCCTCCCGAGAACACCCTTCAAAATATTGCCCACCTCTCCGCCCAGGTCCTTGGTTTTCCCGCCGAGTTTGACAAGCTTGTTGATGACCCCCGCGAGAAGAGCCTCGGTCACGGCGCGGCCTGTGTTGAAAGATGGATCGTCCAGCCTCCCCTTTATCTTGAAGCTGACCGGGATCTCGTCGTTTTTCCGCTTGAGCAGCCCGAGGGCGATGCCCTGGAGGATAGCCTGCGCCTCCCCCAGGATGGCCGCCTTCTTGACCTGACGAAGTTTGAGCCTTCGCACCTTGCCCTTGAATCTCGAACGCAGGTAGCCGCCCCTCAGGTTAAAGGATGAATTCATGTCCAGCGCTCCCTCGCGAATCTCCATCCCCCGGGCGCTAAAGGCGTAGGGGGAGAGACGGCTCAAATCAAAGTTGTTCAAGGAGAGCGTTCCATCCAAATCCGGCGGGTCGAGGGCGGGATTCATCTTCGAGTTTAAGGATAGCGGCGCGGGCTTCGCTCTTGAGACGAGGACGATTCGCCCGTCCATCCTTCCTCGGCGCATCCGCGTATTGAGATTATCGATTCGGAGATTCAGATCCTTCCACTCCAGGACGACCGGGCGCCCCTTTGGCTCAACCTGATGGGTGAACTTGAAGTCCAGGCGGTCAATCTCCATCCGGCGGATGAACACATCGGGAAGAGCCGCCGCGGGAGCAGCCGGCTTCGCCGCCGGCCTGGACCTGCTCTTCGCCGCGCGCTTCGTCCCGCGTTTAGTCCCGGGTTTAGTCCCGGGTTTAGTCGAGGCCCGGCGAGGGCTTGCGGTTGATTTCGAGGTGCGGGACTGCCGCGGAGCGCGAGCGGCGCCCCCCAACCTCTTCGCCGGCTTCTTCGCCGGGCTTTTTGCCGCTGCCGCCCGCCCGGCGGGAGGGGCCAGAATCGTCCTGAGATTGGTGTTTTTTTTCGGGTCCATCACAAAATTGATCCGAAGCGCGCCAGCGGAGGCCCTGCTCGAAACGATGCGCCCCTTCATCAGGTTTTCCTGCGAAAGCGAGATGCTGAATTTTTTAATGTCGATCGCTGGGGAGGACTGCCCACCCCTCGGCCCTCCTCCCCGCTCGCGGACGGTGAGGGTGGGAACGGAGACGGCCAACGTTTTTTCGCTCATATTGACGCGGGCCTCACCGGCCGCCTCCAGGTTGGGATATTCCGCGAGATGAATCCGCTTGAGGTTGACTCCGGCGGAGCCCGTTACCGAGAAAGTTTCAGATTTCCTTCGATCTCGCAAAATCCTGACCTCCCCCTTCGAGGCGCCCAAGGGCGAGACCGACCTGAGCGCATCCACCTCGAGCGCCGCGCCGAGGCGGACGGCCGCCTCCAGGTCGGAGAGCTGCCAGGCCAGGGCGATTTCATCGCGGCCCGAGGAATTCCACCGGGCCTCCTTGGCGAGCCCGAGGGTCCCGAAGGGGAGCTTCGCGTCCAGGCGGCTCACCCGGGCGGAATCCCTGAGAAGATTGTAGCGGCCTTCCGATCCAAGCTCGAAGGACTTGAGCTTCAGCGACCCCCATTTTCCGTCGGAATTGGTGTCCACCCTCCCCGAGATTGCACTCCCGGTGAGATTCGCCTTCCAGGATACGGTTTCCCCCTGCTTGAAGAGGAACACCACCTTGCCGCCCACCACCCCCCGGATATCCTTCACACCCGCCGAGGCCGGAACGAAGGCGGCGAAGGGCCCCACCTGAATCGGATCGAGGGCGGCAGAGCCCGATACCGAGAGCTCCTGTTTTTTTCGCCGGTCGCGGGAGAGGGCGATATTCAGATCGAGTTTGTCTCCCTTATTAAAATCCCCTTTATTGATCGAAAACCCCGAAAGGGCCGAAGCCACCTCGGCCGCCGGGCCGAGATCCGTAATTTTTACGGCCAGCTCCGCGTCGTCTTTTCCCCTCCTGTTCCAGAAGGCTTTCTTCGGTAGGCGAACCGTGGCGAAGGGAAGGTCCACCTCCAGCGAAGCCACCTCGGCCGCACCCCTCGGGAGATCGTAGCGCCCCTCGGACCGGAACCCGGCGGTGGCCAGTTTCAGCGCCCGCCACCCTTCTCCGCGCCCGGTCCGGAACTGGGCCTCAAGGCCCTTTCCGCTGAAATCAGCCTTCCACCGCACGCCGCGGTCCGGAGCGAAGGAGACATCCGCCGATCCTCCCAGTCGCCCCCGGAGGCGGCGCAGGTTGCCTCGAGGGGGCAGGAGCGCCGCATAGGGAGCCAAATCGAGGGGAGAAAAACCGATCGAAGCGGCGACATCGACCGCATTCGCTTTCCTGCGATTCCGGCTCGCCTTGAGCGAGATCGAGAATTTTCCGCCATCGGCGTTTTCGATGGACAGGTCCAGCAAGGAGGCGCCCCACCTCGCGGCCTCCCCGAGATTTTCAACCTCAAGGCCGAGGTCCACCCGGTCGCGGCCTTCCACATTCCATTCCGCCCCCTTGATCAGCCGCAGCTTCAGAAACGGAAGCTCGGCTTCGAGGCCGGATATCCGGGCCGACTCCCCGGAAATGTCGTAGCTGCCTCCGGTTTTGAGGCGGATGGCGGCCAGATGTTTCCGCTGCCACTTCCCACGACCCCCCGGGCGCAGGTCCGCGCTGAATTTCTCGCCGATGAGATTCGCCGTCCAGGTCACTTTTTCACCGGGTGAAAGCGAAACGTTCACCTCACCGCCCAGGACCCCCGTCAGGAGGCGAGCGGTATTCAGGGGGGGAGCAAGGCCGGCAAAGGGCATGAGATCGAACGGCTCGAACGAGGATGTCAGCGCGAGGTTGCCCGAGGCGGGGTCGAGTTCGGCGGTGACGGCGAATTTAACCGCCCCGGGTTCGGCGCACTCGCCCGCGACCTCGATCGGGAGGGGATCGTTCAAGCGAAACTTCTCGATTTCGACGGTGGCGAAACGGCAGCTGGCGCGAAAGGCGGGGAGCCCTCCGAAAGCGGCCGACGCGAACGAGACCTTCAGATCGGTGAGGGCCAGATCGCGGATGACAAAATCATATTCGGGTCCGGCCGGCCCGCCGCCGGAATCTCCGGCGGACTCTGGGGCGGCCTCGGCGGCGGCCACACCGAACGCGGTGGCCACACCGAATAAAGAGGCCCGCCCATGGCGGGGGCCCTCCCCCCTCCTACGCACGCTCCGGGGCCGGTTCAAACGATCGATGACGTCCTGAAAACTGAGCCGCCCGCGCGAGTCTCTCGACGCATTGATTTTAATCCCCGAGATTTCGAGGCTGAGAATGCTGATCTTTTTATAGAGGAGAGCGGTGGGGTTCAGGAGGGCTTCGATTCTCTCCACCTTCAGGAGTGGGGCCTTGCCATTCGTCCTGGCGGCCGCCCTCCCTTCGACGACCAGCCCCGAGGCCTCCACCGAGAACAATCCGATCGACAGTTCGGCGACCTTGATTTTCCGCCCCAGGAAACTCGACCCGTAGCCCTCGGCCAGTTGTTTCATTTGATCGGAGGAGACGAAAACGCGCACCGCGATGGCGGCGCCGCCCACCAAAACAGCGAGCACGAGAATAGTCCCAAGAGCCCACTTCAGAATTCGAGCCATAGATTCTTATTCCTCGGATAGGTCATCATTACAATTGCAGGGATGAAGGGACAGCGGCCCCTTTTTTCTACGGCATATCCCGCCTGAGCACAAATGCACGCCGCCGAGCCGGTCCGTCCGGGATGGTCCGTTTCGTCCGATTCCAAGTATGATTGGGCGGTTCGATAGCCGCCCAATTATCAAGGCCATGCCGGACATGGCCCCACCGGGGCCTTTGCGCCCAGGAGACCTCCGAAGCCGATGAGCTGCCGAAGCCGGAAACTCGAAATTTTTTCTTGGTGCGCCTACGATTTCGCCAATTCGGCCTATCCCACCCTCATCGTCACCGTCGCCTACAGCATCTACTTCAAGAAGATCGTGGCCGGGGGCGGCGGAAGCGCGGATTTCCTCTGGGGTCTCTCGCTCTCCACAGCGATGATCATAACCTCCCTGATCGCCCCTCCTCTGAGCGTCATCGCGGATCGATCCGCCATTAGGAAGCGGCTCCTCCTCGCCTTCGCCGCCGTCTGCATTGCTGCGACGCTGCTGCTCTCCACCGTGGGAGCCGGGATGATCGCTTGGGGGATGGGCCTGTATATCGTCGCCACAATCGGTTTCGAGGGATCCCTCGTTTTCTATAACGCATTTTTGCCGGACATCGCAGCGCCCGCCCACCGCGGGCGAATCAGCGGATGGGGATGGGGGGTCGGCTACCTCGGCGGCCTGCTCTGCCTGTTTCTGGTCAAGCCGCTTCTCGCCGGTGGATTCTCGCCGGAAACCCTTCCCCTCTTCCGGGCCAGCTTCGCCGTCGTCGCCGCGTTCTATGCGATATTCACCCTGCCGCTGTTTTTCTGGCTCGGGGAATCGCGGCCTCCCGCATGGCCCCAGGCTTACGGAGACGTGAGGCTCTCGGGCGGGCGGCCCAGCGCGCTATTCGGGGCGATGGCCGCCTTTCGCTCGCTCTGGAAAACCCTCCGGGCCCTCCACCGCCGCGAGGGAGCGCTTCGATTTCTCCTCGCGTTTTTTCTCTATAACGACGGCATCGTCACCGTTATTTCGTTTAGCTCGATCTACGCCGTGACCACCCTGGGATTCTCCATGGGGGAGACCCTCGAACTCTTCATCGCGGTCCAGCTATCGGCGGGGGCGGGAGCGTTCGCGCTGGGATATCTCTCCGACTGGTGGGGCGATAGGAAGACCATCCTCCTCACCCTGGCGAACTGGTGCCTTGTGGTCGTCGTGGCTTATTTTACGGAGACGAAGGGGGTTTTCCTGATGGTCTCCATACTGGCGGGTTTCTCGCTGGGCTCGTGCCAGTCGGCGAGCCGCTCCCTGATGGCGCGCTACATCCCGCCGGGCGGAACAACGCAGACCTACGCCTTCTACGGCCTGTGCGGCAAGATGAGCTCGGTGCTCGGACCCCTCACATTCGGGGCCGTCTCGGCGGCGACCGGAAACCAGCGCGTGGCGATACTCTCGGTCCTGGTGTTCTTCGTGGCTGGGGGCGCTCTCCTTTGGACCGCCCCCGATGTGGACGATGCCAAAAGCGACGGCGTGTTGCCGTAAGTTCCGCCGGAACGTACAAGTAGGGTCATGCCGGGTGTGAGGCTAGCCCCCGCCGGGGTTGCCCCCCCGCCGAACCGGTCAAATGCCGAACCGAACCAATGGAGAAATCATGAACGAAGCCGTCCGCGTCCGTTTCGCCCCCTCGAACACAGGGCACCTTCATATCGGGGGAGCGAGAACCGCCCTTTTCAACTGGTTTTTCGCACGCCACACGGGCGGGACGGCCATCCTCCGCGTCGAGGACACCGACCGGGAGCGCTCGACCGAAGAGTACTACGGTGCAATCCTCGAGGCGTTCGAATGGCTCGGCCTCGACTGGGACGAGGGGCCCTACCGCCAGACCGAGCGGATGGAGATGTACGCCGGGGCGGCGCGCAGGATGCTCGAGGCGGGAACGGCCTACCGCTGCACCTGCACCCCCGATGAAGTCGAGGAGATGCGCCAAAAGGCGCGCGCCGAGGGGAAAACGCCCAAGTACGACGGCCGCTGCCGGGGCCGCTACGACGCGGACCCGGCCGAGCCTTTTTGCCTTCGCCTCCGCACGCCGGACGAGGGCGAGACCATGGTGGAAGACCTCCTGGCCGGAACCGTCACCTTTCAAAACGATCAGCTCGACGACATGGTGATCGTCCGCACGAACGGCTCCCCGACCTATAATTTCTGCGTCGCCGTTGACGACATCGACATGCGGATCACCCACGTCATCCGCGGGAACGACCATCTATCGAACACGCCCAAGCAAATCCTCGTCTACGGCGCCCTGGGCGAGGCGCCTCCCCGCTTCGCCCACATCTCGATGATCCTCGGCTCGGATAAAAAGCGCCTCTCCAAGCGCCACGGAGCCACCTCGGTCCTCGAGTTCCACGCGCAGGGCTATCTTCCCGAGGCGTTCATCAACTACCTCGTCCGTCTGGGCTGGAGCCTCGGGGATCAGGAGATTTTCACGCGAGAGGAGATCATCCGGAATTTTTCGATCGACAACCTCAATCTATCGGCCGCTGTCTTCAACCCCGAGAAACTACTCTGGACAAACCAGGAACACATTATGAACGGGGAGGCCGTGAGGCTGCTCGCCCTGCTCGAGGAGCGCCTCAGGGCCCGCGGGCTCGACCCCGGCCTGCTCTCGCGGGAGGCCCGCCTCGGCGTCGTCGAGGAGCTCAAGACACGTGCGAAAACATTGGAGGAGATGGCCAAGGGGGCCGCGTTTTTCTTCCGCCCGACGGTCGAGTTCGACGAAAAAGCGGCGGGAAAGTTCCTAAAACCCGAGGTCGCCGGCCCGCTCGCGCGGGCGCGCGAGGCCATCGCCGGGGTCGAGCCCTTCTCGCCCGAGGGGGTCAAGACCGCTTTCGAGGGCGTACTCGAAGCTGAGGGAATGAAACTCGGCAAGCTGGCCCAGCCCGTGCGCGTCGCCATCACTGGCGGCACTGTGAGCCCGGGCATCTTCGAGACCCTTTGCCTTCTCGGCAAGGAGCGCTCCCTCGAGCGAATCGACACAGCCCTGAGCCGGATAGACAGCCCTGAGCCGATGAAATAGCTCCCCACCCATTCAATGGCCTCGAGGCGAGGGGTGAGATCCGCGCCGGGAATACACCCCGCCGGATTGCCCGAGGCCGCGATTTCGCATAAACTCGCCGAGGATTTTATGCGGGCCGGGCGTCCAGAGCGCCCGATTCAACCCGCTCCGAACACCGTTGGGGGATCGTCTAGCGGCAGGACACCAGACTCTGGATCTGGGAACTTAGGTTCGAATCCTAGTCCCCCAACCAAATAATTCAAGGGGGTTACGGCTTAAGCTGTAACCCCCTTTGTTTTTGTGTCAGTAAAATGTCAGCACAAATACCCCAGAAAAACCGAAAAAAATAATCGCCGCCCTAACATCTCCTGAGAACGAAGCTGTATCCTAACTTTTGCCCTCTATATTTCATCGAGCTTGCCATAGGTGGAAACCGAAACTCGCTCCTCTATTTTTTCCAAAGCAAATTCAAGAGGAACAGAGTTCTTAAATACAAGATGACCTTCCACCCGATCAACAGTATTAATTCCAATATACTTGGCTACCTTGGATAAATTTTTAGATATTAAGTCCTCACGATTAAGATGGCGCAACAAGTAGTCGGGCTTTCCATCTTCTCGGAGCTCACCTCGAAAATCGGAAAGCTGTTC
>PVBE012632909.1_pt1 | contig 12592 bp, 12 predicted proteins | sample 1631181 | NCBI WGS metagenome assembly PVBE01 (sample SAMN08397723, study PRJNA350692) | Marine metagenome, whole genome shotgun sequencing project. | isolation source: water | place: Pacific Ocean | collected 2012-04 | reverse complement strand
GGCGAAAGACCTGAGTCTTACCGGGGTCATGCTCAGAAAGCTCGTGCTGAGTGAGGCCATCGCTGATCTACTGCCAGGTGAGCTGGGCCAGGACATCGAGCGGTTGGGGTGGACGGGGTCTGTCAACGCCAACCTGGACGTGGTGGAGATCTCACAAAAGGGCCTTTTGCTGACAGGAACAACAGACTCCCTGCAGTTGAGAATGGGTCAAGCCGGCGTGGCGTTACAGGGTGCCAGGTTCCGAATTGACGAGCTGCGCCACACGTCCGACGGGCTGCATCTGCACGGCAAACTGAACGACTGCGTCCTTTCACTGGGCGATCTCAAAGTCGAGGAATTCGGTGGACGCGTTGCGTGCGGCGGGGGTGAGTTGTTCCTGAATCATCTTCAGGGATCCTGCTACGGCGGCCATCTCAATCCCGACGATTCTGAAGTGCGTGTCGAGTTGGGCGAGACGGCGCCCTTTGCAGGGAAGGTGTCCATAACAAGCGCGCTGCTGGACGAGATCCTAAACGCGACTCTGTCGACAGACGCGAGAAGGCAGCCCAAAGGCAAAGTCAACTTCGGGGGAGAGCTGGGGGGGCGACTATCTGATCTCAGGACGTGGGAGGGGAAGGGTGAGTTCAACTTCAAGGGTGAGAACCTCTACGAGTTGCCGCTGTTTACCGTGGTATTGAACATCCTGAACCTTGATTTTTTCGACGGTCGGTCACAGACGGGCGAGGTGGTCTACCGCGTCAAGAACAGCCAGGTGATCCTGGACCGTGCACGCTTTGAAGGGTCAGGGGTCAACCTCGATGGCACGGGAATCATCGGCTTCGACGGCCTTTGCGATATCACATTTGACATTGAGGCACTCAAAGTGCTTGAGGGCATTCCGATTCTTGGAAAGCTGGTCAGCCTCGGTCGTGGCCTTTTTGTGGATGCTGTACGGGTGCAGGGGCCCATTGAAGACCTCAATGCAACCGTTGAGAACTTCCTTATCCATGCCGAGCAAGACTCAGGACGCCGACTGAAGGTCAAGGGATTGAAGCTGGAACCGAAGAAGCTCGGAGTTGGGAAATGAGTGATTCAATGCATGTCGTCATCATGGCCGGCGGCTCAGGCACGCGATTCTGGCCGCGAGGTCGCAGAACATTGCCCAAGCAGTTTCTTGACGTCCTTGGCGATTCATCCCTCTTTGAGCGAACGCTGGATCGGATCCCTGACAGCACACTGCCAGAGCATGTGCTGGTCTTGACCAATGAGGCGCACAGAGAACTCGTGACACAACAGTCCGGCTTGCCTGCTACGAGCTTCATCTTCGAACCAGCCATGCGCGACACCGCTGCCTGCCTCGCGCTCGCCGCCGCAGTTATCCATCGCGGCGAACCGACCGCCGTCATGACTGTGTTGGCTGCCGATCACCTGATTGAACCGAAGAGTGCCTTTGTCGAGTGTCTCGCGACGGCCTCCCAGGTGGCGCAGTCTGGAGGCCTGGTGACCATTGGCATTCGCCCCTCAAGGGCTGCGACAGGCTACGGCTATGTCGAACTGGGTGACAAAGGAGGCGATGGTGCCTTTCGCGTTCTGAGTTTCCGTGAGAAACCAGATCAAGCTCAGGCCGATGAATACCTGAAGGCCGACAACTACCTCTGGAACAGCGGTATCTTTGCGTGGCGCGTAGATGTTCTTCTCGATGAGGTTCGGCGACAGATGCCCGAGTTGCATGAAGGCGTTCTGGCCATTGCAAACGCAGGCGATGTGGGGAGTCCGACCTTCGAGGCGGCACTGAGTGAGCGCTACGAGTCCCTGCCGCGCACCAGTATCGATTACGGCATTCTCGAAGGCGCTGAGCACGTCTCCTGCGTTCGGGCTGCCTTTGAGTGGGATGATGTCGGTTCATTCGACGCCGTGGCCCGCCATTGCGCACAAGACGGTGACGGCAATGCGCGTGAAGGCGATGTGGTCTTTGCCGATTCAACGAACTGCTTCGTTGACAACCGAGCAGACGGAGTTGTGGCGACGTTGGGAGTTTCTGATCTTGTCATTGTGCGCACCGGTGACGCAGTGCTCGTTGCCAAGAAGGGCGAGCTTGAAAGGGTGAAATCCATCGTCGCCCGCCTCGAGGCAGACGGTCACGCGGAGCGCCTTTGACATGGGCCGACTGCTCGGTATGGATTACGGCGAGAAACGCATTGGAATCGCCCTTTCTGACCCCTTTCAGATCATCGCTTCACCACGAGAGGTGCTCCATCGCACAACTTTGGAGGCCGATATCGCCCACCTCGCACGCCTCGTCGAAGAAGAACAGGTTGAAGCCTTCGTCGTCGGCTGCCCCTTCAACACTGACGGCACACGCAACAAAATGGTCGAGCGCGTTGAGGCATTCATGAAAGCTGTCATCGAGTGCTGCCCATTGCCGATCCACTGGGTGGATGAGACCTACTCATCTCAGGAGGCAGAAGAGCTCCTGCGCATGGAGTCCCACGACTGGCGCAAGCGTAAACCCAAGATCGACATGGTCGCCGCCCAGATCATTCTGCGCAACTACCTCGAGCGTCCCGATCAAAGCACTTGACCTTACCTCGCCTTGTAGGCGTAGTTCCCGACCTGTTCCAGGTCGAGGTCTCCATCAGCTTTAATCACCGCCCCGAGATTCCTTAACAGCATCGTCACTTCTCGGTCGTCGATGACCCTGTCTTTCACGGACTCCAGGAGGTTTTCCATGACGACGGCACCGGTCGTAAAAGAGAGCTTCTCGTTCTTTGCCAATTTCCTTATAGCGGTGAGTTGTTTCTTCAGGTTCCGACGATTGGCGTCTGATGTCGATTCGTTGAGCTTCTGCTCGTTGATCCTCTGCGCGTCGTCAACGGCATTCACAATTTCAGGAATCAGTACCGTCTGCGCCTCATTCCAAAGGTAGACCCCTATGCCAGCGCATAGCAGCAGTAGGGCCAGACAGCCAAACCCGAGTATCTTCAGAACTGACGGCCCTGATTTCGTTGGCGTTCGCCTTCTCCTCGGCTGGTGCGTTCGCCTTCTCCTCGGCTGGTGCGTTCGCCTTCTCCTCGGCTGGTCATCGGCGTATTCATCTCTCATGACTGGGTCCTCCTTTGTCTGGTTGGTGGATTCTAACTTGAATATGAGAGGCCCGCAGGCTGCACCCTGAGAACTCGAGCCCTCGGGGTGGTTGGGCGCCAATGGGGAAACTGATAGAATCGCGCCAGATAATGCACGAGGAAACCAAACTTATACGTAAGTCGGGTCGCCACCGTTATTTAGCATTTTCAGGCAGGTGTTCATCGAGAGTTCTCATGAGCCTGTCACCCGTTGCCTGATACCTCCTGCTGGGGTTCTTTCGACGTGTTGCTGCTTTTTCTCCATCGGATTGGCTTTGGCCGATCAGCAGCGACCGGAATCCTCCTCGGCTTGAGGCGAATGGGTGCGGGGAGTTCGGAAGGTTTTTTGAAGCTGTAACGTGTGTTGTGGCGGGCCGTCCGAGCGCATTGGCCATCGAAGCCCAAATGGAGATCGATCCGATGAGTGATGGAAGTATTGTGAAGTCCGAAGTCATTGCAGATAACCGCGTTCATGAGTCCGATACCGGTTCGCCGGAGGTTCAGATCGCACTGCTCAGCGGTCGCATCAAGCACTTGACCGAGCATCTGAAGAGCCACAAAAAGGACAACACGTCCCGCCGTGGTCTTCTGAAGATGGTTGGTCAACGCTCGAAGCTGCTGCGTTACCTGTGGCGCCGCGACCCAAGTCGCTGCAACGCATTGGTTGAGAAACTCGGCATCCGCGCATCGTCGTTCCAACGGAACTAGGTGTAACAGGCGACCCCCCCAAGTCGGCGGAAAGGTCCGTCGCAATGAAAAAAGAGGCGAAATGAAAGCAACGAAAGTATCAATGGAACTGGGGGGGAAGACCCTTCAGTTTGAGACCGGCTACCTTGCCAAGCAGGCTGCGGGGTCGGTGGTGGGAACTCTTGGAGAGACTTCAGTCTTTGCATCGGTTTGCACGGCGGATCCGCGTCCGGGAATTAACTTTTTCCCGTTGAGTGTTGACTACCGCGAGAAGTATCAGGCCGCAGGCAAGTTTCCTGGCGGCTTCATGAAGCGTGAGGGACGGCCCACCACGAAAGAGATCCTGACCTGTCGGATGATTGATCGTCCGGTCCGCCCCCTTTTCCCGTCGTCCTACAACGACGAGGTTCAGGTGTGTGCGTTTGTGGTTCAGTACGATCTCATTAATGACCCGGACATTGTCGCCATGAACACTGCCTTCGCGGCATTGCACCTGGCCGACATCCCGTTTATGGGACCCATCGGAGCCGTGCGTGTCGGGCGTGTTGATGGAGAGTTTATCCTCAACCCGACCGTTGAACAGGTTGAGGGTGAAGAGATCAACCTCATCGTGGCTGGCTCTGCCGACGCCATCACAATGGTTGAAGGACACGCCTCGGAGATTTCCGAGGAACTGTTCCTTGAGGCTTTGACCTTCGGTCATGACGCGGTTCGCGAGATCTGCGGCCTCATGGACAAGCTGGCGAAAGAAGCCGGTCGAGACGCCAAGACAGAGTACGTCGCCCCTGAGGTCGAAGTGCATCCCATCGTCGATGTGGTTACCAACGAGTACCGCGAGAAACTCACCGAGGCTATTCTGACTCAGGGGAAGTTCGAGCGGTCGGGTGCTGTTCGTGATCTTCGAAATAAGGTCATCGCTGAGCATGTTGCAGCGGATGATAATGAGGCTCGCGAGAAGACAACAGCCATCAAGGATGGCTGGTACAAACTCGAGAAGCAGATTTGCCGTGAGTTGACATTGAGCGGTCGGCGTATCGATAACCGTGCGCCCAATGAAATTCGTCCGATCGATATTCAAATCGGCTACCAGTCACGATTGCATGGGTCTGCCGTCTTTACCCGTGGCGAAACCCAGGGCCTGGCAGTTTGCACATTGGGCACATTGCGTGACCAGCAGATCGTTGATGGCATCCGTCCGGAGTTCAAGAAGAAGTTCGACCTGCAATACAACTTCCCGCCATACTGCGTCGGTGAAGTGCGCATGATGCGAGGTGTCTCACGCCGCGAAATCGGCCACGGCAACCTGGCCGAGCATGCGTTGCTGGCCATCACGCCGGAGCCAGAGGACTTCCCCTACACCATTCGCATCATTTCTGACATCCTCGAAAGTAACGGCTCGTCATCCATGGCGACCGTTTGCGGTGGCACCCTTGCCATGATGGATGCAGGCGTTCCCATCAAGCAACCGGTCGCTGGTATTGCCATGGGCCTGCTGATGGACGAGGACACCGGCAAGACGGTCGTTCTCTCTGACATCCTTGGGAACGAGGATCACTTCGGTGATATGGACTTCAAGGTCACAGGAACCGGTCGAGGCATTACCGCTGTCCAGATGGACATCAAGGTGGCGGGCATCACTCAGCAAATTATGGCTGAGGCACTGACTCAGGCAAGGGAAGGTCGTCTGCACATCTTGAAGGAGATGATGAAGGCGATCGAACGTCCATCTGAGGCAATTTCCAAATATGCGCCGAAGATTCTTCGCACAAAGGTACCCGTCGACAAGATCGGTCTTGTCATCGGCCCCGGCGGCAAGATGATCAAGCGCATCCAGGAGGAGACAGGTGCAACGGTCGAGATCGAGGATGACGGGACGGTACACATCTCATCAACCGAAGGCGGCGACGCCGAGGCAGCCAAGTCACACATCGATATGTTGTGTGCTGAGGTTGAGGTGGGACAGACCTACATGGGGCGGGTTGTTTCAATCAAGGATTTCGGCGCTTTTGTTGAGATTCTCCCAGGTCAAGAAGGCCTTTGCCACGTTTCTGAGCTCTCTGATGAATTCGTCTCCAATGTCGCTGACGTTGTCAAGATGGGTGATCGGTTTGAGGTCAAAGTCATCGCTCGCGATGAGCAGGATCGGATCAAGTTGAGCCGCCGCGTTCTCCTCATGGAGGGTCGTGAAGGTGAGGCAGGTGCCGAGGCCGGCGGCGATGGTGGTGATCGTCCTCCCCGTCGCGACGGCGGCAACCGCGGCGGTGATCGCGGGCCCCGTCGTGATGGCGGCAACCGTGGCGGTGATCGCGGGCCCCGTCGTGATGGCGGCAACCGTGGCGGTGATCGCGGTCCCCGTCGTGATGGCGGCAACCGTGGCGGTGATCGCGGGCCCCGTCGTGATGGCGGCAACCGTGGTGGCGGTGGTGGCCGCGGTCCCCGTCGTGATGGCGGCAACCGTGGCGGTGATAGCGCCCCGCGCCGTGATGGCGGCGACCGCAGCGACTGATCGCTTGAAACGCTCAAGCCCACTCAGTGCCTTTCAGGGCGTTGGGTGGGCTTTTTTTTGGGGCGGCGCACTCGAGCGGCTCATCAGGACCTGGTGCGTGAGGGAGGGCTCGGTGGTTGCCGCCGCCTGCGCGTCTATCACTTCTTGACTCTACGGTGTACAGAAGCCACGTGTTGAGGGTGCGGCGTAGAAATCGCGAATGACGCCGATCTCGGGCAGATTCGGTGCTTCGGCCAACGCTGCCGCACGTTCAGTCGGGTCGACTGATGCCAATAGCGTCTTGTATAGCTTCTTGATGGCCAGTCGCGCTGCGCTGGCGATGCCTGCTCGTCGAAGTCCAACGACGTTGAGCCCGACGATGGAAGATCGCTCGGCGATCATTGTGTAGGGAGGCGCGTCCATGCCAATGCCGCTGATGCCGCTCAGCATCACGCCTTCACCAACTCTAACGAACTGGTGGACGACAGAGTTGCCGGAAAGAAACGCCTGTTTTCGCACTTCCACATGTCCGCCGAGCAGCGCGTTGTTGCAGAGGATGACGTGGTCGTGAACCTGGCAGTCGTGAGCGACGTGAGCGCCGACCATCAAGAGGCAGTGATCGCCCACAGTAGTCGCCCGTTCGACCTGCGTCGCTCGGTGAATGGTGACGTTCTCGCGAAGCGTGCAGTCGGCACCAATGACTGTCTGGGTTGAAAGGTTTCTGTCAAACGACAGATCCTGCGGTTCGTCGCCCAGGACCGCGCCCGAGTGCACGCGCGTGCGGGGCCCGATCGTTGTGCCAGGGTGAACATGTGTGTGTGCGGCGAGCACGACACCGTCGCCAACCTGTGTGCCTGAATGAATGATGGCGAAGGGGCCAACTGTTACGTCGACACCGAGTTCGGCGGACTCGTGGACGAGTGCGGTTGAGTGGATAGTCACCATGGAAGCAGTCTCTTACAGTGTTGAGTTGACTGGGGGAGGCGCGTCTGTGCGTCCGCTGGAACCATTACAGTTTCTTGCTGTAACGCCTTCCTTTCGCGGGCTGCCTGAGAGAAAAAAACATGACCAAGGAAAAGATTTCAGGCGTAGAGAGGAAGGAAGGATTTTTACGTGTATGGGACACAACCTCGGTCATGTAGATCGGTTTTTGTCGTAGTTGTCGGATCGCTCTCAACTCGCCACGACCTGCCTCTATGTTTACTACTCCGCCTTACCTGGGTCAAGAATCACTCAGAACTTGTGTGACATTTTTGTAGGGATGCTTGCGGGACCACCAGTAGTGAATCGCGACGCCTGCTCCTATAATGACACACCAGCCCAGTACGCCGTCACAGAACCGATTTGTCCCATAGAACCACTCGTATTCGCCGATGTGATCCTTGTTGAATTTTCGGCCGAGCATTCTCGCGTAGTACCATCCGCCGTGAACGCCCATGGAGCACCATATACTGCCGGTTTGGACGCGAATTCCCAGAAGAACACAGCCGATGAGGGCCAGTCCGATGGCCTCTGTCGGTTGGTGGACGATGTTGGATAGGCTCGTTCCCATGCGTGCCAGTACCTCAACGCCATGCAGCCTGAGGGGACCGTCGAAGGGTGTCTTGTCGCCGTGAATGAAGTGTGTGATGGCAAAGACGGCGATAGGTGGCGTCAAGCGTCGCCCCATCACAGAGTAGAGCACCCCGAAGAACGTGACGTCCTCGAGAATGCCGATAATAAAGGCAAGGGGAACGTATTTTGCGGCATACTGTGCGAGATGACCCCATCCCTGGAAGCCGTCGAGATAGCGCTCGCCGATGAGCGTCAACCCTGCCATGAAGAGGCCCAGAGAGCTGGCGCCGCAGAGAAATCCGATCCACCAGAGGCGACATCTTTCCCCCGACTTCAAGCCGGTTTCCTCGGCAAGGGTCGCGCGTTCGGGGCGTCCGTAGAACACGAGGGTCACGAGAAAGGTCAGTTGCAGGATGAGTTTGCCTGTTTTCCGAGGTGCCGCTCCCAGCGCCCATTCAGCCAGTGGCGTCAATAATACGGTGGCGCTCAGACCCAGCCCTATGGCCACGAGAAGGCGTTTCCATTGCACAGGACGTCTGTTGATTGCCATGACGAGCCCTTATTGCCCCTTTTCCGTAGACCTTGAGTCACCTAACCGACCGCCCGAAGCGAGTATAGTCGCGCTGTGTACCATTCTATGCTTTTATTCAGTGCGTTCAGTAGGGTATGGTGACAACCAGAAAGACCCAATTTCGAAACAAATAGCCGTCCTGAATCGGAGATCGCCATGAATACTCGCCTTTTGTCCTTGTCTGCGCTGCTGCTTTGCGTGCTCTGCGGTTCAGCCATGGCGCAACTCGGTACTCACCAGGAGAACTACTTGCTTCCCATGGTCTATGCCACGGGTGATACCAGTCCGGGGGGCCAGACGACCTTTGTCTACCGCAGCCCTGCCGATTTTGGAAAGTACTGCTTCATGGCTCTCTCCACCAGTAATCAGCCCATGGCGCTGCCAGGGGGAGAGATTGTCAATTGGAGTCTGAATGGAACGAACGGTCTTATCGACCCACTCGCGAATCTCACCCTGACTTCAGGTGCGGGAGGCGCGGGAGTCTTCGGCCCGATTCCCATTATCGAGACCATCGACGACGCGGGCTATGCCAGCCGAACGGTCTACTGGCCGGCGAACAACAATCTGATTGGCTTTGAGATCTATGCGATCGCCGTCACGAACGACCCGTTCTCAGTCGGCGGTATCGGTCGCTACGCAACTTGCGCCATGAAGTTCCGCAATCCTTCGGTGAGCGTCGACACCATCCGTATCCTGGATACGAAAATGGTCGCGAACTGCCGCACATCGACTCTCGATAATCTCGTGGGTGCAGGATCGTCAGTCAAAAAAGCGCTCGTCAGAATGAGGCCAACCGGCGCGACCGACCCAACTCAAGGTGGCATCCTTGAAGTGGATGAGCCGATGCAGGTGCACGGCTACAACAACGGCCCTAATGGTATCAATGAAGGCGGCGCCGGCGATGACGTTGATCTTGGTCCCATTCCTGCTGCATGGTCCTACAACCGAACCTCTGCCTATGGAACGATTGACTCTTCAACCGGCGTTTTCGTTGCGGGCCCCAGCAGTACAGCCCAACCGTCAGATGGCGGACCAGGCACAGGCACGATCAGTGCGTCGTTTAACGGCCTGACCGATACGATGCCGGCTCTAACGCTGCCACCTGATTGGGTCGCGCCACCTCTTGCTTCGCCTCAAAACCTCGTTGGAGGTGTGGTCGGAGGTGACATTCAGCTGAGCTGGACCAATCCGACTGGTTACACGTCTATTCGCATCCGTCGCGATGGGGGCACGATTGCAACGCTTTCCGGTGCGGCAACGACCTATACAGATGTCGGTGTTACCGGCGGCTTCTATGGTGTGACAGGGTTCGATGGACCGGATCAAAGTGGCGAGACAACCGTTGGTGTCGGGTCCTTTCCACAGCCTCTTTCGCTGGGAGACGATGACAACCAGATTGTCCAGCTCGGTTTCAGTTTCTCCTTCTTTGGTCAGACCTATACAGAGTGTCGGGTGTGTTCCAACGGGAGGATCAACTTTGGTGGGAGCAACTCACAGGCCAACAGCTATCAAGCGCGCTGGACAGGATGGGGAACGACGTTTCCGTCAGGTCCTCCGTCCATTGGCTTCTGGTCGGACTGGTCACCTAATCAAGGAGGCACGGTGATAGTCATCACATCACCCAATCAACTCCGTGTCGTTTTCTCTGGAGTCCCGTCCTACAACGGGCCAGGGGTTGCCGACTTTGAGATTTCATTGACCCCCAACACCATCAAGCTGCAGGACAACGGCACCACTTGGATGGGTGACGACAATTGCATTGTCGGGTTTACTCCTGGAGGGAGCATCTCCCCGCAGGGTAGTCTGAACATCTCTGCCCTCCTGCCGCTCGGATCAACGGGCAACGACACAACATTTGGAGAGGAATTCGACCCATCCACAAACTACGACCTTGGCATCGGCTTCACAGCAACTGCCAACAACGGTACGGGCTCGCACTGGTCGGTACAGTAGAGGAGTCAGAGCCAAGTGGTGAGGATTTATACCTGCGGTGGCGATGAGGGTGATACTTCATTAGGCAGTGGTGCACGTGTCTCCAAGACGCACCCGCAAATTTGTGCTGTCGGCGATGTGGATGAATTGAATGCGGTGCTCGGGCTGGCAGCCACTACGTCGGGGGCCTCGCAATACGTCGAGGCCCTGCATCAGATTCAGGGCGACTTGCTGGCTCTGGGTGCGTCGCTGAGCGCGATAGACGACGATCTTGCGAAGCCTCACATTACATCGTCAAGGGTTGAAGGGCTGGAGTCGCTCATCGATCAGATCGATGGTGATCTGCCGCCGCTTAACCGCTTTGTCCTGCCGGGTGGCACCCGGGCCGGCGCAACGCTGCAATGGGCTCGAAGCGTGGCGCGCCGCGCCGAACGGAGCGTAGTTGAACTGTCGCTTCCGGCTGAGGGGCGTAATGAGCAATCGCTTCGCTATCTGAATCGACTTTCAGACTTGCTCTTCGTCATGGCGCGTTCGGTCAATGATGGAGCCGAGGTCGAGTGGCGTCCTGAGGATGACTCACTCGGCGTGTGATCAACGCTTGAGTACCTCGGCAATCTGGCTGCGGAGCAGTGCGCCATCCGCTTGAAGCGCTTCGGTGATGTCATCGTCGGAGACATTGGCGAGCCACAAGCCGGAATCCAGGAACACCCGCATCGTGACTTCACTCTTCTTGTCGCCCATGGGTTCAATGCGGTAGTCGCCGAAGAAGGCTGCCATCGCAAAGCCTGGTTTGATTTGCTTGAAGCGAATGAGGACGCCGTTCTTCTTGGTCCGGCTGCGCTTGAAGTTGATGTCGCACTTGGGGTAAATGCCGAGTTTCCCTTCGAACTTCCAGTGCGCGTCAACGCTGTTGCCATCGCGCTTGATGATCCTGGTTTCCTTCGACCACGCACGTCGCGCTGTGCTCTTTCCAAACTCCAGCATAGCGTCCGCGATCACAGCAGGGCTTGCGTCAACCAAAAAGGTGATAGCGCCGCCCTTGACTTTCTTGTTGTAGCGCAACGGCCGCACAGGGTTTTCGATGCGTGGCGCATCCGGTCGTTGCAGCTTCTTTTTCGGAATGACCTTCCGCTTCGTCGGCTCAACTTTGACTGACTCAATCGCTTCTTCACACTCGACCTCGGTGCCCGCCGGTGTCGTGGTGCACGATGAAAGAGAAGCGCTGCTGGAGACCAGCATGGTGACACAACCGATGATGCATAGGATCAGGGGAATTCGCATAGGCCCTATATTGCCATATTCTCCTGAGGTTGCACGAGGTCTGAGAGGGTGTCATAGTCTCCGTGATGCCATTCACGCTCAAACGACAATTCCAGATCGAGGCGGCCCATCAATTGACCCTGCTGCCCGACGACCACAAATGCCGCCGACTTCATGGACACAGCTTCCGCATAGACATCCTTGTGACGGGTGAAGCCGACCCCGTTTTGGGGTGGGTGATGGACTACGAGCGCATTGATGAAGCCTGGGCGCCGCTCTTTCAGACGCTGGATCACCATTTCCTCAATGAGATTCCCGGACTGGAGAATCCAACCTCGGAAACTCTGGCACTGTGGATCTTTGATCGACTGAAGGATGTTCTTCCCGGCCTCTCCGGTGTGCAGATCAGCGAGACATGTCAGGAAACCTGTTTGTATTCTCCCGGATAATGCACTCTTCAGGATAAAGCGAGCCGTGGTTCTGGGTCTTTTGGTCTGTTGCGGTTATAGTTTTTGCCCCGACCGTCAGATGTCGGGGCTTGACCTCAGGAGTGCGCATGGCCAAAGAAGAAGCCATTACAGTTGAAGCGACAGTGAAGGAGGCGTTGCCCAATGCCCGTTTCCGAGTTGCGCTTGAGAACGGCCACGAGATCCTGGCCTACGTGTCGGGACGGATGCGAAAGCACTTCATTCGCATTCTTCCTGGTGACACCGTGACGATTGAGTTGTCACCCTACGACCTCACTCAAGGTCGTATTGTTTACCGAGGTCGATAATCAATCGCACCTTTTCGACCTGAGAAGATTCTCCCCCTTCGATCCGTGCCAGAGGGAAACTCTTTCCCGTTTCGTCGCCTGAATTGTGATGACCTCGGGAGCGTTATTCCCACCCAAGCTGCGGCCCTTTGAGGCGTTGACGGGGCTTATGCTCGCTTCGACATGGAGTCACATCTTTGGCTAGCTAAAAAGTGGCAAAGAGCCGTTCGGTGATGGCGACGACGACG
>PVBE011710208.1_pt1 | contig 12592 bp, 7 predicted proteins | sample 1631181 | NCBI WGS metagenome assembly PVBE01 (sample SAMN08397723, study PRJNA350692) | Marine metagenome, whole genome shotgun sequencing project. | isolation source: water | place: Pacific Ocean | collected 2012-04 | reverse complement strand
TGTGCTGGCTGTCCATATAAACAGGTACGAGCCAGCAACGCGCTGGATACATCAGATCAGCCGCCGTAGCCCCCCGAGCGGTACTTGTTGACGTCCATGGTCTTGCGGCGACCGGACGCCCGCCGGCGCTCGCGCTCCTCGGTCCGCGGCGCTGTCGGCAGTCGAGATGTCGGCGCCGGGGACCGCGGCCTCGGCGCCGGCGTCAGGCGCTGCGTCGGGGGCGGTCTGATCGGGCTGCGCTGCATCGGGTACGGCCAGGTCGGGCAACGCCGAGTCGGGCAGGGCCATGTCGGGCGCCGCGGTCACGAGGTAGGAGGCGGACTTGGTGTTGTTGCTCTCGGAGGACTCGACCACCTTGCAGGCAGCGTCGGCCAGGGCCCAGGCCAGGTAGGCCCCGGGTTTGGTGGAGGGGCGGACGAAGGTGCGGGTCACGCAGCTGCCCGATCCCCAGAGGCTGCTGATGGTGGTCGAGAGGTCCGGCGTGTGACCGCACCCCGGCGCCGCCGCGCGGTTGAGGTAGAGCCCGAGGGTGAAGGGCTTGGAGGCCGCAGCCCCGCTGTTGCAGAGCTTGACCTCGAAGGTCACCTTGCCGCCGGTGACCACCGCGCTCAGCTGCGTGATCGTCAGGTCCGGTTTGCCCACCGAGATGTTGAGAGACTTCTGGTTGACCTCGCTGGACTCGGAGATCTTGCACCCGCCGTCGGCCATGACCCAGCTCTTGTAGCTCCCCGTGGGCGTGCCTGTGCGCTTGAACGTGCGGGTGGCGCACTTGCCGGCGGCGAGCCCCGCGATGGAGGCCCCCTGGTCCCGTTTGGTGGCGCATCCGGGGACAGCGGACAGGTCGTAGAACAGATCGATATCGAAGGCGGAGGTGATCCCGGCCCCCTTGTTGCAGACCGTTACGCTGTAGTCCAGGGTGGCGCCGGTGGCCTTGACCGTAAAAGCGGAGACCTGCAGGTCGGGCTGCAGGACGCTGTAGGTGGCCTGCTTGGTGTTGTTCAGCTCGCTGGACTCGGTCACGGCGCAGGCGCCGTCGGCCATGGCCCAGGCGGTGAAGCCGCCGTAGGGCGCGGACGCCAGGCTGAAGGTGTGGACGCCGCACTTGCCCGCGGCCAGCCCCTTGATCAGCACCTGCTGGTCGGCGGACGAACCGCAGCCCGGGGCGCTGGTGCGATTCCAGAAGAGCTTGAGGCTGAACTGTTTCAGCGCGCTGGAGCCCTTGTTGCACACCGCGGCCGCCAGGGTCACCTGCTGGCCCGCCACCTTGGCCGTGAGCGTCGAGACGACCAGATCGGGCCGGGCCACGGTGTAGCCAGCCCACCCGGTGTTGTTGAGCACGCCGGACTCGTTGAGATCGCAGTCTCCGTCAGCGAAGGCATAGGCGGTGAAGGTCCCGGGGGGCGCGCCGCTGCGGGTGAAGGTGCGGGTGACGCACTTGCCGGCCCCCAGCCCCGCGGTGAGCTGGTAGTGCTGGTCGTCCTTGGAGCCGCAGCCGGGGGCGGAGGTGCGGTTGTAGAAGAGCTCCAGGTCGAACTTCTTCACCGTTGAGGAGCCCTTGTTGCAGACCGTGGCGCTGAAGGTCACCGCGCGGTCTACCACCTTGGCCGTAAAGGCCGAGACGTACACGTCGGGGCGTGCCACCGTGTACTTGGCCGAGGTGGTGTTGTTGGTCTCGTCGGACTCGTTGAAGCTGCAGTCGCCGTCGGCGAAGGCGTAGGCGGTGAAGGTCCCGGGGGGCGCGCCGCCGCGGGTGAAGGTGCGGGTGACGCACTTGCCAGCCCCCAGCCAGGCTGAAAACAGGTAGTGCTGGTCGTCCTTGGAGCCGCAGCCGGGCGCGACGGTGCGGTCGTAAAAGACCTCCAGATCGAACGACTTGGTGGTGGTGGCGCCTTTGTTGCAGACCGTGGCGCTGAAGGTCACCGTGCGGTCCACCACCTTGGCCGAAAACGCCGAGAGGTGCACATCAGGCAGGGCCACGGTGTACTTGGCCGACAGGTAGTTGTTGGTCTCCACCAGCTCGCCCTCGTTGCAGGTGCCGTTGCCGAAGGCCCAGGCCGTGAAGGTCCCCAGGAGGGCGCCGGAGCGGACGTGGGTCTTGGTGATGCACTGGCCCGCGCCCAGCTTGTAGATGGGCCAGCTCTTGTTCTCCTTGGAGCCGCACCCGGGGGGATGGAGCGGTCGTAGAAGATGTCGAGGTGGGTGGTCTTGACCGACTTGGTGCCCTTGTTGCACAGGCTGACCTTGTAGGTCACCGTGCGGTCGACCACGCTGACCTTGAAGCTGGCGATGTAGAAATCCGGGTTGGCCCGGGCCAGCCCGGGGGCCAGGCAGAGACCGACCAGCCCGAGCAGGAGAGGTTTGAACAGGCCTGCCATGAGCCCTCCGTTTTGTGTGTCGCGACGTCTTTAGATTGGCGAACGACAAAAAAGATAGCACGCCGGCCGGGCCGCGCAGGGCCGAAGGCAGGCTGCTTTCGACGCCGCAGTAATCCTACAGCAGATACGCTAGCGGGCCTTCGCCAGGAAACGCTGCGTCTCCCAGACAATTCGGTCGCTGGAATGCGCCAGACGATGGTCGTCTTCGACCTCAATGAGCACCGCGCCGACTCTTCGCGCGAACCGTTGGCTGACCTCCAGCGGGATGATCTCGTCGTGCCTCCCGTGAATGATCACCGTGGGGGCTACGGCTTCAAGCTCGCCGCTGTCGCTGGCTGGAGGCTCATCGCGCTCCAGGGCAGGAGCCAGCAACAGCAATCCCCCGATGTTCGCTCCCTTGTCTGCGCCAAGTTTGGCGACCTGCATCGACGCGGCGACCGCGGTGATCCCACCGTAGCTCGAACCGATTAGCAGCACCCTCTCCGTGGATTGACAAAGGATCGGGACCAGCTTTTCGACTCGTTGAGCCAGCACCATGCCTTGAAAATCTGGGGACTCTACCGGGATCCCGGCAGACCTGAGCGCCTGGAACTTCCGGCCATGTGGGCCACTTTCCAGGCCGTGGCAGAAGATAGATTGCATGATGATTCCTTGTGCACCCGCTCAGGGGCCCGACCCCGCCACGAAGATGTCCGTGCTGGCGCCCATCAGCGACGTCGAGACGCCCTTGATCCTCAGGTTCACGGAGCCCTGGAACTGGCCGAGCAAGCCCCACCGCCCCTTGCTGTCCCTGCGCACCGAGAGGGCCCGCACCCCGGCGCCGGGGCCGCCGGCCTCCACGGCCCTCGACCAGTGGTGGGTGCCATCGGGGCTGTAGGCGGCGATGAATCCGTTCATGGTTCCCTTGGGCTTCGGTAGCTGGGTGCCGCCCAGGGAGATGTTCTCCGAGTCAACGACGCCGCCGACCTGCTGCGGCGCGCCGAGGAGGGGACCTTCACCTTCTATACGCCGGACGAGCTCCAGCGGCTGCTGGAGGCGGCCGGCTTTCGGCAGGTGGAGGTGACCCCGAGCTTCGGTGTTCCTGCCCGGGGTGTGATCGCCAGGGCGAGCGCATAGCAGCAGTTTGTGAACCAATTGAGGGCGCCGAGCTTCGCTGGTCAGGAGGTGAGGTGGTGAGGAGGTGAGGCTTTTGGTTCCCGCCCCCTGGGCCAGATGGAGACCGCCGTCGACAAGGTCAACAAATTCCAGACCAAGTTCGACGCCTTCAAGGTCAAGGTGCACGTCAAGCTGGAGGTCCTCTCCGGCCAGACCGCCGGCAACAAGAACGCGCCGGTGCCCAAGGACAAAGACCAGCTGTTCAAGATGGCCCAGAGCAAGTTCGCGGCCACCGACCTTCAGGCGGCGCGGCGGCTGCTGCGCCACTTCATGCAGCGCTTCGCCTCGGACACCCGCGTTGGCGCGGGTCAGCAACGAGGTGACCTCACCCCCTCACCGCATCACTCCCCCACCATCCGATCTACTCTGTGCATATTGCTTCAAGGGCGAGGGCAGGGACAAGGGCAGGGGTTTCGTTGTTGCTTCCCATACAAATGTCTGCTTTACTGGGGAGATAGGCAAACCAGGAGATGATCCATGGCCTACTCGACCCCGGGGCGCTCCCGCGAGCGCGTGTTTCAGTTCGTCAGCAAGCGGCTGCTCGAGGGCCGGCCGCCCACCATCCGCGAGGTGCAGGAGGCCATGGGCTACCGCTCCGTGGAGTCGGCGCGCAACCACCTCGAGGCGCTGGTGCGGGAGGGGCGGCTGCTCAAGGCGCCGGGCCGGGCCCGGGGCTATCGGCTGGGGGATGTGCCGGGCCAGGGCAAGCGGCCGCCCGCCCTGGTCCCCCTTGTTGGACGGGTGCAGGCCGGTGACCTCAGCCTGGCGCTGGAGACCCCCGAGGGGCACCTGCCGGTGCAGACCCGTTACGCGCCGGGTGAGCTGTTCGCCCTCACCGTCCGCGGGCAGAGCATGACCGGCGCCGGCATCCTGCCCGGCGACAAGGTCATCGTGCGGCAGCAGCCCACCGCCGACAGCGGCGACATCGTGGTGGCCCTGGTGGACCAGGAGGCGACGGTCAAGACCCTCAAGATCCGGCGCAAGCGCGTCGAGCTGCTGCCGTCCAACCCCGACTTCGAGCCGATCATCCCCGATCCCGACGAGCTGCATATCCTCGGCAAGGTCATCGAGGTGCGCCGCGACCTGGAGAACTAACCGCTGGTCCCTGCTCCGGGCTCGATGATAAAATTAATCTCGAGCGAACTTTAAACATCCGGGATGTGTACAGCGCGGGCCGTGGGTCTGGCGCTGGCCGCTGCCGGATCGTCCGCCCCGAGGCTGGTTGCCATGCGCCCTATTCGGCTCGACGCACTTCTCTTCTCAATGCTCCTCGTTGTTGGCCTGTTGTCGATCTCGCCCCCCGCGGCCGCGGACCCTGGCAAGGGAGACCTCTGGCGCCAGCGCCACCGCCTGGACCTCGGGCTGTACGCCGGCGTGTTCTTCCCGCCCCGGGCCCACGAGCTGTACGATCAGGTGGCCTGGCAGGAGCCGTTCGACGTGGCCGCCTTCGACGTGGGGCTGCGGGTGGGGTACATGCCGTGGCCCTTCATCGGCCTGGAGCTGGAGGGCGGCGTGATGCCCACCTCCACCCGCGAGGGCGGGGACAGCGCGCTGCTGTACACCGCGCGAGCCCACGTCATCGGCCAGTACCCGGCCATGTTCACGCCGTTTCTCTTGGCCGGCTACGGCATCCTCGGGGTCGCCTCCAGCGAGGCGGCCGTGGGCGACGACGTCGACGGCGCCTTCCACGCCGGCCTGGGGGTCAAGTACCACCCGATCAAGCGGCTCACCGTGCGGCTCGACGGGCGGCTCATCGTCTCGGGGTCGGCCGGGCCCACCGGGTTCATGCCCCACTTCGAGGTGCTGGCCGGGATCAGCTACATGCTCTTTGTCACCGAGGTTGTGGACGAGAAGGCGGACGGCGACGGCGACGGCGTGCCCGACCACAAGGACAAATGCCCCAAATTGGCCGCACGCACGCCCGACGGCTGCCCGCCGCCGGACCGCGACCACGACGGCATCATCGACAGCAAGGACGCCTGCCCCGACAAGGCCGCTCGCACCGCTGACGGCTGCCCGATCAAGGACAGCGACGGCGACGGCGTACCCGACGAAAAGGACAAATGCCCGGACAAGCCGGCCAAGACCGCTGACGGCTGCCCGGTCACAGACAGCGACGGCGACGGCGTGCCCGACGAAAAGGACAAGTGCCCCGAGGAGGCGGCCAGGACCAAGGACGGCTGCCCGGCCGACAAGGACGGCGACGGCGTGCCCGACGACAAGGACAAATGCCCGGACAAGCCGGAGACCCAAAACGGCCACGAGGACGACGATGGGTGTCCGGACAAGGCGCCGCCGGCGGTCAAGCCGTTCGCCGGCACGTTCCCCAACGTGCGCTTCCGGGTCAACAGCGCGCGGCTGCGCAAGGGCCGAAACGCGCGAATCCTGGGCAAGGTGGCCCGGGCGCTCAAGAAGCACGCGCGGCTGCGCATCAAGTTGCGGGGGCACGCGGACGAGCGCGGCCCCGATGACTACAACCTGGAGCTGTCGCGCAAGCGCGCCGAGGCGGTGAAGCGGTACCTGCTGCGCAGGGGCGTCAACGCCGGCCAGCTGGAGGTGGAGGCCGTGGGCGAGGCCGAGCCCCTGGGCGGGTCCATGGGCAAGAACAGGCGGGTGGAGTTCAAGATCGTCAGTAAATGACCGGGCCGCGGCCCGGTGAGAAGTTGGAGTTTGTCATGAACGGTAGAACAGGTCTTGTGCTGGCGGCGCTGCTTTTGGGCGCCCTGGTCGTGCTCCCTGGCTGCGAAGACGCGGTCAACTGGTGCCCGGACGGCCACGTCAGCTGCGCAGGGGTCTGTGTCAACACGGACAAGAACCCGGCCCACTGCGGAACGTGCGACAGCCCCTGCGACAAGGGGAAGGTCTGCGTCAGCGGTATCTGCGAGGTCAACTGCCCGGCGGGCCAGAAGCGGTGCAAGGGGGCCGACGGAGAGATCTGCTCCGAGCTGGCCACCGACATCTACAACTGCGGGGCCTGCGGCAACCGGTGCGACGCGGGGGAGCTGTGCGTGGCCGGCGTCTGCGGGCTGTCCTGCCCGCCGGGGCTGACCAAGTGCGGCGGCGGTGACGGCGGCACGCTGACCTGCACCAACCTCAAGGCCGACAACGCCAACTGCGGGGCCTGCGGCACGGGATGCAAGTCCGGCGAGGTCTGCAGCCTCGGCAAGTGCGCGCTCTCCTGCCTCTCCGGCATGACCGACTGTTCGGGGGCCTGCGTCAACCTCAAGAGCGACCTGCTCAACTGCGGCGGCTGCGACACCAAGTGCAAGTCCGGTGAGGTCTGCAGCCTCGGCAAGTGCGCGCTGTCCTGCCAGGCCGGCCTGACCAACTGCTCGGGGGCCTGCGTCAACGTCAACACCGACAACGCCCACTGCGGCGGCTGCGGCACGGCCTGCAAGGCCGGCCAGGTCTGCGCCGCGGGCAAGTGCCAGCTGTCGTGCCAGTCGGGGCTGACCAACTGCTCGGGTACCTGCGCCAACCTGCAGAGCGACCCCTACAACTGCGGCGGCTGCGGCGCGGCCTGCAAGGCCGGCGAGGTCTGCAACCTCGGCAAGTGCGAGCTGTCCTGCCAGACGGGGCTGACCAACTGCTCGGGCACCTGCGCCAACCTGCAGGCCGACGTCAAGCACTGCGGGGCCTGCGGCAACGGCTGCAAGGCCGGCGAGGTCTGCTCCGCCGGCAAGTGCGCGCTCTCCTGCCAGCAGGGGCTGTCCAACTGCTCGGGTACCTGCGTGGACCTGCAAAAGAGCCTGGGCCACTGCGGCACCTGCGGCAACGGCTGCGCCTCGGGTGAGGTCTGCTCCGCCGGCAAGTGTGCGCTCTCCTGCCAGGCCGGCCTGACCAGCTGCGCCGGGCTCTGCGTCGACCTGCAGACCGACAACAAGAACTGCGGCGTCTGCGCCACCAAGTGCGCGGCGGGCGAGCTCTGCTCGTCGGGCAAGTGCGCGCTCTCCTGCCAGTCGGGGCTGACCAACTGCTCCGGCACCTGCGTCAACGTCAAGACCGACATCTACAACTGCGGCACCTGCGCGACGGTCTGCAAGGCGGGCGAGGTCTGCAGCTCGGGCAAGTGCACGGTCTCCTGCCAGGCCGGGCTCACCGACTGCGCCGGCAAGTGCGTCAACCTGATCACCGACGCCAGCAACTGCGGCACCTGCGCGACGGTCTGCAAGGCGGGTGAGGTCTGCAGCAACGGCAAGTGCGCCCTCTCCTGCCAGAGCGGGCTCTCCAACTGCTCAGGCACCTGCGTCAACGTCAACACCGACAACACAAACTGCGGCACCTGCGGCACCAAGTGTAAGGCCGGCGAGGTCTGCAGCTCGGGCAAGTGCGCGCTCTCCTGCCAGGCCGGGCTCACCGCCTGTGGCGGCAAGTGCGTCAACGCGCAGAGCGACCTGTTCAACTGCGGCTCATGCGGCAACACCTGCAAGTCGGGGCAGGTCTGCTCCTCGGGGGTCTGCTCGCTGAGCTGCCAGTCGGGGCTGACCAACTGCTCCGGTACCTGCGTTAGCCTCAACACCGACAACGCCAACTGCGGCAAGTGCGCGACGGTCTGCAAGTCGGGCGAGGTCTGCTCCGGCGGCGCCTGCTCGCTGTCGTGCCAGACGGGCCTGACCAACTGCTCCGGCACCTGCGTCAACACCGTCAGCGACGTCTTCAACTGCGGCGGGTGCGGCACCAAGTGCAAGGCCGGCGAGGTCTGCAGCTCGGGCAAGTGCGTGCTCTCCTGCCAGAGCGGGCTCAACGACTGCAACGGGCTGTGCGTCAACCTGCAGTCGGACAACAGCAACTGCGGCGTCTGCGGCACCAAGTGCAAGGCCGGCGAGGTCTGCAACAAGGGCGTCTGCGCGCTGTCGTGCCAGACCGGGCTGACCAACTGCTCGGGCAAGTGCGTCAACGTCGGCACCGACGGAAAAAACTGCGGCGCCTGCGGCACCAAGTGCGCCACGGGCAAGGCCTGCTCCGGGGGCAAGTGTTCGCTCTCCTGCCAGAGCGGGCTGTCCAACTGCACGGGCACCTGCGTCAACCTGCAGAACGATATCTTCAACTGCGGCTCCTGCGGCAACAGCTGCAAGGCAGGGCAGGTCTGCTCGTCCAGCGCCTGCTCGGTGAGCTGCCAGGCGGGCCAGACCAACTGCTCCGGCACCTGCGTCAACCTCGGCATCGACAACAAAAACTGCGGCAAGTGCGGCGCGGCGTGCAAGGCGGGCCAGGTCTGTAACAAGGGCAGCTGCGCGGTGAGCTGCCAGGCCGGGCTGTCCAACTGCTCCGGCACCTGCGTCAACGTCCAGACCGACGTCTACAACTGCGGCGCCTGCGGCACAGTCTGCAAGGCGGGCGAGGTCTGCAAGGCGGGCAAGTGCGCGCTCTCTTGCCAGAGCGGGCTGACCAGCTGCTCCGGCACCTGCGTCAATACCAAGACCGACATATATAACTGTGGCGCCTGCGGCACCACCTGCTCCGCGGGCCAGGTCTGCAGCAACGGCTCCTGCGCCCTGAGCTGCCAGACCGGGCTCGACACCTGCTCGGGCAAGTGCGTCAACCTCGGCACCGACAACAAAAACTGCGGCGCCTGCGGCACGGTCTGCAAGGCGGGCCAGGCCTGCTCCACAGGCAAGTGCTCGCTGACCTGCCTTCTGGGGCTGACCAACTGCGCTGGCACCTGCGTCAACACCCAGACCGACGTCTACAACTGCGGCACGTGCAGCGCCACCTGCGCCGCGGGTCAGGTCTGCTCCGGCGGCAAGTGCACCCTCTCTTGCCAGAGCGGGCTGACCAACTGCTCGGGCACCTGCGTCAACGTCCAGACCGACCTGACCAACTGCGGGACCTGCGGCAAGACCTGCGCCGCGGGCCAGGTTTGCTCTGGCGGCAAGTGCACCGTGAGCTGTCAGGCGGGCCTGACCAACTGCTCCGGCACCTGCGTCAACACCCTGACCGACCTGTCCAACTGCGGCAAGTGCAGCAACCCGTGCAGCCCGGGCCAGGTCTGCAAGGCCGGCAAGTGCGTGGTCAGCTGCCAGGCGGGGCTGACCAACTGCTCCGGCTCCTGCGTCAACACGCTGACCGACATCTACAACTGCGGCGGCTGCGGCAAGGGCTGCGCCGCGGGCCAGACCTGCACGTCCGGGGCCTGCACGGTGAGCTGCCAGCCGGGGCTGACCAACTGCTCCGGCGCCTGCGTCAACACCCTCAGCGACAACGGCAACTGCGGCGCCTGCGGCACCAAGTGCGCCGCGGGCCAGGTCTGCTCCGGCGGCAAGTGCACCCTCTCCTGCCAGAGCGGGCTGACCAACTGCGCCGGCTCCTGCGTCAACCTGCAGACCGACGTCAACAACTGCGGCAGCTGCAGCAGCGGCTGTCAGGCCGGCCAGCTCTGCAAGGCCGGCAAGTGCACGGTGACCTGCCAGAGCGGGCTGACCAACTGCTCCGGCTCCTGCGTCAACACGCTGACCGACATCTATAACTGCGGCGGCTGCGGCAAGGGCTGCGCCGCGGGGCAGGTCTGCAAGGCCGGCAAGTGCGAGCTGTCGTGCCAGGTCGGGCTGACCAACTGCTCCGGCGCCTGCGTCAACACCCAGACCAGCACCAGCCACTGCGGCACGTGCAGCAACGCCTGCGCCGGCGGGCAGGTCTGCTCCTCGGGCAAGTGCGTGCTCTCCTGCCAGTCCGGGCTGACCAACTGCTCCGGCTCCTGCGTCAACGTCAAGTCGGACAACAACAACTGCGGCGGCTGCGGCAAAAAGTGCGGCGCCAGCCAGGCCTGCCTCTCGGGCCAGTGCATCGTCATGTGCGGCTCCGGCTACACCAACTGCTCCGGCGCCTGCAAGAACCTGCAGATCGACGTGAAGAACTGCGGCAAGTGCAACTACGGCTGCCCCAGCTACGCCCACGCCACCACCGCCTGCAAGGGCGGCGCCTGCGGCATCGGCTCCTGCCACAGCTGGTACGGCAACTGCGACAACAAGACGCCAAACGGCTGCGAGACATACCTCTACAACAGCACGTCACACTGCGGCAAGTGCGGCAACAAGTGCGGCAGCTACTCCCACGCCGCCACGGTCTGCGCGGCGGGCAAGTGCGGCATGGGGGCCTGCGCGGGCAACTACGGCAACTGTGACAACAAAACGTCCAACGGCTGTGAGACCTACCTGATCAACAACAACAGCCACTGCGGCAAGTGCGGCAAGAGCTGCGGCAGCGGCGTCTACAACAACTGCGGCGCCTGGAGCTACTACTGCTCTGGCACCCAGAGCCGGCGCAAGCGCACCTGCTACAAGCGGGGCTGCTCCGGCACGAGCTGCTACAACACGGCGTGGACCCACGACGAGGCGGTGCAGAGCTGCCCCACCGGCAGCTCGTACCAGTACCAGTGCTCGGGCCAGAACCGACAGCGACGCACCTGCAACAAGGGCTGTTACAACAATAGCTGCTCCACCTCCTGCGGCGGCTGGTCCAACCATACCAACTGCGGCAGCGGCTCCTACAACAGCTGCGGCGGCTGGAGCTACTACTGCTCCGGCAGCTCGCGGCGGCGCAAGCGCACCTGCTACAAGAAGGGCTGCTCCGGGTCGAGCTGTTACAACAATAGCTGGACCAACGACGAGCTGTACCAGAACTGCTCCACCGGCAGCAGCTACGAGTACCGCTGCTCCGGCCAGTACCGCCAGCGGCGCACCGCGACCAAGGGCTGCTACAGCAACACCTGCACCACCAGCTACAGCGGCTGGTCCAACCACACCAACTGCGGCAGCGGCTCCTACAACAGCTGCGGCGGCTGGAGCTACTACTGCTCGGGCAACAACGTCTACCGCAAGCGCACCTGCTACAAGAAGGGCTGCTCAGGGTCGAGCTGCTACAGCACCAGCTGGACCGACAGCGGGCTGTACAAGAGCTGCGGCTCCGGCGCCAGCTGCAAGAGCGGCAAGTGCGTGACCAACACGGTCTACACGCTCAAGCTGCCGGGCTACTCGCGCAACTTCCGCAACGGCACCCGCACCCGCGGGTTCTGGTTCACCGCGCCGGTCAACTTCACCATCACCGCGGTGCGCGTGCCCACCGACGTGGGCTCCGGCGCGCAGAACGTGGCCGTGATGCGGCTCAACTCCAACCCGCCCAGCTACTCGGGCAGCACCAACAGCTTCACCACCCTGCTCTACAAGCGGGGCATCTCCGGTTCGGGCTGGATCAGCGCCAACATCTCGATTAGCAAGGGCCAGGTCATCGGCCTGCTCGGCGCCCGGGGGACGAGCCAGATGAACAACTCCTACGCCGGGGCCTCCTCGTATACCAGCTACATCCACGGCAAGGCGATGACCATGCGGCGCCTCGGCATGCAGTACAACCTCTACAACTACTCGCCGCGCAACCTCTGGACCGAGAGCTATAACATCAGCCGCGTGGAGATGAGGTACAAGTAGCCTCAGGAGAGGACCATGTCAGCGAGACATATATACCGATATTGTTTTACCGCGGCGGCGCTGGCCGCGCTGCTGCTCGCCGCCGCCTGCAACGACGACGCCGATTGGTGCCACACCCACCTGACCCGCTGCGGCGACGTGTGCGTCAACACGCTCAACGACCCGGGCAACTGCGGCGCCTGCGCCAACTCCTGTCCCACGGGCAAGGCCTGCTCGTCCGGCAAGTGCGTGGTCAAGTGCCCTGCCGGCCAGCAGCGCTGCAAGGGGACCAGCGGCGAGTACTGCGCGGACCTCGACTCCGACCTCTACAACTGCGGCACCTGCGCCACCAAGTGCTCCCTCGGAGAGCTCTGCTCCGTGGGGAAGTGCGGGCTCTCCTGCGCCTCCGGATTGACCAAGTGCGGCGGCAGCGGCGCCCCGCTGTTTTGCGCCAACCTGAGCAAGGACAACACCAACTGCGGGGCCTGCGGCGTCAAGTGCAAGGCGGGCGAGGTCTGTTCGGCAGGCAGCTGCGCGGTGAGCTGCCAGAAGGGCCTGACCGACTGCTCCGGCAGCTGCGTCGACCTGCTGGCCGACCTGAAGAACTGCGGCAAGTGCGACGCGGCGTGCAAGGCGGGACAGGTCTGCTCCTCCGGCAAGTGC
>PVBE010333867.1_pt1 | contig 12594 bp, 10 predicted proteins | sample 1631181 | NCBI WGS metagenome assembly PVBE01 (sample SAMN08397723, study PRJNA350692) | Marine metagenome, whole genome shotgun sequencing project. | isolation source: water | place: Pacific Ocean | collected 2012-04 | reverse complement strand
TATTGTCGTCCCTACTGACCCTCCCAGAACGCAGTCCTGCATGCTCATGGACTCACCCGCTTGCGCTGCTTGCGACGGGCAAGCCGTGAGAGCTCGCGCCAAAGACCGCGCCGCTCCTCATCTGTTGCCCCCCTGCCGAGGTAGGCCACGAGAAAACGCATTCGATCGGCCAGGCTGCCTGCGCTTCGCCGATTCAGCGAATCGAGATCCCGCAACGTCGCAGACCGCTTGGAGAATCGTCGCCGCACCTTCTCAAGGTCAATGAGAGACACCTGGACGTCGTCGTCGGCACAGTGGACAAAAATATGCTTCGGGTAAAGCGCATTGTGCTGCAGGCGTGCCTGATGCAAAGCAGCTACTACCTGTGCCGCTTCCTCAACAACGAGCCGACGGAGGGATGGAGTGGACTCCTCAGCCTCCCACCAGTCATCCAATGGCACGGCCTGCAACTCCTTTGTAATGAGAATGCCCTGCCGAGATCCAACGTGCGTGCGCTCGGCGCAATAAAGGACGTCTTGAGTCGGGATGCCTGCACGCCGTGCAAGGGCGATATTGGCCTGTTCACGCACTGCTGTCAGTTCGCCTCGGACGGGATGACGAACACTGCGAGCAACGTGATCGGCCTGGCGTTTCACATACACGGCCATGATTTGGCCGGTTGGAGTCTCAAGCTCAAGGCGTCCCACTCCGCTCCAGCCACCACGTCGGACATTGGGCTGCTCGACCCATTCAATGGATGCCATCCAGATGGCGTCGAACCCTCCAAGACCATTGTGTTCAAGGACTGCTTCAAACAGTTGACTCGTCACATGAGTGGTGGAGCTCATGAATGGACTCCCTCCAAGACGTCGGCTATCTCATTCAGCCAAGTGGAAGCCAAACCACGAAGGCAAAACTCACAATGAGCTGAGACTGCAGTTTCTTCCGGATTCACTTCAACTGTGATCACTCCACGCGATCTGCCATGGCGCATCGGGTCAACGATGTAATCAAAACCCCCTGAAGTGCCTGCGGCTATGAGGAGGTCGGGACTCTGATAATGAAACCCCTCGAGCATCCGAGTTAGAGACTCCGCCGGCAACTGCTCCCCAAAGAGAACAACATCGGGGCGCATGATGCCGCCGCATCCATCACAAACGGGAGCGGTTGAAATAAGATGAAAACGATCGACATCCAGACTCACGCGTTCGTCGCACTGCATGCAACGTGCATATCGAGCGTTGCCATGGATCTCGATCAACTTTACACTTCCGGCCATGCAATGCAGTCCGTCGACGTTTTGCGTGAGCAGACTAAACTGCGGCACCGCTCGTTCCATCCGAGCAATCGCTTCGTGGCCGAGATTCGGCTTCACATCGAATCGTCTTATCTTCGCCATTGTCCGCCAAGTCAGATCAGGATCTCTCATCAAGGTCGATCCTGTCATGGCTCGGACCGTGCGATCGCCCTCCTCGGGATCATCATAGATCCCACCAGCTCCGCGATAGGGCTGAATCCCTGATTCCACAGAAACCCCCGCGCCCGTAATAACGCCGACCGAATTGACAGATTGCAGACGGTCCCGCAATTTCTCAGGTATTTCGACATTGGCCATGGGCAAGAGAATACACGGCAGGTCCGACCAGTCTTGACCTTCATGGAAAGGTTTCACAAGGTCATCTGTAAGCCATGCATCAATCGAAACGGGAGCCCCCTTCATGAAGATTCGACCCATTCTCGCGCTGACCCTCCTCTTCGTCATCGCACTCTCTGTCACCACACCCGCACAAGAGCAAATGGCTCTGGGGAAAATGTGGACTTTCGAAGATGCTCCTGTCGACTATTTCGAGGAGACGTACGGCTTTCGCCCATCCCAGAAGTGGTTGGACCACGTCCGCCTTTCCTCCCTCCGCTTTGGCGATGGGTGCTCAGCATCATTCGTTTCCGCCACTGGCCTCGTCATGACAAATCATCACTGTGTTCGCGATCACATAGCCAGGATCTCGCCAGATGATGCCGACTGGGTAAAGAACGGGTTCCTTGCCAAGACCACTGCGGAGGAAGCAAAAATCCCCGGACTCACCGTCCAACAACTGGTGGGAATGAAAGACATCACATCTGAAATCAGTTCTGGCATCACTGATGGAATGACCGACGCCGAGATCAAATCAACGCGCGACCGCAATCGTCAAACTGTCCTCGGGGCTGCCAGAAACCGCCAGCCCAACCTCGACCACAAGGTCGTCAAGCTCTTTCAAGGTGCACGCTTCAGCCTCTACTCCTACAACATCTATGACGACATTCGTCTGGTCTGCTCTCCCCACCTGCAAACGGCACACTTTGGCGGCGACCCGGACAACTTCACCTACCCGCGGTACGGCATCGACTTCTCGTTCTGCCGCGCCTACATTGACGGCAAGCCCGCTGACACAAGTGAACACCACTTTACTTGGAGCAAGAGCGGTGCCGATGATGGCGAGTTGGTTTTTGTCACTGGCAGCCCTGGCTCAACCGGTCGACTTCTGACATATGCGCAGCTCCTCTACCAGCGTGACGTGTTCTACCCGGCAACACTTGATCTCATTCACGACCGACTGGACACCTACCGCGCCATGGCGGCAATGAGCCCGCAAATGGAAAAACGGATGCGCACTCAAATCCTCGGACTCGAGAACGCTGACAAGGCCTACACCGGATACCTCACAGGTCTCCTCGATCCGACGTTGATGGCGGCAAAGGCAGCCTTTGAGAAATCGCTCCGTGAGAAGATCGCTTCTGACCCCAAGGCGCAGGCTCGGTTTGGGGCTACTTGGGCAAAACTTGAGAAGATTGCCAAACGTCAGAGGGCCTTCCTGCCACGCTCCCGGTACCACAACAACTTTGGACTTCCCGTCCTCAGCAAGGCAGTGCAGATCGTCAAGGCCATCCAGGAACCGACCGACAAGAACATACGTGCTGCCAATCGTAAGATGCGCGCAATGACACCGACGGCAGAGATCAGTCATAAGGGTGTCTGGCGCCTTGCTATCAAATGGCTTGCCAAGGAAGACCCCTATCGCGTTGCACTCCTCCGAGGCCAGGCTCCAGAAGCGGCACTCGTTTCACTTAAATCCGAAAGTCAGGTTTCCGACCAGGCATTCGTTGCGGCTCTCATGCAGGGAGGCACAGAAGCTCTGGCAGCCTGCAAAGACCCGGCCATTCGTGCCGCCGTTGCATTGGCAAAACTTGCACCTGAAAACGCCGCCGAAAGCAGTGCCCTCACTGCTGCTGAAGAGGTGCAGGCCACACTGATTGGCCAGGCACTCTTCGCCGCCTACGGTACCGCCGCCAGTCCAGATGCAACCGGCACCCTGCGCATCTCCGATGGCGTTGTGAAGGGCTATCCCTGCAACGGTTCAATCGCGCCCCCTTGGACGACCTTCTATGGTCTCTTCGGACGCGCCACTGAGTTCGGCAACAAGTATCCTTTTGATCTGCCAGAGGTCTGGTGGAAGAAGCGCAAGTCGATCGACCTCTCCAAGAAAGTCGATTTTGTGTCCACCAATGACATCATTGGTGGCAATTCCGGCAGCCCGATGATCAACAAGGACCAGGAAGTAGTCGGCCTTATCTTCGATGGCAACATCGAGATGCTCCCCAACCGTTTCCTCTACCGCGATACACTCCCCCGCTCGGTGAGCGTTCACAGTGAGGCGATCATCGAATCTCTGAAGAAGGTCTACGGCGCACGAGCACTGGTTCAAGAACTGTTGAAGCGCTGATTCATTGAGCCTCGCACAGACCATGCCTTCGCTCATTGAGGCGGCGCAGGCCCGACTGTTCGGTCGGGTTCTGCGCACGCCGTTGCTGCTCTCGCACACACTCAGTGAGCGAACAGGTGCTCGTGTTCTGCTCAAATTGGAAAACCTGCAACGGACAGGTTCGTTCAAGTTCAGAGGTGCGACGAACCGCCTGTTGCTTCTTGATGAGCGGGAACGAAAGCAGGGGTTCGTGGCCGCCTCATCAGGCAACCACGGCATCGCACTGGCGACGGCTGCACATGACCTCTCCATCGACGGGCTGGTAGTACTTCCAAAGGGTGCGTCAACTCAGAAGGCTGATCGACTCAAGTCGTTGGGAGTAGACGTCCATTGGCACGGCGACGACTGCGTGATTGCAGAAGCACACGGTCGAGAGTTGGCCGCCGAAATGGGGCGCACGTTCGTGTCACCTTACAACGACCCCGATGTCATGGCGGGGCAAGGAACACTCGCGCTTGAAGTACTCGAGACCGAACCCTCTATCGACAAGGCCTACGTCACTGTTGGAGGCGGCGGGCTCATCGGTGGCGTGGGTACCGCACTGCGCCACCATTGCCCCGATGTTGAGATCATTGGCTGCCAGCCCGAGGCCTCTGCCGTGATGGCGCACTCTATTGAACGAGGCGAGATCCTCGACATGGAGTCAGCGCCAACTCTCTCCGATGGCTCTGCCGGCGGGCTGGAGCCTGGGAGCATCACGTTTCCATTGTGCCGTGATCTGATCAGCGAGTTTCAGCTGGTTACCGAGGTCGAGATTGCCCGCAGTATCCAGCATATGGTCACGTGGGAAAAACTGGTTGTTGAGGGTGCTGCTGCTGTCGCGGTAGCGGCCTTCCTCAAGCAGCATGGGCAGGAGCGCACCCTGTCCGGATCAACCGTGCTGATCGTCATTTGTGGTGGCAACATCTCTGCCGAGACGCTCAGTGAAGCAATGATCAGCTGAGCGGTAGATCTCGACACATTGCGTGAACCTCGTCCTTGACCTTCGTCGTGACTGCCTCATCGTCGGGCGCAGACAGAACGCGGTCGATCATCTCTACGAGCGCTTGAAACTCCAGGACGCCAAGCCCTCGGCTTGTCATGGCCGGCGTGCCGACGCGAATACCGCTCGTGACGAATGGGCTCTCTGTATCGAACGGGACCATGTTCTTGTTGACGGTGATCTCCGCTCGCCCCAATGCTGCTTCGGCTGTCTTTCCGTTGATGCATTTGTTGCGAAGGTCGATTAACATCAAGTGATTGTCAGTGCCACCGGAAACGAGTTCATAACCGCGTTCACAAAACGCTTCTGCCATGGCCGTAGCATTGCGAATAACCTGCTGTGCGTATTCTCCGAAGGTCGGTCTCAACGCCTCACCAAACGCTACCGCCTTGGCCGCAATAATGTGCATGAGCGGGCCGCCCTGCGTCCCCGGGAACACTGCCGAATCAAGTACTTCTGACATGCGCTTTGTTCGACCAGATTTGGGTGCCGTTACACCCATGACATTCTCATGATCCCGGCCAACCAGAAGCATCCCTCCCCGCGGACCTCGAAGAGTCTTGTGTGTGGTGGTTGAAACGACGTGACAATGCGGCAATGGGTTATTCAGAACCCCTGTAGCAATCAGCCCTGCTGTATGGGCCATGTCCATCCAGAGGATTGCCCCGACTTCATCAGCGATCGAACGAAAGGCCTCATAGTCGAAGTCTCTGGGGAAAGCGCTCGCACCAATCGACAGGAGGCGTGGGCGCACGCGAAGTGCTGCCTCCCGAACACGATCCATGTCGATGCGCCCCTTCAGTGGGCCATCTGCTTCGACTCCATAGAACTCAGAACGATAGAGCTTGCCTGAGAAGTTGACCGGGCTGCCGTGAGTCAAATGACCACCGTGCGATAGATCCAGCCCGAGAAGAGTATCTCCCGGGTTCAACGTAGCGAGGTAGATCGCAGCATTGGCCGTGGCGCCGGAATGAGGCTGGACATTCACCCAATCACAATTGAACAACTGCTTTGCTCGTTCCCGTGCGAGGTTCTCGACCTCATCCACAAACTCGCAACCACCGTAGTAACGTCGAGAAGGAAGACCTTCTGCATACTTGTTGGTCAGATGGGAGCCGCAAGCCTCCATCACCGCTTGCGAAACAAAGTTCTCCGAAGCGATCAGTTCAACGCCGTCTCTTTGGCGCTGCACCTCTCTCATGATTGAGGCGTGTACTATCGGGTCGTTTTTTTCGAGTTGTGACATGAGTTCCGGTCCGCGACAAATGGTGGTTCGTCGGCAGCATAGGGAACACAGGTGCGTTGCAAAAGGGGTGGGTTACCCGAGCTCAGATAGAGGCCATCTCAAGGAGGCTGAATCGGGCTGCAGAGGAGTTCCGTCGGCTGCGCTCCACCGTACAGTGGCGCCCCAGGGCACTCTCAACCGCAGGGTTCATGACTGGCATAAGAAATTGAGCAATAAGCTGTTCTTCCTTCAGTGCCAGACTCAGAAGACTCTCCGAGAGGACCCTCAACGGCCGAGCCACCGTTTGCGCTCCGGTGAGCTGATCCAGTTCTACGGCGGCGCTGAACTGGGCGAGACGAGCTTCCACTTGACTGATGGCGGCTGTCAGACTGTCGAGAGCATGATCTGGCGCGAAAGCGTGGTTACGCAGAAACAACAGGAGTCCCATTTCGACAGTAGGAAGATGGCCTTGCACGAGGAATTTCTCAGCGTGAGCTTGAACGGTCCGCAGGTCGCTCACACGGTGCGCCACCCTGACATTGAGATGGCGAAGCAGCACCGCAAACTGGCGCAGCTGCCTGCGCTCGGAGCGCAGAACACTCAAAACTACCGATTTCCCTGCATGACTTGGCTGTGACGTGACTGGCAGCATGTGACCCCCTTTTGTTCTTCCACTCAGAGAATCGGCAATTTAAGCAACCTGACTTGAGGAGATTTTCTGGGGGAGCCGCCACAACTTCTTGAGCAGGCTTGCCTTGCGTTCTAACACAGGAGGATTATGCTGAAATAGAACTGGATGATATCCCATATCAGAAGGGACCAATAGAACCATGAACGCCAATCAGAGACAGTTTCTTCGAAATCTCCACATGCTCCGCACCGTGGTTGCTGAGGTAATGGAGGATGGATGGCTGGCAGATGCAGGTCTCGGTGAACTGACATTTGTGCAAATGAACCTCCTGAAGTTTATTGGAAAGGCGAAGCCGGTCGGGGCTGAGAAGGGACAAAACTATTGGTCGATCAGCGATGTTTCGCATCAGCTATCAGTGAGCAATGCTGCAGCCAGCAAGGCGGTGGCACGCTTGGTCAATGCAGACCTCGTGGAGTCGATTGTCGATCCCGCCGACGCTCGAGCCCGACAGGTCCGCACGACCCGCAAAGGAAAGCGAGCGTTGGCACGGTTTGAGGCTGTTTCGACTGACCACGGCAGCGCTTTGTGTGAGTCTGTGGGAGAGTTGGCAGTCAAGCGGTGGAATAAGAGCGTCCACGATATCCTCTCAGCCTTGCTCGGAAGTGATGCCGAAGGTGTAGTCGCCTGCCTCAGATGTGGAGTTTACGATCAGTCGCTCTGCATTGCAGAGAAGTTCGGCTCCATCTGCCAACTCCGAGAAGAGACTGAGGGATAGGTAGACGCTGCGCCCCATGAACGACAGTTTCCTGACCATTGATGACGGCGGCTTTGTGGAGATCAAGGAGCGTGGGTCGAAGTTTCTGAGTATTGCGCTTCACTGCAAGTCTGAGCCTGATGCAGAGGAGCGGCTTGCTCAGATTCGCAAGACGCACCACGACGCAACCCACCACTGCTCAGCCTGGCGGGTAGGAAGCGATACGGCGGCTGTCGAGCGATTTGATGACGATGGTGAGCCCAATCAAACCGCAGGTCGCCCCATACTTCAGGCAATTCAGGCAGAGGATCTCCATCAAACACTGGTCATTGTCGTGCGCTATTACGGCGGCACAAAGTTGGGATGCGGCGGTCTTGCACGCGCCTATGGTCAAGCAGCCGCATTGGCACTTAAGGACGCAGCGTCCCGAACGATCTGGCACGAAGCGACCATTGACTTGATTTGTGCATGGGATGACATCGGTCTCATTGAAGCAACACTTGGTCAATTGGGCGAGCAAATAAGAGGCTGCCGACGCAACTTCGCGGAGGAAGCAGCCTTTCGTGTGACGGTGTTGCAGAGTTTCCTGCCGTGCCTCAAACAGACAATGGAAGAATCAACGCGAGGAAGGGTCGATATCAAGTAGAACCGCGGCTACTCAACACGGACATACCGACCACCGTTTTCAGCAGCCAACTTGCCGAGGAACTTGTGAGGGATCTGCTTGCCCATTCCCACAACATGGATGACCGCCTGGTCGAAGAGATTCCACTCAGAAACCGCCATGAGGATCTCTGCCTTGTCATCCCCCTTGATCCCGGTTTTCGTCGGATCAGGATTAACGCGGTAGGGCATTCCATCGGTCAGGACATAGTAGGTGTCCACACTTGAGCGGTAGTTCTCATTCCCAACCGGCCGACCAGCCTGCCGAAAGGCCAGATCGAGTCCATCATAGAGGGCTGTGCCAAGTTTCAGGGGCAGGCCCTCCACCCACTGAATCGCCTCCTCGACCCGATCTCCCTTGACGGTCTCCATTGTCTCAGAAAAAGCCACTGCCTCTCTGGCAAAAGCAATGATATTGAATCGAGTTCCTGGCTTGAGCTGTCTGAGGATTCGAATGAGTTCAGTCTTCGCGCGCGCCATACGACTCGGTCCGTCGCCCTCGTACTCACCCTTCAGCTTCACCCGCATGGACTGCGAGTTGTCGAGCACGAAACAAACTGAGCCAGGGCCAATCGGCAGACCGTAGTAGCCGGAAGAAGATGATTGTGTCTTCGATTCACCGTTCTTCTTTCTCTTTTTCTTGGTGACCCTGAGCCTGCTCTTGCGACCTGCCAGAGGATTGGCGGCATTGTCCTTATACCAGCGCTCCCAGGCGACGACGGAGGTTCCCAGATTCATGCCGGTCAGGTCTGCCAACGCGTCAGCTACACTTTGTGAGGCAGCTTGATCAGAATCCTTCAGAGCAGTAATGAGAGGCGAAACGCATTGGGGGAGTTGGATTCGTGCCAGAGCGGATGCAGCGTGTTGCCGCAGCCTCATCGAACGAGCCTGCAAAGCTCCTATTGCCAGCGACAGGATATCTGCCCTCCCCTTGGACATGGCATGCAATCCGAGGATGCGGGGGACGAATTTCTTGTGTCGAATCTGCTTCAAGATCGTCTGTCGTCGAAGTGAGCCTCCATGCCGCTCAAGGAGCGCCAGACGAAACGCAAAGGGCAGTCGATCATTGCTTATGGCCGAACGCGCAAGAACTCTGGGTTCGGCAATGGACGATAGAGACAACAGGTGGGATTGTAACTGTCTCGCCAACTTGCGCTGAGGGTCAAGGTGCCTACGGGAGCGCAGGTCACGGAACTTACCCTTCTTTCCAGCTGCGACGAGGATGGGTGAACGCGCCTCTTCAATGCGACGCAACTCTACTTCAAGGTTTCCAATCGCAGCCAGGAGAGCCTTCTCAACCGCCGCACCTTCTGTTGCCTTGATCGCTTGAAAGGAGGCCTGACGGCTGGCGAGCTGCGAGAACGGATCCCTTGTAAGCTTGAAAGCTCGGGAAAAGTCGGCAAGAGGCTCCGATTCGGCGTTGGGTACCACCGCCAGGAGAAAGGTCAGGACTACAAGACGCATAGAGAGGCCCGATCAAAGAGAATGACTATGCCTCTATTGGGCCGCATGAGTGCTTTCCTGTCAAGTGGGCGATGCAAGACTCGAACCTGCGACCTTTCGGATGTAAACCGAATGCTCTAACCAACTGAGCTAATCGCCCTCAGCGACTGCGTTATGCCAATTTCCAACTGCGACACCAACGCCGAGACACAGCACAAACCGAGAGAAGAAGGCCAGTTTTCTCTTCCTTTTTCCCGATGTTAGAAGAGAGTGATCAGCATTTACGGAGACAACCATGAAGATCGCAGTCGTCGGGACAGGATATGTAGGGCTCGTTGTAGGAACCTGCTTCGCAGACACAGGAAACCTGGTCACGTGCGTTGACGTTGACCAATCCAAGATCGATTCGCTTAATGACGGCCAGATCCCGATCTACGAGCCTGGTCTGGACGAAATGGTGGGCCGCAACCGTGCAGAGGGACGCCTCCACTTCACCACCGATGCAAGCCGTGCCATTGCGAATAGCCAGATCGTCTTCATTGCTGTTGGCACACCTGAAGGTGAAGACGGCTCAGCTGACCTGCAGTATGTTCTCAAGGTGGCCCAGACCATCGGTCAGAACATGAACGATTTCAAGATCATCGTGGACAAGAGCACGGTCCCTGTAGGAACAGCTGAAAAAGTACGAGCCGCCATCGCCCAAGAAACCGACCAGGACTTTGCCGTCGTCTCCAATCCGGAATTCCTCAAAGAAGGAGCCGCGATCAATGACTTTCTGCGACCCGACCGAGTTGTGGTCGGCGTCGATGACGAGCGAGCCTACAAGGCAATGTCAGAACTCTATGAGCCATTTACTCGCAGTGGGAAACCGATTCTCTTCATGAGCATCCCTTCTGCTGAGCTCACGAAATACGCCGCCAACGCGATGCTTGCGACTCGGATCTCTTTCATGAATGAGATCGCGCGTCTCTGCACGAAGTTGGGTGCCAATGTCAACGAAGTGCGCAAGGGTATTGGATCCGACTCTCGCATCGGAACACCATTTCTTTTCCCCGGTGTCGGCTACGGCGGTTCCTGCTTTCCAAAGGACGTCAAAGCAATCGTCCAGACAGCCGCCAATGTTGGCTACGATCTTAAAATCATGCAGGCTGTGGAAGAGGTCAATGCGCTGCAGAAGGAACTGCTTGCGGACATGGTTCTTGGTCACTACAACGGCGACGTCTCGGGTAAGACTTTCGCGATGTGGGGTCTCGCCTTCAAACCCAAGACCGACGACATGCGGGAAGCTCCCAGCCTCACCATCATCAAGAAGCTCCTCCAGGCCGGTGCTAATGTCCAAGTCACCGACCCCGTCGCCAACGCCGCCGCCCAACGCATCCTCGGCGAATCCGTGACCTACCACAACAAGCCCATGGACGCCCTTACGGGCGCCAATGCCCTCATTGTCGTCACCGAATGGAACGAATACCGCCAACCTGATTACGCCGCCATGAGCGCGGCCCTTTCTGATCGCGCCATTTTTGACGGACGCAATCTCTACGACGCCCCTCGTCTCGCCGACCACGACATCATCTACTACGGCATCGGTCTTTAGAACTGCCCTTCCTCAGTGGTCCCCGCAGCCATTGAATCGCGGGATTCTCGGCCAGTCCTTTCATCGGACGCATTGCCCCCTCGCCTGTCGACTTGTTCAGTCACCCCCCTTGCGTACGGTGATTCTCGATTCCATACTCAAGCATGGGCATGAAGCCCGAACACCCCACGCTCGGCGATCGTCAGGGAGAAATGCCGATGTCCACGTACGCGCAATTTGTCAATCCACAGGGGAACAATCCCGCGACGCAAGACAGCGGCACAACTCCTGGGTGCTTTTCCCTTCCTCCTCAAATATCCCCCGATAGCGCAGGTTCTCGGACTTTCAGCTCTCCGGATACACCTGGCATGCCACCGCTCTCAACCAGGACGGCGTGGGATTTCATGCCGAACGACTGGAAGTGTATTGATGGTCTATGGCAGGCACCGCAGGGGTTCACTCCCTCCACCCAACTGGACTTTGCTCGACTGGGTCAAGTGACCGATGTCATGAGGACCATCGCAGAAAGAGAACCCCACCTCTCACCTGAGCAAATCCGCGATGAAGTTGCCGCAGGGCGCATGGTCATTCCCGCCAACAGAAACCACTTGAAGAAGAGCCTCCGCCCCACCGCCATCGGGCGTGCAGCCAAGACAAAAGTGAACGCCAACATGGGCGCTTCTCCCCTTTCATCCTCAACACAGGATGAAGTGGAAAAACTTGAGTGGTCCGTTCGTTGGGGAGCCGACACCGTCATGGATCTCTCAACCGGTGGCGACCTCAACGCTTGTCGCACCGCCTTGATTGATGCATCAGAGGTACCGATCGGCACCGTGCCCATCTATTCCATGATCATTGACCGAAGCATCTATGATCTCACTCCTGAGATCATCCTTGATGAACTCCAGAATCAATCAGCTCAAGGCGTTGACTACTTCACTATTCATGCAGGGCTCCTCTCAAGACATATCCCCCTCGTCAAAGACCGCCTCATCGGCATTGTCAGCCGAGGCGGCTCGCTGCTCGCGAGCTACATGCTCAAGCACAACACCGAGAATCCTCTGTACACCATGTGGGACGAAATCTGCCTGCTCATGCGAGAGAACGATGTCACCTTCAGTCTTGGCGATGGCCTCCGCCCAGGGGGCCTCGCTGATGCAACCGACGCTGCCCAACTGGGAGAGCTCTCTGTTCTGGCCGAACTCACCGAACGTGCATGGAAGCACGGTGTTCAGGTCATGGTTGAGGGGCCAGGCCACGTTCCGCTGGATCAGATTGAATTCAATATGAAGCTCCAGCGCCACCTCTGCCACGGCGCTCCCTTCTATGTCCTGGGCCCGCTTGTCACGGACATTTTTCCTGGCTACGACCACATCACCAGTGCCATCGGTGCAACATCGGCCGCCTGGCATGGTGCAGCGATGCTCTGCTATGTCACCCCAAAGGAACACCTGGGACTTCCGAAAAAGGAAGACGTCAAGCAGGGTTGCATCGCCTATAAGATCGCGGCACACGCAGCCGACATCGCCCTTGGAATCCCCGGT
>PVBE012240959.1_pt1 | contig 12595 bp, 11 predicted proteins | sample 1631181 | NCBI WGS metagenome assembly PVBE01 (sample SAMN08397723, study PRJNA350692) | Marine metagenome, whole genome shotgun sequencing project. | isolation source: water | place: Pacific Ocean | collected 2012-04 | reverse complement strand
TCTTGTCACACCATTTATTTTACGACGGCTCAAAACAGATCAATCCATCATTAACGATTTACCGGACAAGGTGGAGCAGAAGATCTATTGTCAATTGACCAAAGAGCAAGCGTCCTTGTATGAACAGGTCGTTCGAGACGTGGCAGAAGTGATGGAGGGTGAAGAAATTGAGGGGATTGGACGCAAAGGCTTAATCCTTGCGACCCTGATGAAATTGAAACAGATTTGTAATCATCCCCGGCAATTCTTACAGGACAACAGCCGCTTTGATCTGCAACGCTCGCACAAGCTCAAGCGTTTGCTGGAAATGATCGAAGAAGCGCAAGCCGAGGGGGACAGCGTTTTGGTCTTCACTCAATTCAATGAAATTGCGAAAGCCCTGGATCATTTGCTGCGGACGGAATACTTCTTGACCACCTACTATCTGCACGGAGGGACCGCGCGCGCAAAGCGAGACCGGATGATCGAGACGTTTCAAAACGAAGCAACTCCTCCAGCCGTGTTCATTCTTTCCCTGAAAGCAGGAGGCGTTGGGATCACCTTGACCCGAGCCAGCCATGTGTTCCATTTCGACCGCTGGTGGAACCCTGCCGTAGAAAATCAGGCAACCGACCGAGCCTTCCGGATTGGTCAGAAAAAAAATGTGTTCGTGCATAAATTTGTGACGATTGGCACCCTGGAAGAGCGCATTGATCAAATGATTGAAGAGAAGCTGAAACTTTCCGAGTCGATTGTAGGAGCGGATGAATCGTGGTTGAGCGAGTTGGACAATCAGGCTTTTCAAGAATTGATCGCCTTGCAGAAAGACTCGATTTTGGACGAATGAGGAGCCCATGGCAACAAAAATGAGTAAAACCTGGTGGGGTAAAAAATTCATTGAAGCGCTGGAATGGCAAATGGACACCGGACGTTTGCAGCGGGGGCGTTCGTATGCCGGAGACCGGATTGACGAATGGGAGATCAAAGAAAACAAAATCACGGCTCGTGTCCGAGGCAACAAGAATCCGTATTTTGGAGTCCGCAAAACCCCGTATTACAAAACGAGGATCACTTTTGCAACCCTTTCTGGAAAAGCATGGAAAGGAGTGTTACAGCGCCTGAGCCGAAACGCCGGATGGGTTACGCATCTGATGCTCAACGAAATGCCGGATGACATTGAAGAGGGTTTTTCCAAACAAAGCACGGGCTTGCTCCCCGGCAAAAACGAGTCTGATTTTGAGGCAGACTGTTCTTGTCCGGATTACGCGAATCCCTGCAAACACATTGCAGGCATGTATTACCGCTTGGCGACTTTGCTGGATCAGGAACCCCTCTTGTTGTTTCAATTACGAGGGTTGTCTTTAGAGAAACTACGCCATGAATTGGAACAATCCCCTTTGGGGCAAGCCCTCCTGTCTCAAATGGGGGAAGCCGCAGAAGTCACGGTGACTCCGGTTTCGACCTTTTTCATTCAACCCCAAAAAGGGGGGACGCTCGCAGATTTTTCTCCAGAAACCTTTTGGTCGGGGCAACCTCTCCCCAAAAAACTGCTCACTTTGGCAGTTTCCGGTGAAGAACGCGCCGTGTTGTTGCTCAAAAAACAAGGAGACTATCCCACGTTTTGGGACAAGCCTTCGTCGTTTTTGGAAGTGATGGACGAGTTGTATCATCACATTGCCCGGAAAACATGATTCGTGGCCGGGGAACTTGGTCTGAATTTCCCGGACTGCACTCTGCGGGCATCCGCGCTACTCTGAATTCAGCAACACCACTTGCTGACATGGAGACACCATGCACACCCTCACCGTCAACGGCACGTCCCACCACGTCGAGGTAGACGACGACACCCCCTTGTTGTGGGTCATCCGGGACGCCATCGGGCTGACCGGCACCAAGTTTGGTTGCGGCCTCGCCCAGTGCGGGGCTTGCACGGTTCATGTCAACGGCACGGCCCTCCGCTCATGCAGCTACCCCATCGCCGCGCTTCCGGAGGGGGCCGAGGTGACGACCATCGAGGGGCTGGGCCAACCCGACACTCTGCATCCGGTGCAGCAGGCGTGGCTGGACGAGCAGGTTCCGCAGTGTGGCTACTGCCAGTCCGGACAGCTCATGGCGGCGGCGGCACTGCTCCAGCGCACACCCGATCCCTCGGACGAGGACATCCGTGGCCTCACCAACCTCTGCCGCTGCGCCACCTATCCGAGAATCCGGAAGGCGCTGCGTCGGGCGGCGCAACTGCAAGCGTGAGGAGGGACCATGCCGAACCTGAGCCGACGCGACTTCCTCCGCACCTCCGCACTGGCAGGCACCAGCCTGCTCGTGGGTTGCACCTTCGGATCCGATCCCATCCTCAGCAAACCCAAGGCTGCGCAGGAGCAGCTTGGGCTGTGGCTGCGGATTGCCCCAGACGATTCCATCACGCTGCTGTTGCCGTCCTCCGAGATGGGGCAGGGCACCAGCACCTCGCTGCCGATGGTTGTTGCCGAGGAACTGGAGGTGGACCTTGAGCAAATCACCCTTGAAATCGCCCCGGTTCACGATGCCTACAAAAACTCCGAGATGTCCATGCAGGGTACGGTGGGCAGTAACAGCGTGATCGCGTGGTGGGCAAAGCTCCAGAAGGTGGGCGCAGCGGCGCGGACGATGCTCGTGCAGGCGGCAGCCCAACGTTGGGGTGTTCCAGAATCCGAATGCGTCGCCCAGGCAGGAACGGTGGTCCACTCCCCCTCCGGACGCAAGCTGCGCTACGGCGAACTCGTCGAAGTCGCCTCGAAGCTGAACATTCCGGACGATCCCGCACTCAAGAACCCCAAGCAGTACCGCTACATCGGCAAGCCTGTGCCGCGCATGGACGGTCTGGCGAAGGTGACGGGGCAGGCGCAGTTCGGGATTGACATCACGCTGCCGGGGATGCGCTACGCGGTGGTGCGCCAGTCCCCGGTGTTTGGCGGTGCGGTGCAGTCCGTGGACGACACGGCGGCCAAGGCCATCCGGGGTGTGGAGGGCGTGGTCGAGGTTCCGGGAGGCGTGGCCGTGGTCGCGGACAGCACTTGGCACGCGAAGAAGGGGGCCGATGCGCTGAAGGTCGAGTTCAGCAGCGGCAGGACGGTCGGGCTCAACGACGCGGAAGTCGCCCGGCAGTTCAAGGCCGCACTCGACGATCTCGGCAAAGCAGAGCTTGGTTCCGGGAAAATTCTCGATCTTGAATACTCCGTTCCCTTTCTTGCCCATGCGACCTTGGAGCCGATGAACTGCACTGCCGATGTGCGTCCGGATTCCTGCACCCTCTGGGTGCCCACCCAAACGCAGCAGATGGCCCGCGATAAGGCAGCGGAGGTCACCGGGCTCGACGACGATCAGGTCACGGTCCACACCACCATGCTCGGCGGCGGCTTCGGGCGGCGGTCAGAAACCGATTTTGTTGCACAGGCCGTGACAGTGTCCAAGGCGATCGGCAAACCAGTCAAACTCGTCTGGACCCGCGAAGAGGACACGCAGCACGATTTCTACCGTCCCGCTTACGCCACGCGCCTCCAGATCAAGCTTGGTGCCGATGGCCTCCCGGAACGCTGGGAGCAGCAGCTTGTCGGACCCTCCGTGCTGTCGCAACTGTTCGAGCGGGCGTTTCAGTCGGAGCTTGCGGGCAACATCCTCAAGTGGATTGACTGGGATCTGACCTCCACGGAAGGTGCCGGGGAAGTGCCCTACACGATTCCGGACCACGATCTCGACTACGCCATCGTGGACCCCGGTGTGCCGGTTGGATTTTGGCGTTCGGTGGGCGGGTCGCACACGGCGTTTTACATCGAAAGCGCCCTGGACGAAGCCGCGCATTTGGCAGGCATTGATCCGGGGGAGTACCGCCGCCGCCTGCTCCAAAAACAGCCGCGCCACCTCGTGGTGCTGGAGCAAGTCCTTCAGGATTCCGGATGGGGTGCTCCGCTGCCGAAAGGTCACGGACGCGGCCTCGCGCTGCACGAGTCCTTCAAGAGCATCGTCGGCCAAGTCTTGGAAATCCGGGTTTCTCCGGAAGGCCAGCTCCAGCCGCTCAGGGCGTGGTGCGTGATCGACTGCGGGCGTGTCATCAATCCGGACACCGTGCGGGCACAGATGGAGGGCGGACTGGGTTTCGGACTCTCCGCCGCACTGGGCGAGCGCATCTCGCTCTCCAACGGACGGGTGGACCAAAGCAATTTCCACGATTACACGGTTGCCCGCCAAGCGGATTCGCCGGAAATTTTCGTGACGATCCTCGAAAGCGGCGCGGAACTCGGCGGAGTAGGGGAACCCGCCGTGCCTCCTGTGGCCCCGGCGTTGGCCAACGCGGTGTTCGACGCAACCGGCATCCGGGTTCGCAGCCTCCCCCTGCGGCAACATTCCTTGGTCCCGGTTTGATTACGGTGAACTGAAACGCTGGATTGCTCCTGTGAGTTCTGCTACACCTTGGTTTTACCCAAGACAGGATTCGACGGTGCCAGACTCCCTTCTCCAACGCATTGGCAGCAAGCGAGGCGAACGCGTTGCGTTCACGCAAGATCTCGTCTGCATTCCCACCATCAACCCTCCGGGGGACGGTGGACGAGGAAACCGGTGGTTTTGGTGGCGTGGCCCACCTTGCCAGGCAGGGGTTCTTCTCCAAACCGCGAGTCGATCAGGTCATCATCCCGGAACCGCTCAACCATGCCCAGCCCGTGCGTTCCGGATTCCTGCCGGATCGTACTGGATCGGCGCTTTCTCATCGAGGAACCGTTGGAGGCCGTCAAGGCCGAAGTCCTCGCACTGCTCGATGAACTGGCCCACACCCGTCCGGGCTTCCGCTACCAAATCCGCGACGTGATGGAGTTTGTCCCGACGATGACCGAAAAGGACGCGCCCGTGGTTCAGGCGGTGGCATCCGGAATCCGGGCGGTGCTGGGCAAGGAGCCGGAGTACGTCATCTCACCCGGAACCCGCGACCAGAAGCATGTCGTCCGCATCGGGCACCTACAGGAGTGCATCCCTACGGACCCGGAATCCTCGACCTCGCGCACCAGCCCGACGAGTACGTCGTCATTGACGATCTCGTCAGCTCCGCGAAGGTGATGACGCACGCGACCCTGAACTTGCTTGGGATCGCGTGAAAGTTCGTGACGTGATCAGGTTGTTGAAACACAACGGTTGGGCATGGAAGACCACTCGTGGAGTCATCAGCAATACACTCATCCTGAACTGCCCGGAAAAGTGACCGTTCCGGGGCACCCGAATGATGATTTGGCAAAGGGGACGGAAATCAGCATCATGAAGCAAGCGGGCTTGAGATGAATCCAGACAAAGGAGGCAAAGTGGAATACTTGGTGGTGATTGAAAAGGCGCAGAATAACTACTCTGCGTATGCGCCAGAGGTGCCCGGCTGTGTCACGACGGGGACAACGGTTGAGCAAACCCGTAACCACATGAAGGAAGCTCTGGAATTTCACTTGGAGGGGATGCTTAGTGATCAGGAACCCCTTCCGGAGTCCAGAGGAATGGAGGCATACCGCCAGGCATTGGAGGACTCACAGGGAGTGGAGTGTTACTACTGCCACCTGGAGATTGAATTGGACAAGCTGCGGGAAACTGTCGCTGTCCCGGCCTGAAACACACCATGACCCCCGGCCCGCGTAACGCGCTCACGGATGTTTCCGGAATCCGGGTGGGACATGCGCAGGACATGGCGTTGCTGAGCGGGACAACGGTGGTGCTTCCAGATGAACCGGCGGTCGTGGCGGTCGATTGCCGGGGCGGAGGTCCGGGCACCCGCGAGACCGATGCCCTGCAACCCTCAACACTGGTGGAGGTCGCCCATGCCATCGTCTTCAGCGGCGGCTCCGCCCACGGACTTGAAGCGGCCAGCGGTGTTTCGGCGTGGCTGAACGAGCAGGGGCGTGGATTTCCCGTGGGGCAAGGGATGGTGGTTCCCATCGTGCCTGCGGCGATCCTCTTCGATTTGCACAACGGCGGGGACAAAACGCGGATGGGGGAGCGGACCTACTTCGAGTTGGGCAAGGCGGCGGTCGCTGCGGGGGCCGAGGAGTGCCCGCTGGGGAACGTGGGTGCGGGCACAGGTGCAAAATGCGGTTCACTCAAGGGCGGGATCGGCAGTGCGTCGCTCGTCCACGAATCCGGATGGATCGTCGGCGCTCTTGCCGCCGTCAACGCTTTCGGTTCCGCCACCTTGCCGGGACGCCCAGAGTTCTGGGCGTGGCCGCTGGAGCGCAACGGCGAGTTTGGCAACCGACCCCCGCCTGCTCCGGAAGCCGAACTGCCGCTCGACTACAACTTCGAGGGACCGTTTCAGGAACTCACGAACACGACGCTCGCCGTGGTCGCGGTCAACGCCAAGCTCTCACGGGCACAAGCGCAGCGCCTCGCAATCATGGCGCAGGACGGACTCGCACGGGCGTTGCGGCCTGTCCACACACCCTTTGACGGCGACACCGTGTTTGTTCTCGCCACTGGGGTGCAAACCCTCTCTCCCAAAAACCCGGTCGCGGACGTTGCACGTTTGGGACAGATGGCCGCCGACTGCGTGGCGCGGGCGATTGCCCGTGGCGTTTACGAGGCCAAGACGTTGGGACGGCATCCTGGTTATCAGCAAACCTATCCGTCAAGCTCCTGAGCGGCGGATCTACGCTTCCCGGAGTGGAGCGGCAGGTCGAGGAGGAAGGTTGTGCTTTTGCCGGGGCGGCTCCGGAGGCGCAGGTGGTCGTGCTGGTGACCGGGAATGCGGATTTGCCCAAGGTGACTGAAGCGGTGTACTAAAGCGGGCTGTGGCCCCTGACCCAAGACAACGCGACGCTCCACCCCCGCCCCCTGCAAAAGTACCTCAAGCTCGCAACCCTCCCCAAGCGTCCGCGACTGGCCCCTGTGCTGGACACGGCGGAGTTCGTCCTCAAGCACTGCCCCCGCCAGACCACAGCGACCATTGATCTGGGGGTCAAGCTGGAGATGCTGCGCTATACCTCCAGCGCTCTGGACAAAGCCCCGGAGTTCATCAAGGACGGCAGCAGCTAGGAGTGCAGCAGTCGCTCTGCCGCCTGTGTGGGCAGCAGTTCTCCGTCCTCAACGGCCTGTTCGTATTCCTGCAAGCGGTCCTGCACGTCCGGGCGGCTCCGGAATTCGCGCAGCAGCCCTTCCTCGACCAGCGTCCGGAGCCACTGCCGCGCCTGAGTTTTGCGCTGCTGTTCCCACGCTCCGGAATCGCGTACATGTTGCTCGAACGCCTGCACTGCTTCCCAAACCGTGCCCAGCCCGCTCCGTTCCAGCGCACTGCACGTCAGCACCGGCAGCGCCCCTCTGGACGCCTTGGAGCGCACCAGCCGCAACGCCTGCCGATACGCTTGCTGGGTGCTTTTTGCCAGCGGGATCTGATCTCCGTCCGCCTTGTTCACCACCAGCAAATCGGCGACCTCCAAGATGCCCTTCTTGATGCCCTGCAACTCGTCCCCCGCATTGGGCAGCAGCAGCACGAGGAAGCAGTCCACCATCGCAGCGACCAGCGTTTCGGACTGCCCGACCCCGACGGTTTCGACGAGGATGACATCGTAGCCCGCCGCCTCGCACAGCAAGAGAGCTTCGCGGGTGCGGCGGGCAACGCCGCCGAGGATGCCGGATGAGGGTGAGGGACGGATGAAGGCGGCGGGATGGCGCGAGAGTTCGGGCATCCGCGTCTTGTCGCCGAGGATGCTGCCGCCGGTGACGAGGCTGGTTGGATCAACGGCAAGGACTGCCACGCGGTGTCCCTGCTCGATGAGGTGGAGTCCAAAGGATTCGATGAAGGTGCTTTTGCCAACTCCGGGAACCCCTGTGACGCCAAGCCGCAGGGCATGTCCGGAATCGGGTAGCACGGCCTCCAGCAGTTGTTGCGCTGTCACCTGATCGGCAGGGCGGGAGCTTTCGAGCAGGGTGATCGCCTTGGCAAGGGCGCGGCGGTTCCCGGAGCGGATCACGTCCGGATCAAGGCTGGAACTGGCACGGCTCATGCTGCCTGCCGCGTCGACTCCTGAATCGCGTGTAGCACCTCGCAGGCGGCTTGGGGAATGGGGGTTCCGGGGCCGAAGATGCAGGCGACCCCCAAACTGCGGAGGTAGTCGTAATCCTGTGGGGGAATCACCCCGCCGACGACAACACGGATGTCCTCGGCGTCCTGCGTCCGGAGTTCGGCCATCAGGCACGAGACGAGGGTTTTGTGGCCAGCGGCTTGACTGGAGACACCGATGACATGAACATCGTTCTCGATGGCTTGCTTGACGACTTCCTCCGGGGTTTGGAAGAGCGGGCTGATGTCCACGTCAAAGCCGAGATCGGCAAAGGCGGTGGCAATGATCTTCGCGCCGCGGTCGTGCCCGTCCTGCCCCAGCTTGACGACGAGCAATCGTGGTCGGCGCCCTTCGTTGCAGGCAAATTCCTCAACGGTGGATTTGACGGCGGACAGTTCATGCGGGTCGGGGTAGCTTCCGGCATAGACTCCGTAGGAGGCGCGGATCGGAGCGTTGTAGCGGCCCCAAGCGCGTTCCATCATCTCGGAAACCTCGCCGACGGTGGTGCGGGCTCGGATGGCCTTGATGCTGAGCTCGAGCAGGTTGCCCTCCCCGGACTCGGCGGCGTGCTGGATCGCACCCAGCGTGGACTCAACTTGCACGGAATCCCGACTTGCCTTGATCTCTTGCAAGCTGCGGATTTGCGCATCGCGGACGGCGCTGTTGTCAATGTCCCGGACCTCGACGGGAGGCACGCCCTCCGCCTGATACTTGTTGATGCCGACGATGACCTCCTCACCCTGGTCAATGAGTGCCTGCCGACGGGCGGCAGACTCTTCGATGCGCTGCTTGGGCATTCCGGATTCAACCGCCTTAGTCATGCCGCCCAGGGCTGCGATTTCGTCCAGCAGCTTGCGGGCTTCGTTGGCAAGCGAGTGGGTGAGGGATTCCATGAAGTAGGAACCGCCGAAGGGGTCAATCACGTTGGGAATGCCGGTTTCCTCCTGAAGGATGAGCTGGGTGTTGCGGGCGATGCGTGCGGAGGTCTCCGTGGGCAGGCCAAGGGCTTCATCGAAGGAGTTGGTGTGCAGCGACTGCGTTCCGCCCAGCACGGCGGCCAGCGCCTCGATGGTGGTGCGCACGATGTTGTTGTAGGGATCCTGCTCCGTGAGGCTCCAGCCGGAGGTCTGGCAATGGGTGCGCAGCATCAGGGACTGTGGGTTCTCGGGCTGGAAGGGCTGGAGCAGTTGTGCCCAAAGCAGGCGGGCGGCCCGGAGCTTGGCGACTTCCATGAAGAAGTTCATGCCAATTCCGAAGAAGAACGAAAGCCGGGGTGCAAACTGGTCAATCGCCATACCCCGTGCCAGCGCGGTGCGGACGTATTCCAGCCCGTCGCCGAGTGTGAATGCGAGTTCCTGTACCGCCGTCGCGCCCGCTTCCTGAATGTGGTAGCCGCTGATGCTGATGGAGTTGTAGCGCGGCATCTGTGCGGCGGTGTGGGCGATGATGTCGCCGACAATGCGCATGGAGGGCGCAGGCGGGTAGATGTAGGTGTTGCGGACCATGAACTCCTTGAGGATGTCGTTCTGGATGGTCCCGCTGAGCTTGGACTGTGGGACGCCCTGCTCCTCCGCTGCAACAATGTAGGCCGCCAGCACGGGCAAGACCGCCCCGTTCATGGTCATTGACACCGACATCTCGTCAAGCGGAATGCCCTCGAAGAGCCGCTTCATGTCCCCCACCGAGTCGATGGCGACCCCGGCCTTGCCCACGTCTCCGACCACACGTGGGTGGTCCGAATCGTAGCCCCGGTGCGTGGCGAGGTCGAAGGCGACACTCAGCCCCTTTTGTCCGGCGGTGAGGTTTTTCCGGTAAAAGGCGTTGGATTCCTCGGCGGTCGAGAATCCTGCGTACTGCCGGATCGTCCACGGACGGTTCGCGTACATCGTCGCCCATGGCCCACGCAGAAACGGAAAACTGCCTGGAAGCGTGTCGGTGAATTCCAGCCGCTGCAAGTCCTCGGCGGTGTAAAGTGGCTTGAGTTCGATGCCCTCCGGAGTCTGCCAGTTCAGCGATTCGGAAGATTTCCCACGGAGTTCCCGTTCCGCTTGTGCAGCCCAAGCGTTCAGGTCGAGAGCATCACGGTGATCGAGCATGTCAGGGGGTGGTCAACTGCATGAAGCTTCAAACTTTCCTCCGGATTTACAGGCAGAATAGTTGTTGATGTCGCAGAGACCTGCCTCAGAGAGGCATTTGATGGCTTGACAGGTGGCTTGTCCGGCGGTGTTCATTAAGCTGGAAACACTTGAGGAACCAAATGATCCATAGGTGAAGCCGTCCGCAGCTTGGGAGAGGTAAGTTATACTGTTGGTAAAGGGGCTGCACACATCCGAACTGCAACTTGAAGGTGAACCAGCAGTGAAGGTTCCACAGGCGGCATCAAAAGCTTTGCGCTTCTCACCTTTTTGGAGAAAGCCATCGTTTTTGCGAAACGCCGGGTTGGTGGAACCCGGACTGCTGGAGTGTCCGGTGCAGGAAAACTCGCTGGTGGCGGCGGTTGAATTGGAATCAACACAAGAGGCAGCTCCGGCGGAATCGAGTTGGATGGACTCGTCGAGCTTGAGAGCCAGTAGGTTGGTAATCGCGTAGTTGGTCGCGGCGTCCTTGTCGGAGGAATAGACCGGCTTGAGTTGTGTGATGGCGCTACCCAGATTGGTGAGTGCTGATTGGACTGCGGTCTTGCGGGCGGTTGCGTCGTTGATGTCTTCGTAGGTCAGCTTGAGGATTTTGAAAAAGGTTGCGCCGCCTGTGTCTGTACCGATGTCATCGGCGCCGAAGCTTTCAGAATCAGTGCCGACGGTGGGGGTACTTCCAGAATTGTCGAGCAGGTTTATGTAGTCGTATCCGGCCTTGCCCATGTAGGCGGAGGCCTTGTCCTTGTAGCTGGTGCAGGTGGTGAGGGCGCTGTCGTAGTCGCGGGAACTGAGGTAGCTTGTGCAGTCGCCTGTGCTTGAATCGCTGACGAGGTTGTTGCCGCAGTTGCCCAGCGTGATTGTGAGCGCAATGCCCAGCACAATGAAGCAGAGAGGATGCGTCATGACGACCTCAGAACTCAAGAGAGAATTCGATGGCCTTGCGTTGCTCAGCAACACCGGAGGGGGTTCCTGTTTCGACCTTGTAATCAGCATAGCGGATTACCGGTAAGAAGGGTAGGCTCAATTCCCAGCCGGAAGTTGGATAGCCCTGATTGTAGCCGGAGCGCAGGATGATCCAATCCCCCAAGAAACCCAATTCCAGTCCAAGGTGGAGCCGCTTGTACCAGCAGTTGGTGGCGGTTGTTCCACCGGCACTCTTGCAGGCGGTGTCATCCGCGTGATTCTTGGTCAGGTCTCGCAGATCTGCGAGGAGCAGGGTGCGGGCAATACCAAGATTGGGCTGCATCGCCAAGCCGATGTTGACCTCCTGCTTCTCGTCTTGCGGAGTGGTTTCCCCGGAATTGCGGGCGAACTTGAGTCCCCCGGCATTGAGAATGGACATCCCCCAAGACATACGCAGGAACTGCAGAGAGGTCATGCGCTGCTGAAAACCGAGGGTGAAGCTGGTCCCCTTGCGCATTTCACCCGTGGTGCAAACGGCATTGTTGACAAAGGAGGTAAAACCGGAGCTAATGCCAGACACGCTGCTGGTGCTGGACTTGTCGCAGCGTTCAATCTGCATGGCGCTGAAGCCGATGTTGTACTGCCCCTTGAAAATGGGCATTCCCAAACCGATTGTGGTGAACTGTTCCAGACGATCAGCAACGGTCAGATTAAGGTTGACGGCATCCGAAACTCCGATGCGCAAGGTGCGGTCCCCTCCTATGAGGGCAGCGAGTGTGAATCCGGAATAGCGCTTTCCAAACGGATACACCAGTTGCATGTTGAGCAAGGTGGTGGGCTTGAAGATGTAGGGGATGCGCAGGTGGATCGTCTTGCCCAGCAGGTTTTGAGCGACGGCCGAGGTGCTGCCGCTGGTGGAGATTTTGCCCTGGGCGATGTCAAAAGCGGTTTGTGATCCCTCAAACACGAAAGGAGTGACGAAGATGAACTCCTTGGCATCTCCCAAACCGGCGGGGTTGTAGAAGAGGGCGTACTCGTCTTGGGAGTAGGAGATGCCCGCATTACCCCGTGCAAGGTACGCCAGCCCCGGATAGAGCCTGCGGATTTCCCCGGCGCCCACCTCCAGAACCGTTGCCAGCAGCAGCGTGGGGAGGAGGAGGGCAAAGAGAAAAAGGCGCACTCGTTTGGGCACAGGAATCTCCTGAGTTTCAGAACGGTCAGAGGGAATGCACTTGACGTGCAAATTCCGGCTTGCGCCCCCGTTCCCATCGACTACGCTTCCAAACACCAACTCCGAACCCCATTCACATGCGATTGCACCCATGCCAAAACTGTTCGCCGTTGACTCGATGGCCGTCCTCTACCGAGGCTACTTTGCCATGATTCGCAACCCGCTGATCAATTCGAAGGGTCTCAATACCAGTGGCATCCGGACGGTCCTCATGCAGCTTCTCAAGATTTTGGAGGAAGAACGTCCCAATTACCTCGCAGTCGCCTCGGATTCAAGCGAGCCGACCTTCC
>PVBE011718594.1_pt1 | contig 12595 bp, 16 predicted proteins | sample 1631181 | NCBI WGS metagenome assembly PVBE01 (sample SAMN08397723, study PRJNA350692) | Marine metagenome, whole genome shotgun sequencing project. | isolation source: water | place: Pacific Ocean | collected 2012-04 | reverse complement strand
GTAGCAAAGGAGAAGCCTTCCTGTCCAATCGTCCGGCGCGCCATTAACCTGCCCTCCCGTTGCATTCCTGAAAACGAGAGAATCAGATCAATGGAAACCTGTAAAGCAATACCCGCGCACAGGTCTCATTAGTCAGAGCGTAGTCCGTCGCCGTCGAGGCGCTAGTAGGTCGTCTAGAGCGGCACCGCCTCGGTCGGATAGGGTAAGGGCAGGCAAGGCTGGAGACGGCGCCCGTCCTGCAACTCCGCGAAACCGCGGTCGCTCAGAAATAAAGCCGGCCGCCAGCTCGACGCAAAAATGTAGACCTCTCGAAAATCCAGAGCAATTTTCGTCGGATGGCCCCTTCATTTTGGCCCGAAGTGCAATTTCCGCACATTAGCATTCTTAGCGCCTTGGTATTGTTGGATATTTTTACCGGGAATGGTCATTCTGTGCATTCGGGTCTTTTTGGGCCTAATTTCATTTCTGCTCCAATTTTCTGGGAAATTTTGGGGTAAGTGTCGTTTCTTGCACTTAGGGGGGTGTAAGGCGTTGATTTTGTGGGGGTGAACTTCGGGTTTTGGTCATTTCGTGCATATTGGTGGTTTTAGCAGGAGAGTGGTCATGGACAACAAGGGGCGTCCGAAGGGCGGTATCAATAGCACCACGCTCGGAATGCCGGCAGATCGTACAGGTTCTGGCCATAGATCACCTCGATGTCACGCTGCTCTGTTGAGTATGATCTCTGCCGCTCGAGCTAGGGTGCCGAGTTCATACGTGGGCGGGAGCCCCTGCAAGGCGCGGGAAGCGGCCTCGGTCGGAACTATGCGGTGTGACGGGGCAGAGCGACCTCCAACAGGCCCTCCCGCGTCCCACAGAAGGCTACCGAGGCCCACCGGTGCCGCTCGTCCTTCACCTTCGGGTTTTCGCGCTGCACGATCCACTGTAGGGCGCCATCCTCGCTGAGTCGCCAACGGTCGTTGATCGGGATGGTCGCTCGCTCGGTCATCACTCACCTCGCCTTTCGTTTCGCAGGCCGGGGCTTGAACTTCTCGATGTCCTGCATCACCGCGCGGGCAAAGCTGTTCTGCTCGGCGAGGAGATCATCGCGGAGCCAGGCCTTGAGCGCGCCCATGTCGTCTCAGGTGCCCTTTCGCTGAAGCTGCTTCACGACGGCCCGCTTGCGCATCGCCCTGGCGCGGTCGCGAACGAGCGTCTGCACCTCGACGAGGTTTTGGGCATCGTCCAGCGCGCCCGTGGTTAGCAGCACCGCGACTTCGAGCGGGTGATCCCAGATCGCTTGCCGCAGTTCCGCATCGGGCGCCGCCAGGACGTCGGCCGCGGTGATATCGAGATCCACCGCCATGCCGCTATCGTCGTCGGTGGTGGCCATCAGTCGCCTGCCGCCACTCGCTCAGGCTGGGTCTCGACGCTGCGCAGCTTCTCGCGCACCGCCGATCTGATGAATTCCGAGGCCGTCTGGCCTTCCTGGCGGGTCGCTTCACGCACGGCGCTCTGGAAGCCTGACGGGCCATGATGTTGATCTGCTCGACAAAAAGGGGCTCAAGCATGGGCGCCTCCAACTGCTTGTTGCAGGCGAGGGAATAGCCCTTCCAGGGTGGCTTTTCTAGAGAAATAGTAGAGACGGGCTAGAAATAGAAATCTAACCAACTGTTTTATATGAGTAATAATTCCTTCAAGCCAGCGTCGACTTCGCCTTGTAGGTACAGATGTCGTTGACGGGACAGGCCGGGCAATCGGGTTTGCGTGCTTTGCAGACATAGCGGCCGTGCAGAATCAGCCAATGGTGCGCGTGCAGGCGATAGCGCTCCGGCACCACCTTCTCGAGCCCGGTCTCGACCGCGAGCGGGGTCTTGCCGGGGGCCAGCCCGGTGCGGTTGCCGACGCGGAAGATATGGGTGTCGACGGCGATCGTCGGCTGACCGAAGGCGACGTTCAGCACCACGTTGGCGGTCTTGCGACCGACCCCCGGCAGGGCTTCCAGGGCCACCCGATCTTCCGGCACCTCCCCGCCATGCTCGGCGATCAGCCGGCGCGACAGCGCGATCACGTTCTTGGCCTTGTTGTTGTAGAGGCCGATGGACTTGATGTGATCCTTCAGTCTGGCCTCGCCCAGATCCAGCATCTTCTCCGGCGTGTCGGCGACCTGGAAGAGTTTCTTCGTCGCCTTGTTGACGGAGACGTCGGTGGCCTGCGCCGAGAGCGCGACCGCGACCAGCAAGGTATAGGGGTTGGCGTGGCGGAGTTCGGTCCGGGGCTCCGGGTCGCCGGCCTCGAGGCGGGCGAAGAAGGTCTCGACATCGGCCTTTTTCATGGCCCCGATCTTAGCAGGCCGGCAACGGGGCGGAAACGGAACGATGCTCGCCGGGCCTCTGTAGGCTTACCAGGACGGCGGCGGCTTGCCCTCGGCCTTCAGGGCCTGGACCTTGGCTTCCAGATAGCTCCGGAAATCGCCGCCGTCGTAGCCCTCGTCGCGGACGTACTGGAACATGGTCAGGAAATGGAAGGGCCGGAAATAGCCCGGCATCCGGGCTACCTCGGCCGTCTTGCCGGTGCGGCCGGCGATTTCCGCCAGGGTCTCGGGAAAGAACTGGATCGTCGGCGTATAGCGGGCCCCGTTGCGGCGCGCCAGCTTGCGTTCTTCCAGGCCGGTGCCGTCGAAATCCACGACCTTGCGGGAGCCGTGGATGTCCAGCTGCAGGATCTCGAAGTTGGCCTGGATATAATCGCTGATTTCCGGGATCTTGAGGGTCACCAGGTGGGTCTCGCGGCAATAGGGGCAGCCTTCCTGCTCCCACAGCAGGGCCAGGCGCTTGCCCGCGCGCGTCGCTTCCGCCAGATCGTCGGCGAGTTCGAGGAAGCTCTCCAGGAACCAGGGCTGGGTGTGCAGGCCGTTCTCGGCCAACTCCGGCTCGGCGCTGGTCGCCGCCCAAACGACAGGGCCGCCCGCCAGCATACCGACGGCGCTCCCGGCGAGGCCCGCAAATCGCCGCCTTGTAATCACTCCGGCTCTCGCTCCCGAATTGCCTTACGCGCCGTCCGATCATAACGTATTCCGTAATATGCATGTAATCCACATATGCGCTTGCGCAAGGAGCGGATAGCATCATGCGAGAGCTTCGAGGCATGATCCGGTTGCTGCTGTCGCTCTCCGCGATGGCGGTTCTGCTGGCGGGCGCCGCCCGCGCCGGCTCGGTGCACGATTTTCATGGCGGCCTGGCCGACGCGACCCACCACTATCGCCAAGCTGGCTTCTATCTTCGGACCGGCAACCTGTCCCCCGCCGCCTACGAATTGGCGCAATTGGACGAGAAGTGGCGACCGCTGATGGAGACCTTTCAAGCGGCGCCGCCGGAAATTTACGCAAACGACCGGCAGTGGCGGCAAACCCTGGTCGAGATCGGCGCGGCTATCGGCCAAGGCCTGGCCGCCGCCGAGGAGCATCTGGCGCCGATCCGGGCCACCCTGGGCAGGCTTCGCCGGCGCAACGGCGTCTTTCTCTTCTCCGATTGCATCGACGCGGCCAACACCGCCTTCCAGCGCCTCTATCTTTTCCGCCATTCGCCGCCCGATTTCGAGCGCCAGGATGCGGTCGACGAGCTGAGCCGGGCTGTGGCGGTGACGGAGCACTGGTACCGACGCTGCCTCGGCGAGGCGCCGGCCGCCTACCGCGAGGCGCCCGAATTCATGCGACTGATGGAAATCAGTATCGATTCCCTGTCACGGATCTGGCGAGCGATCCGAAACCGAAGCGCGCCGGAACTGATCAGCATCCTGCGCGAACTCGCCTCTTCCGACCGCCTGCTCTATCTCCGCTTCGGCTGAGCGATAGGCCCTCAGCCGACCCGACCGAGGGCTGGGAAGGCTTCCAGCAGCCAGTAGGCGAGTTCCTGGAAGCTGCCGGTCAGGAACAGTACGCCGGTGAGCACCAGCAAGACGCCGACGGCGCGCTCGACCGTCGCCATATGGCGGCGAAAGCGTTGCATGAAGGCCATGAAAGGCTTGATCGCCAGGGCGGCGATCAAGAAGGGCACGCCGAGGCCCAAGGAATAGACGGCCAGCAGGCTGGTGCCGTGCGCGATCGAGCTTTCGCTGCCGGCGACGAACAGAATCGCGGCCAGCACCGGTCCGACGCAGGGCACCCAGCCAAAGGCGAAGGCGAGGCCGATGACATAGGCGCCGAGCAGGCCCGCCGGTCGCCTGGCAGCCTGAAACCGGGCCTCGCGGTACAACAGCGCTATTCTGAAGACGCCGATGAAATGCAGGCCGAGGACGATGATCACGACGCCGGCGATCTTGGCCAGAATGTCCAGATAGTCGGCCAGCAACTGGCCCAAGGCAGAAGCGGTGGCGCCGAGAGCGACGAAAACCGTCGAGAAGCCGAGCACGAACAGCACCGAGGTCGCGAAGACGCGCCGCAACAGCGCCGGATCGGGGCCTTCCTCGGCCGTCATCTGGTCGAGACCGACACCGCCGATGAAACAGAGATAGGGCGGCACCAGCGGCAGCACGCAGGGTGAGAGGAAGCTCAGCAGCCCCGCCCCCAAGGCACCGATGTAAGAAACCTCGAAACCGTCCATCGCGCTTCGCTCCGGTCCCTAGGGCAGTTGGGGGACGGTAGAGTTCACGGGCGTCCCAGACGGTGCGCGCGATTGTTCTCGCGAGGCTCGCAGCGCCGTGGCGGTCCAGTATGGATTGCCGCGCTCGCTCCGCTCGCTCGCAATGACACCGCGGGACTTGCTTCCAATGACGATGGGCATGGTTGGGTCGGGGTTGCATTTCGGTTTGTCATCAACGGCTATTCTCCTCGAGCTTCGAACGCGTCAAAACCTACCGACCGCTGATCCGGATGTTGGAGGTCGGGGGGATCAGAATCGTCTTCTCGGCTTCGATATAGCGGCTGACGACATCGTAGATCGGCGGTCCCTTCGTGTCTTCGTTCACCGAGGCCCAGCCCGCTACCATATAGGAATTCGCCGGCTCGATGGCCTCCCCGGTCTTCAGCGACACCATCTCCGAGATCCGCTGGCCGATCGGCTTCGAGATGTCGATGGCATAGCTCATGCCGCCGACCCGGACCATGTCGCCGCCCTGCTGGTAGTAGGGGTCTGGGTTGAACAGGTTGTCGGCGACGTCTTCCAGTATTTCCTTCAGGAATTTGCCGGTCATCTCGGTCCGGTAGGCGTTCGGATAGGTGATCGCGGTCTGGGTGTAGACGTCCTCGGCCGTGATCTCCTGCCCCGGCAGCACGCTGGCGTCCCAACGAAAGCCGGGCGAGAGCGCGATCTCGGCGTCCCGTTCCTGCAGCAAGGCACGGCAGATCAGGTCGTCGAAAGTGCCGTTGAAGTTGCCGCGCCGGTAGAGCAGCGTCTCCGCCCGCCCGAGCACGCGTTCCAGGACGGGTTTATGGGGCGCGCGGATCTTCGCGATCAGCGCCGCCAGCTTCGGTTCCGGGGAAATCGCGTCCGCCAGCACCGGGATCAGGCGAAAGGCATAGTCGGTGACCTTGCCGCCGGTTACCTCCAAATCAAGGCGGGCCAGGAACTTGCCGTGGCTGCCGGCGGCGACCAGCAGCGTCCGGCCGACCAGGACCTCGCGCGGCAGGGCGTCGTGGGTGTGGCCGGTCAAGATGACGTCGATGCCGGTGACGCGGGACGCCAGCTTGCGGTCGACGTCGAAGCCGTTGTGCGAGAGCAGGACCACCAGCCCGGCGCCCAGGGCGCGGGCCCGGTCGACCCGCCTCTGTACCAGCCGTTCGCGGATCCCGAAGGACCAGGTCGGGATCAGGTAGCGCGGGTTGGCGACCGGGGTATAGGGGAAGGCCTGGCCGATGACGGCGATCTGGATGCCGCCGCGTTCGAAGGTCTGGGTCGATTGAAAGACCTCCTCGTCCCATTCGGTATCGCGGACGTTGCCGGCGAGGAAGGGAAAGGCGAGCTTTTCCCGCAACGCCTCCACCCGCTCGGTGCCGTAGGTGAATTCCCAATGCGCCGTCATCGCCTCGACGCCGAGCGCGTTCATCACCTCGACCATGTCGGCGCCGCCGGTCTTCAGCGCCGTATACGAGCCCTGCCAGGTGTCGCCGCCGTCGAGCAGCAGGGTCCGGCCCGGCCGCTCCGCCCGGATCGCCTCGATCAGCGTCGCCATGCGGTCGAAGCCGCCGACCTTGCCATAGCTTCTGGCCAAGGCGACGAAGTCCTCCGAGGTGAAGGCGTAGGCTTCCGGCGAGGCGTCCGCCAGGCCATAGGCCCGCATGAACTGGTCGCCAGAGAGGTGTGGCACCAGGCCCTTGTTGGCACCGACGCCGATGTTGACCGAAGGCTCGCGGAAATAGAGCGGCACCAGCTGGGCGTGGCAATCGGTGAAATTGAGCAGCGTCACCTGGCCGACGGAGCGAAACTGCAACAGTTCCTCTTGGCCGATGGCTTGCCGTGCCGCCGCCCGCGACAGCCGGCCGGCCCCGCCCGCCAGTGCCGCGGTCGCCGCCGTCACTTGCAGAAACTGGCGCCGATCCAGCACGAACGATGTCTCCTAAATGAACAAGGGGGATGCAGGCAGCCACCCCCCTTCCATTCGACTGATCTCGAAGGTAACTCAGTTGCGAACCGCGGGCGTTTCCACCGGCAGGCCGCGGCCGCGCCAGGCGACGTAGAGTTCCAGGTTCATGTACTCGTCCGAGCCGTATTTGTACGGGGTGGCGCGGATGTTCTTGTTGCAGCCCCGGAAGCGGCGGTGGATCGAGCCTACTTTTTGCCACTTAAAGCGATAGAGCGGGAAGCCGGTGCTCTGGCCCTGGGTCAACAGATTGGCCCGCGCCGTCTTGCCGTCGTTGTCGACGTGGCAGTGCTTGCAAGCCATGTCGAGCTGACCGCGGCGCTGGTTGTAGAAGGCCTTGCCTTTCTCGAAGAGGGGCGCGGCCGGGCCGTCGATCTTGACGTTCATGGGCATACCGCGGGACTGATGGCGGACATATACGCTCATGGCCAGCATCTCGTCCGATTCCCACTTGAAGGGCTTCGCCTGCATCCGCTCCGTGCGGCAGCTGTTGATTTGGCTCTCGATGCTTTTGATCTTGCCGAGCTTGGCGTCGTAGACCGGATAGCGGGTGCCCACGCCCTGCATCGATTTAGCCGCGTTCTGATGACAGCAAGCGCACGACTTGCCGGCCTCGCCGTCCGTCTCGCTCCACAACTCCTCGCCCTGGTCAACCAGAATGAAGGCCGGGTTGGCGAAATCGTCGTCCTGCATCGCCGCCGTCTCCGGCGTCACGTAGGTAAAGCCACTGCGCCGGTCCTCGACCTGATAGGCCGTCTTTTCACCGGCCAGGCCGTCCGTGGCCGACCATCCGGCCAACGAAATACCCATCCAGAGCCCGAGCGCGATCGCGACATGTGATCTCGGCATTGCCCCCTCCTCCCCCTCACTCGACGGTAATCTTGGCCGACTTCTCGAAAACGGCGCCGGATTCGTCCTTTCAGGTGAAATTCAGCGTCCCGCTTTCCTGGGCCTTGACGTAGAAGGCCAGGTAGGGATTGGCTGAAATGGACGCCTCCCAGTCCGATTCGAAGACGACCTTGTCGTTATACGTGCAGGTGAACTTTGTGATGATCATGCGCGGGATCTTGTTGCCCTTCTTATCCTTGCGCAGACCGGTCTCCATCTTGTGCGAGATCAGGGTCTTGACCTGGAAGACCTCGCCCTTCTTCACCGACTTCGGCACCTTCACGCGGGCTTTCGTCTTTGCCATTGGATCTTCTCCCTCGTTCCGCTCAGCCGCCGCAGCCGCCGATGGTGACCTTGACCTCGGCTTTCGCCAGGTAGACCGAACCGTCGCTCATCTCGGCGACGGCGATCACGTTCTGGGTCTTGATCATCCGCATCCGCGTCGAGATCTTGGCCTTGCCCGAGGCCGGCGTGAACCGGAAGCTGCCGACTTCGGGGTTCGGGTTCTGGTCCGAGAAGATATGCACCGCCTTGACGTAGTCGGTCTCGGTCATCGGGCTTTCGACCTCGAAGGCGATCGGCACGGTGTTGCCGTTCTCCGCGATCTGCGGCAATTCGAGGGTGATCCGCCCGGTTTTCGGTGTTTTGCCGCCAAGCAGCTTCTTGATCGATTCGTCGGCCGCCTTGGCATCCGCTCTCGCCAGTCCGGGCAACAGCGCTGCGGCCAGCGAGACGACCGCGCCGGCGCCGGCGAAGGCGAGCAGGGCGCGCCGGCTCACCGGTTTCATCTCGGTTGTCGTCAGCATGGAATTTCCTCGCGATCTCTTGCTCATGGTTTTCCGCCAACCGCACGGCGGCCTGTCGCCGGCCATCGATTGCGCGATCATTTCAGGGTCACCAGGTAGGCGACCACGTCTTCCACCTCTTGCGCCGACAGCAAGGTCTTGCCGACGAATTTCTTCAAGACGCGGTGAAAGCCGGAATTGCGGTAGAAGGCCGGCATGATGGTGTCGTCGTTGACGATTTTCAGGTCGACGATCCTGAGCCTCAACTCGCCTTCCGAATAGCGCTCCGCCACGCCCTTGAGATCGGGGGCGATATTGCCGTGAAAGGACTGCTCGGGAATGGGCATCTTATGACAGGCGAGACAGTTGCCCTTCTTTCGATTGATCGCGAGCTTGCGTCCCTGCGCGGCGTCGCCCGGTTTGCCGGTCAACGATTTCGGGATGGTCGGTTGATCGACGACCTCGTACTTGACCAGCTTCTCGGCCTCGCCGGCGACGGCGGACGCGCCCAGCATCAAACCGACCGCGGCGGCCAAGGCCGCCACGATGCATGCGGATGTTTTCACGACTCACCCCTCCCCCTGTCGATGGCTCTTATCGGCGGCCCGAACGCGCCTCATGTCGCTGGTGATTTGGCGCTGGGTCGTCGAAGGCCGTCCCGTACGATCAGTATCGTATTCGGTTTATGTAAAATATTAAGCATGTAATATATCGATGCCCCGGCCGGACCCTCGGTCGACTACGACGGCGTGTCCCCGGAAGCGAACCAAGAAAGCCTTTCGCGCAGCGTCACGACGGAACCGACGATGACGACGATCGGCCCGGAAAGCGCCGAGTCTACGCTTATCTCCGCCAATTGCCCGAGAGTGCCCGTGACGACGCGTTGCCCTTCGCGGGTGGCGTTCTCGACGATCGCTACCGGTGTTCGGGCGTCGGCGCCGTGGCGCAGCATTTCGGCGGAAAACTGGTCGAGCGTGCGCAGCCCCATGAAGACGACCACGGTCTGGCCGGGTCGGACCAGGTGCGGCCAGTCGAGATTCAATCGGCCGTCCTTGTCGTGTCCGCTGACGAAGATACAGGACTGGGCATGGTCGCGATGGGTCAGGGGAATGCCGGCATAAGCGGCGGCGCCGTTGGCCGCGGATATGCCGGGCACGACCTGAAACGAAACGCTGGCCGCTGCCAACGCCTCGATCTCCTCGCCGCCACGTCCAAAGACGAAGGGATCGCCGCCCTTCAGCCGCAGGACCCGCTTGCCCTGGCGCGCCAACTCGACCAGCAGGCGGCTGATCTCGGCTTGTGGCAGGGCATGCTCGCCCCGCTGTTTGCCGACGAAGACCCGTTCCGCGTCGCGGCGCACCAGTTCCAGGATGGCGTCCGGGACCAACCGGTCGTGCAGCACGACGTCGGCCTGTTGCATCAGCCTGAGCGCCCGGAAGGTCAGCAGGTCCGGCGCGCCCGGGCCGGCGCCGACCAGATAAACCTCGCCACGGACCGGCTCCCCTTGCTCGCCGGCGCGCGCCGCCGCGGTCTCCAGCAGCAGGCTACGGGCGGCCTCGAGATGGCCGGCCAAGACCTGCTCGGCGACCGGCCCGTCGGCGACCCACTCCCAAAACCGCCGCCGTCGAACCGGGTCCTCGATCAGCTCTCGGACCCGTTGCCGGCAATTGCCGGCAAGCGTGGCGAGGCGGCCCAGATCTTGCGGCAGCTCGCTCTCGAAACGGCCCCGGAGCAAGCGCGCCAGGATCGGCGCCGTGCCGCTGCTGGAAATCGCGACTTGCAGCGGCGGCCGCTCGACGAGGGCGGGCATGATGAAGCTGCACAGTGCCAGCCGATCGGTGACATTGACGGGAATGTCGCGCTGCTGTGCCAGGGCCGAGATCCGGGTGGCCAGCGCCTCGTCCTCGGCGGTGACGAAGACCAGGGCGGCGCCGTCCAAGTCGGTCGTCTCAAAGGGCCGCGCCCGGTGCTCGAAATCGGGGCCGTCCTCGAACTCCGGCGCCAGCCGTTCGGCCACCACCATCGCTTGGCCGCCGGCCCGGGCGATCCCGGCGACCCGCCGGGCCGCGATTGCGCTACCGCCGACGACCAGGGCGCGACGGCCGGAAAGATCCAGCATGACGGCGAGATGGTTCATGGCCGATCGAGACCGGGCTCGGGGTGTTCGGGCGTGGCGCCCTCGGCCGCGCCCCATGCCACCAGGCGGCTGCCCCAGGCCGCAGCCGAGGCGGGGTCGAGATCGATGATGGTGAAGCGCGAGCGCTCGCGAATACGCAGCCGCAACAGGCGGACCTCGGCGTCGAAGACGACCTCTTGGATCTCCACCTCCTTGCCGAAGGGAAGCTGCAGCTTGTCGATCGGTCGTGTCTCTTCGGGCGTCATCTCCGTCCCCACGTAAAGGTCGTTTCGACCAGCGATTCCCAGTTTCTGGGGGTGTCGGGAAAGTCCGGCTTGAGGTCGATTTCCAGCAGCGTGGCGCCGTGGCGTTGCTGGTCGGCGACGATCTCGAGCAAGGCCTCGAACGAAGCCACCTCCGGGTTGGCGATGACGATCTCGCTGAGCCGTAACAGATTGCCGGCCATGCGCGCTCCACCTCTTCTTCCAGCCCTGTTCGGGCGACCCGATCCAGAAACCGCGCCGGTGGACGAGCCACCGCCGCCGGTGTCGCCTGACCCGCCGGGAAGACATGCCATGAGGCCAAAGAAACTAGGCGCCGGAGGTCGTCCGGGCAACAGCTCGTGGCCCGTCCGGGCGGTGCCATGGCGGTCCACTCGACCTCGGCGGCGATCTCAGTGGAACAAATCGCGGACGTTGGCGCCGAGCACGCGGTCCATCTCGTCGTCGCTCAGGAAGTCGCAATAGCGACGGACATAATCCAGACTTTGCTTATAGGTGCAGAAACGCTCGACGTTCGGCATGTCGGAGCCCCAGACCAGCCGCCCGGCGCCGAATTTGTCCCGGAGTGCCCGGATCAACGCCTGGGCTTCGGGATAGGGGTAGTCCCAAATGCCGCCCCAGGAGATCGGCATGCAAATCTCCAGCATCACGTTGTCGCGCCGATAGATCGCCTCGGCTTCGTCCGAGAAGGACCAGCCACCGCCGTCGGCGAAGAACCGCGCCGGCGGGGCCATCACCAGCAGCCAGCGCAGCCGCGGGAATCGGTCCATCAGGGCCGCGAACCGCCGCATCAACGCATCGTAACTGTCCCGGTCGTAGTTCGGGATGGCGGCGAACTCGATGAAGACCGGAACGTCGAGGGACTGGATCAGCTCCCAGAAGGGGTTGAATCGCGCCGCGTCGAAGCAGACGTCGAAGCCATAACGGCTGAACGATTCCAAGTGGTAGAAAAGCCCGGCCAGGCCGAGCTTGCCGACCGCGCGCTCGGTCTCGGCCAGCCAGTGCTCGCTGTCGGCGCGCGGCTCGTCGACGTGGAAGAGGCCGGTGATGCGGTCGGGATAGCGGCGCTGGGCCAGGGCGTTGTAATCGTTCATGTAGCCATAGATGAAGCCGGCCTGCAGGATGCAGAGGTCGACCCCGGCCGCGTTCATCTGGGTCAGCATCAACTCGGGCGTAGACTCGATCGCCGCCATCGCCGCCGGCATGTACTGGACATAGTGATCCTCGCCATCGACGGTAAACTCCACCCGGCCGTAGGGGCCGACCCGGAAGTCGACATCGTCGCGAAGCCCGGCCCACGAGGTCTCGCCCGGGCGCGACAGTACCGAGGCGTCCGAGGGCCGGCCGTCACGCAGGCGAAATACCCTGGCGGCGGGGTGCGTCAGGCCCTTTTGAACGTAGCGCCAATGGATCTCGCGCGACGGCAAGCCACAGGCGCCGGACCAGTTCTCGAAGATATGCGCGTGCGAATCCACGATCATCGGTTCGGCTCCGTTTTGGTTCCAGTCGGCTCGGTATTCCGCAGGCTGGCACGTGATTCACGGCCTGACAACGACGCTCGCGGCCTCGGCGCCAGCTCGAGTCATTTGGGAATCGAAAAGCGGTTCTAAAGATTTCTGCTTATTTTCTTCCACTTATGCTAAAGAACGGTGTCGGTATTCGCGAAACGAAGTACGGTCCGAATGACGTTTGTTGGGAAATCTCTGTCGCGATCTCTTGTCGCCGTGGCTCTTTTACTGTTGGCCGCGCCCACCTCCTGGGCGCAAACGGACATCCTCAAGGTCGAGGTCGGCAAGACCATGCTGCTGCAGGTGCCCGAACGGCCGGAGGTCATCTTCATCGCCGATCCCTCGATCGTCGACATCGTCATCGAGCGTGCCGGGGTGATGTTCCTGGTCGGCCGGCAGACCGGCGAGACCAACATGCGGATGCTGAACGCGGATGGCGATACCCTGTTGCACGCCGCCATC
>PVBE010097287.1_pt1 | contig 12595 bp, 15 predicted proteins | sample 1631181 | NCBI WGS metagenome assembly PVBE01 (sample SAMN08397723, study PRJNA350692) | Marine metagenome, whole genome shotgun sequencing project. | isolation source: water | place: Pacific Ocean | collected 2012-04 | reverse complement strand
TGCCCCGACCTCAGATCAAGGTTCGAATCTGGGGTCCGTAACCACGAGCCCTATCAACGGAGGAGCCGGATAGGTGGCGATCTCCATGTCCGGATCTGGCGAGGGCCTCGGCTGGGAAACCGGCCGGGGCTACTCTACAGCTGGGTTCTGGCATAACGTCCGAGTATGGGCATTATGTTAAATCCCTAGGGGGAGCCGTGACGGGGCGGAATGGGGGTGATCGAGATGGATTCGCTTTGCGACCAGAGGGGTCGCGATCATCACGAGAATGGATTTGGTGAGTCCCGCCGCGATGCTCAACGCGATGATGCTGGAATCGGCCCCCAGAGCAGATCCGGTTACCGGTCCAACGATATAGGTGGCGGCTCCCGCACCCAGCGTGCTGATGGTCACGGGATCGCGGTAGCCAAAGGCGACGGCGACCCCAATCAGGAAGGAGAGGGCGACTCCGATGACGACTGATGCAATCCCCACGATGCCGGCTCTCTTCAGTTCCCGGATTTCAGCTCCGAAGGCGGTGGCCACAATCGCAAAGTCCCGAAACATCGCTCCGCCCAACACGCCGATGCCAGCGAGCCAGGGGGTATCGGCCAGGCCTTGCTGGCCCCCGGTCCATTTTCCGCCGAGGTAGGCGAGGCCTAAACCGATCGCGATCGCGATGGCCGATCCATGGAGGTGGCCTCCGGTCCACTTGTCGGCGATCCAGTAGGAAAACCCGACCAGAAGAGCGACGAACGCAAAGGCTGTAATCAAGCCGTTTTCGGTGAGGACGGATTCCACCGATTCAAGCATCGTTTTCTTCCTTGGGGGCCCATCTTGCGAGAACAGGAACGAGGGCAAAGCTGGCCAGGACAGCCAGGGTTCCAGCCAAGATGGCGACCCAACCGCTCGAGACGGCGGCGACGACATTTTGTTTGGCCGCCATCGCGACCACGATGGGGATGTACATGGCGCTCCAGAAAGACACCCCGCTCGCCGAGATCGGCCCGAGCACAGGGCTCTTCGGCGAGAGTTGGGTGAAGAAGAGAAGGAGCAGCATCGCGATGCCCACGCCTCCTACGTTGGCCTCCACCCCCAGCGCGTGGCCGAGAAGTCGCCCCGCCCAGAGTCCGGCCAGCATGCAGCCCGCAAGCAGGCCAACGCCATAGATCACCACTTCGGCATTCCTCCCGGATCATCCATGGAGCGAGCCCGGAGAGTGAGCCGCCCCGCTGGGTCGAAAGTACATTGCTTCATCTCGTAAAAACATCAGTTCAATAATATAACTTAGCTGTGTTGTTTTGAGTTACGCTCGTTCGGGTCTTCGGTTCGTTTGGCCGATGAGCAGAGACCCGACTGAATCAAAGGGGAATTCATGGATCGCTTGCTTTCGCGCGCCTTGGGAGTCTGCAAGTCCGTCGGCCGTTTTCTTCCGATGCTCTGTGTTCTTCTTGTCCCTGTGTTCGCTGCCACCGGAGCGCAGGGGGGGGAAGCAAACGCAAAATCAGCGCCGCAGGTCAAGACGGCACAAGGTTCCCTTGAAGGGGTCCGGGTCGGCGATTCCGAGGTCTATCGAGGTATTCCGTACGCGAAGCCACCGGTCGAGGACCTTCGCTGGCGGCCCCCGCAGCCCGTTGACGTCTGGTCGGGTGCGCGGCCCGCGAAGACTTTTGGTCCTGCTTGTCCCCAGCCGGAGCGGTTCAGATACGTGATTCCGAGCGATCAGCTGCCGAGCGAGGACTGTCTCACCATCAATGTGTCAGCCGCGGCCGGAGCGAAAGATCAACCCGTTTGGGTCATGATTCATGGAGGCGGCTTCGCCGCGGGGAGTGGGGAATATCTGCTCACCTTGGGCCCTCTGCTCAATGCCGAGGGCATCGTTTTCGTCAGCTTCAACTATCGACTCAGCACCCTTGGTTTTTTCGCCCACCCGAAACTGGCCGGCGAGCAGGGCGTCAACTACGGCCTGATGGACATGTGGGCTGCCCTCAAATGGGTACGAGAGAATATTGCCGCCTTTGGGGGGGACCCGGAGCGGGTCACCATTTCCGGAATCTCCGCCGGTGGGATGGCGGTGGACATGCTGATGGTCACCCCCGAGAGTGCCAACTTGATCGCTGGTGGGATCTCCCAAAGCGGATATGGCACCTGGTTTCGCCAGCCTCGCACAGGCAAGGTCACACCGCTTGAAGACTCGCCGAGCGCCGAGGCCATGGCGTTGGAACTGGCCGGCGAAGTGACAGGTAAGCCGCCCGAAGAGGTGACACGGGAAGACCTCTACGCCGTCCCCGCCGAGCGTTGGGCCGACGCGGTTCGCGGTTTTCACGTGCCCATCGTGGATGGTATATCCCTGCCCGAAGAGAGCGCGATTCTCTTCGCCCGCGGCAAGCAGCACCCCGTTCCTTTCATGAGCGGTGGCACGAGCTATGACGGCAGCACCTTGGGGATTTCCGGCGTCGATTCGGAAACCCTGGTGGAGATCACCAACGGTCAAGAAGACCGGTTGAGAGCGCTTTGGGCCGAAGACTTCAAGGTCAGTGAAGATCAGGGTTTCACTCGTTTTTTCGGTGACGCCCGCTACCTCTATGCGGCCTTGAACCTGACCCAGGCGATGCAAACCGTGAATCGCCCCGGATATCTCTACTTCTTTGAGTACGTGTTGCCTGAAAAACGAGACAAGGTGCCGGGCGCGGAGCATGCGTCGGCCGGGGAAATCATGTGGACCCAGATGGATCTACCCGTCGCGCAAGCCATGCGTGGATATTGGATCGACTTCGTGAAAACCGGAGATCCCAATGGAGGAGGGCGAGTCGCTTGGCCTCCTGCTGCGGGTTCCGATGAGCCTCAGTGGATTGTCTTCGGGGAAGAGGTCGATCAAAAAGAAGGCCTTATGCCGGAGAAGATGGAGTTCATCGATGGGCTTTGGCAAAAACGGACCGAGTCTTTGCGATCTTCTTCCAAGACGCCCTAGACGGCCGCGAACTCATCGTCATCGAGCGGCCAGTCTGCGATCAGATCGATGGCTCCGAGAAGCGCGAGGCAGGCCCCGAGCCCCACGCTGATGCGATGTCCCAGCTCGAAAACGAATCATGGCAAGGAGGATGAACGATGCCCGCCGATGAGATTCCCCTCGAAATTCGACGAAAATTACGCTGGCTTCCGCACCTGCCGTATCACACGCGCCTGGGAAGGCGCGTCTTGGCTGCGATTACGCTGTTGGGAGGCCTTTTTCAGTTCAGGGGCGATGCGCGAGTGAAGGCGTGGTGGGTCCATCATGGGAACAAGGGGTGCAAGGTCTACCAGCCGGTCGACAAGAAGACAGATGCCATCATGCTCTGGATTCATGGTGGCGGCTATATCGGGTTGGCGGCCTCCCTCGATGATCAATTCTGCAGAAGGGTGGTCGAAGAACTCGGGATCACCCTCGTTTCCGCCGAGTATCGACTTGCGCCCAAGCATCGTTTTCCGGCCGGTCTCGACGATTGCCGGGAAAGCTGGCAGTGGATGCTCGATCATGCGGCCGAATTGGGGTGCGATCCGAACCGCTCGATCATGGCGGGAGAGAGTGCGGGCGGCGGACTCGCGGCGGCCCTTGCGCAGAGGGTCCATGATGAAGGCGGGACTCAGCCCCTGGCCCAGATCCTGATCGCTCCCATGCTCGACGACCGTACAGCTCTGCGCGAAGAGCTGACCCGCGAGCGCCACTACATTTGGAACAATCAAAACAACTACGGCGGCTGGGCGTGTTATATCGGTCAGGAGCCCGGACAAGCCGAAGTGCCGCGCTACTCCGTCCCGGCCCGACGCCCCTCGCTCGCCGACCTCCCGCCGGCCTGGATCGGGATCGGAACGGCTGACCTCTTCCTCGATGAAAGTGTTGAGTACGCCAATCGGTTGAAGGAAGAGGGCGTCGACTGCGAACTCGTCTTGGCCAAAGGCGGCGTTCACGCTTTCCATGGAGTCCATCCGGAAGCCGAGATCAGCATTCCCTTCTGGGCCTCACTGTTCGAGTTTGCCCGTCGAACCTTGAACCTCGCCTGAAGGCGGGTCGGACCTGCGCTGGCGGAGTATCGGCTCGAGTCCGAGAGAGCCTCCGGTGACGACCGTCAGTCCGTCGCTTGAATCATTGATCGGGGCTCTTCTCAGGCCTCGAGTGTGGAGAGTTGGTCGTCGACGAGGCGCATGACCGTCGAACGCGACTTGCGGACACCGAGGAGCGCGGACTCAACGCCCAGCCCGACGACGAGTGCGACCAACCGGGCCACCTCGGAGCCGATGTCGAACTCCGGTCGGAACTCGCCGTTCTCCACGGCCACCGCGAAGTTGGCCTTGATCTGGCGATGCCAGTCCGTGTAGCGAGCGCGCTGGATCGCGCGAACCGCGTCGTCCTCGCTGCCCCACGGAACCAGCTTTCCGAAGCCGAACCACAAGATCCAGTGGATCCGCTGCTCGTCGTCGAAGGGGAGGGCTCCTTCCAGAAGTCCGCGTAACGTGGCTCTCCCGGGCGCCTTGCCCGCTGCGTATTCCTCGAGTCGTCGGCCGAAGCTCTCGTTGCTCGCCTCGAGGATCCCGACCAGCAGGCAGTTCTTGTCGGCGAAGTAGTGGTTGACGTGGCCCGTCGACTTGCCCGTCTCGGTCGCGATGTTGCGCATCGTGACCGCGCTCAGGCCGCGCTTCAGGATCAAGCGGCGGGTCGCCTCCAGGATCTCGTCCCGGCGCTCTGTGTGATCGACGATCTTGGGCATGAATCTCCCGGGGTGGATTGACCTTGGCGCTCGACCTTTATATTATACCAAACGTCTGATATAAATAAATATCCGCTCGATCTCTCACCGGAGGTTCGCCATGCCCGCCATGCCCGGTTGCTACGACTCTGATCATCACTGCGTCGACACGCTTGAAGCCCTGCCGGGCCATATGGACCCGGCCTACCGAGAGCGGGGCTGGAGGGTGGTGGAGCGATCGGACGGTCTCCGCGTGCTCGGCGTGGGCGACAAGTCGTCCCGGCTCGACTGCGATCATGCGCCGGTCCCGGGCAGCTTCCGCGAGACGATCCTGCGGCTACGCCGAGGCGAAGACATCGATCCCTTCGTGGGTCAGGTGGGGCCGTAGGAGCCGTGCATCGCCAGATATAGCCAGGCGGCTGTCGATGTCGCTTCGGGGGTGCGGCTCGCGTAGACCCACATCAGCAGGCCCATCACCGGGAAGGTTCCGGCCTTGCCCATGTTGATGACCGTCGACAGGTTCATCGGGCGCGGGCCGCCTCCGAGATCGAACATCAAATGGTGATTGAAGCGTGCAAGCATCTCGGCCCAGCGTGGTGCGCGCCTCTCGAGGGAATCATCCATGGGGCTCTCCTTGTGGCAAGACTACGGAGGTTGCCGCGGCCAGGCAATGACGCGCTGGTCTCGCGGGAGCGCGGCGCGCAGGATCGGCATGTGCAGATCGTCTCGATTACCGCCGCGGGTATCGGGTATGGAGATTGTCCGAGAGTTCGAAGCGACGAGCGATCACTTTCGGCGCGCCGTACGCAAGGGGACGACCGAGGAACAGCGCCGTCACGCGATCGAGCTACTCAAAACCGTCCGCCGGAATCTCCTCGAGTTCAACCTCTGAATGGCGATCGAGTTGCCGAGCGCCGGACTTCTCCGGAGCCCAGATCCCCGCTCGTGGTCCGCAGGTGCTCCTCGCGGCACTCAGCCCTGCCCAGACCGTATAAAGAACTATATTATTGAACTCCTTATAGCATGACCGGCTGGGCTGTCATTGAGGCGCCGAGCCGACCGAGGGGGAAGTCATGACGCTGCAACACCTTTCGCGAACGGCGACCGTCGAACAGGCCGTCTCGGCGCGCCGCGATCAGGGCTGCGTCGTGATCGACCGTCTCGCTCCCGCGGAGGCCATCGACCGGCTCGAGGCAGAGCTCGGCCCCTGGATCGAAGCGACACCCCACGGCAACGAGGCGGGACACGGGCTTCGCACGCGGCGAACGAGCTCGCTCATCGCTCGTTCGGAGACGGTCCGCGAATGGGTGCTGGACGATCTCGTTCTCGGCGTCGCCAAGAGCGTCCTGTCCCATGCGGCCACGATTCAGCTCTCGGCCACGGAGGTCATCACGCTCTCGCCCGGGGCCGACGCGCAGTTCATCCACCGGGACGAGGTCCTCTTCGACGCCTTCCCCTTCCCCAACGACTACGAGGTCTACTGCAACACGCTCTAGGCGCTCGACGACACGACCGAAGAGATGGGCGCCACGCGCGTCGTCCCCGGTAGTCACCGTCTACCCGGCGATTCGGAGTTCACGGTCGAGGACACGGTGCCCGTGGAGATGACCCGCGGCTCGGTGATGATCTTCTCGGGCAAGCTCTTCCACGGCGGCGGCCAGAACCGATCGAATCGAGAACGCCACCTCCTGGATCTCGGCTATGCCGTCAGCTGGGTGCGTCAGGAGGAGAACCAGTACCTCGCCTGCCCGCCCGAGATTGCGCGCACCCTGCCCGAATCGTTGCTGCGATTAATGGGGTACCGCAGCGACAACGGATACGGGCATCCGGGCGACCGCTTGACGGATCCGGTCGAAGCGCTCGTCCGACCCGAAGTACTCGCGATGCCGTCCCCCGGAACTCCGTCGGATCAATCCTGAAAGCGCTTCTTCCCAGGCGTCCGGCCTACCGGGCCGAGGGTGAGGGCTTGCCAGGTTTGTCCAGCACCTCGGCTACGGCCCGATCACTCTCCGGCGGCCTCCACTCGGCGCAGGTTGTCGCGCAAGCGTTGCAGGACGGAGACGAGTTGACGCCGCTCGCTGCGCGTGATGCCGCGCCGGTACTCGGTGCCGAGTTCCTCGGCCATGTGATCGACCTCGTCGACGACTTGCCGGCCTTCGTCCGTGATGGAGACGAGCTGGAGGCGGCGATCCACTTGGCTGCGGCGGCGTTCTATCAGCCCCTTGTCCTCCAGGCCCTCGATCAGCGTACCCGTGGCAGCCTTGCGCATGCCAAGCCGATCCGCGAGGTCGGTCTGGGAGAGCTCTTCGATACGATCCAGGTGAATCAGCGCCGCCACCTGGCTCTGTTTCAGACCCGTGGCGCGGAAGCGCTGGTTGTAGACGCGCATCTGAAGGCGGACCACTTCTGCGAGCAGGAACTCGAGCTGTCGGTTCGGATCGCGTCGTTTCAAGCCGTCTCCTAGATGGGTCGCAAAGCGGACAGCGGACGCGATCCGCGAGCAGGAAATTCAGGGACCCGAAACGAACTCGACTCCTCGGCACCTACAGTACGATACCGTACAATCACGGACAAATGACTTCCACAGATGCCCCCCGCCCTACGTCATCGTCAAACTGGCCGAACCGTCGGATCTGCGCATCCGGACGAACATCGTGAACTGCGACCCGGATTCGCTGACCTGCGGGATGCCCCTGCGAGTGCGCTTCGAGTCGCAAAGCGCGTGTTCCATCCCCGTGCTTGAGCCCGCTCCAGCCGCCGGAGCCCTGGACGCCCGGGTCCGCACGCGTCGCTTCACATTGCCTTTCTGCGAGATAGTAGGATACCATACGATTTGAAATGGGAGGAAAAGATGTAAAACATCATTTCCCCTGCCTGGCACCACCCCTGATGGACCCCGGACTCGATCGGTACGAGACCGCGTCGATGCGTCTGGGCTGAGCGATCACCGCTGTGAAGAAGATTGGAAGCAAGGATGAGACTCGGGCTTGTCGTCAACAACAACGGAGCTCCCGCCGTCGAGGCCGTGCGGCGTATGCCGGTACTGGCCGAGGAAGCAGGCTACGAGTCGGTCTGGGTCACCGACCACGTCGTCGGTGTGCGTTCATTCCAGCCCGTGTACGGCGCGACCTGGATGGAGCCGATGACCGCGCTCGCCTGGATGGCGGCCGCGACGTCGCGGATCCGCCTCGGGATGGGAGTACTGGTCGTTCCCTATCGCGATCCTGTCCTGACCGCGAAGATGATCGCCACGCTCGACCAACTCTCCGGCGGCCGGGTCGACCTCGGCATCGGGACCGGCTGGGCACGGAGCGAATACAACGCGCTGGGTCGCGGCGATCTCTTCGGTGAGCGCGGTGCCGTTACCGACGAGAGCATCGAGGTCATGCTCCGCTGCTGGCAGGGCGGTGAATTCGGATTCGAAGGGAAGTACTTCCGGTTCCGAAGCTTGCAGTTCGACCCCGTCCCCGTGCAGCCATTACGCGTGCCGCTGTGGATCGGCTCGCGAACGGGCCAGGGCGCACCCATGCGCCGCGTCGCGAAGTACGCAGACGTCTGGCACCCGAGCGGCCTTTCACCGGAAGAGATACGCGAGTCGGGTGATGCGGTGGACGAGGCAGCCGACCGGGCGATCCCTCGGACCGTGCGCCTGTCACACCCTCCCGCGAAGAGCACCGACGAGCTGATCGAGCTGCTCGGACACTACCGCGAGGCCGGCTGCATCGAGGCGGCCATCGACTTCGGCGGCCTCGACGCAGACCTCGCGCAGGACGGGGCCCTCGAGCGCACCTGCGACGCGGCCTGTGCGCTGGCCGAGCGTCGCAAGGAGATCGACTGACCCGCGCCTTCGACGATCAAACCTCCTTCCACGCGCACGAAAAAAATCTATCGGAGTCCTTTTTTAACCCTATGCAACCCGCCGGCGGAGACGAGCACGATCCGAGCGGCGCCTGGAGCCCAATCCATGCCCTACGACCCCTTACCCTACCTCGTTCCGGCCCAATGCGGCTTGTTGGTTTTCGAATGCCAAGAAGAGGTGATCGGAGAGACGGCCGAATTCCCCGGCCTTCGCGCCGACGTCGTGCACCGAAACATGGTTGAGAATCTATCGCGGCTCCTCGAAGCGGCTCGAGCAGCTGACGTGTTCGTGGCCTACTGCAATATGGCGTTCCGCACGGACGGGCTCGCCGTACCCAACACGCCTCGCTACGACCAGAAGCCGCTCCAGCCTGTCTCCAGCCCCACCGAGGCCAGCCCTATCGTCCCTCCACTCGAGCCCCTCGTCCACGAGCTCGTAATCGACCGACCCCACGGCATGGCGGCGTTCCACGGCACGCCGCTCGAATCTGCATTGCGCGACCGCGGCGTGACGACGCTGATCCCGACAGGTGTGAGCGTCAACATCGGCATCCTGGCGACGACCGTCGAGGCCATCGGGCGCGGCTTCCGCGCGGTGATCGCAAGCGACTGTGTGGCGGGCGACCCCTCGAGCTATGCCGACGACGTCCTGCGGTACTCGCTGCGCAATCTCGCCTATCTCTCTGACAGCCAAACCATCGCAGAACGCTGGGGCACAGGAGGAGCAACATGAAGAAGGGAATCACCCGTCGGGATTTCATCAACGGCGTATCCATCGCGGCTGCAAGTGCGGCGATCATGGATCCTCGAACCTTATTGGCAGAGGCTGTGGCGAATACATCTCCCAATGCGGTCGGTGACAACTATCCGCCGGCACTCACCGGGCTCCGTGGCAACCACGATGGCGCGTACGAAGTGGCCCACGCCCTGGCCTGGAATGGAAAAAGCCCCGCCAGCTACACCGACCTCGACGAAGAGTACGACCTCGTCGTCGTCGGAACCGGCATCAGCGGACTCGCAGCGGCCTACTTCTATCAACAGAAGGCCGGCAAGGACAAACGGATCCTGCTGCTCGACAACCACGACGATTTCGGTGGCCATGCGCGGCGCAACGAGTTCGACTACAACGGCACGATGCTGCTCGGTGGCGGCGGCAGCGGCAACTTCGAGGATCCAGAGAAATAATCGCCGGAGTCGAAGGGCCTGGTCGACGACCTGGGCTTCGACCTCGACAAGCTGCGGTCCGCGCAAACCCCGCGCGGCTTCCAGGCGTCGATGGAAGCGCCGATGGCCATGTTCAACGACCGCGAAAGCTATGGAGCCGACTCTGTGGTGCCTGGCTATTGGCTGCCCGCCTGGCAAGGCGCGGGCAACTACAAGGAGTTGATCGGAGCCCTCCCCTTGTCCGGCTCCGAAAAGAAGGCCCTGACCGCCTTCGTCGACGGCAGTGCCGAACTGAAGAAGCCGCTCCCCGACGGCGACATGCTGCATACGATGAAGAGCATCAGTTACCAGACGTTCGCGACCGAATACGCCGGGCTCAGCAAGCGGACGACCCGGCTCTTCGATCCGTATCTGCGCGTGACGTATTGCGTCGGCACCGACTCCATCTCGATCCTCGAAGGCATCAAGTCCGGAATGCCTGGCCTGGGCCTTCTGGGTCCTGAAGCCCTGGAAGCCTTGAAGTCGAGCGGTTTCTTCATGGAGGGCGTCGACTTCATCTTCATGCCGGACGGAAACGCTTCGTTTACGCGCCAGATCGTGCGCCGTCTGATTCCCGAGGTGGCGCCTGGAGAGACCGTCGAGGACCTGATCGACACGCGATTCGACTACAGCCAGCTCGACCGTGCCGACCACAACGTGCGCCTTCGTCTGAACAGCACGGTCCTGAACGTCGTCAACGACGCTTCGAAAGACGGCGCGGATCGATCCGTCTCGGTTTCTTATGTTCAGGACGGCGAGGCCCTTCGGGTCAAGGCCAAGCACTGCATTCTCGCGTGCTACAACGGCGTCATCCCGCATATCTGTCCGCAGCTGCCCGACGAGCAGAAGAAGAACGTCGCCTACGGGGTCAAGTCACCGCTCCTCGTAGCGAACGTCCTGATTCGCAACGCGCGCCCGTTCCAGGAAGCCGGTGGCGAGGTGTACATGTGCCCCGACAGCTATTTCGCTCTGGTGACCACGGGTTTCGGCATGGATCTGGGGAACTACAAGACTCCGACCGGCCCGGACGACCCGCTCGTCGTCTACATGCTGACGTCGCCGCCGGTCGAGAACGATGGCACCCAGACGATTCGGGATCTCTACCGATTGGGCCGCCACCAGCTGCTTGCGACCTCCTTCGAAGACTACGAGAGGAAGATTCGCGACCAGCTCACCGGCCTCTTCGGCCCGACCGGCTTCGACGCCGACCGGGACATCGAGGCCATTACCCTCAATCGATGGTCACACGGATACGCCTACGGCTACATGGATCTCTACGACCCGGAGTGGCCGGAAGGCGAAGCCCCCCATGAGTTGGGTCGCATGCCGCTCGGGCGCATCAGCTTCGCCGGCTCGGACACCCATGCGGACGCTCATCTGAATGGGGCCGTCGATGCGGGCTGGCGGGCCGTCCAGGAACAGCTCAAGGCCTAGACTCCCTCATGTCTCGCACCCGAAAGGCCGCCGAACGATGAGTGACCCGACTCCAGTCGAGCGTGCAGAAGACATCGACCCGCGCTGGATGACGGCCGTGCTTCGCCGCCGCGGGTTCGATGGCGATGTAACGAGGCTCTCGTTCGCGCCCATTGGAACCGGCCAGATGGCCGATAGTTTTCGATATCGCTTCTCGGTCAGCGCCGCGAAGGCGTCAGCACCACCACCGCCGACCAGCGTCGTCGTCAAGATGCAAGCGGCCGACCCGCGGAGTCGGGCAGCCGGCGCCTCCGGCGCGTACGAAACCGAGGTGCGCTTCTACGCGGAACTCGCGCCTACCCTCTCCATCCGTGTGCCAGAGTGTTATGCGGCGATGCTGCCGGACGAATCGAATCGTTTCGCGTTGGTCCTCGAGGATCTCGCACCGGCCGAACAAGGCGACCAGATCGAAGGCTGCGGTGTCGATCAGGCACGCGCCGCGGTCGTCAATCTGGCAGGGCTCCACGGTCCCAGCTGGTGCGATCCCGCACTCAAGAAGATGGAATGGCTTCGAGGTTCCGACGGCGAAGTCACGGGCCTACAACCCCTCCTCGGGGGCTTCGCCGAGCAATTTATCGAACACTATGGCCATCGCGTTTCGAAGGACGATGCTCTCGTCTTGCGGGCGTTCGCCGAGGCATCGAGCGCCTGGCTTCCGGGCCGGAGCGAGCGATTCTCGGCTGTACACGCCGACTACCGCCTCGACAATCTGCTCTTCGCCACCCCTGCCGGCGGAAGTGCCGTCGCCGCGGTCGACTGGCAGACGGTCATGGTCGGCCTGCCCGGACGGGATCTCTCCTATTTCCTCGGCAACAGCCTGCTGCCGGAAGATCGCCGGAAGAGCGAGCACGCCCTCGTCGCCGCATATCACGAGGCGCTCGTCGCCGAAGGCGTCGCCGGATATTCCGTCGAACAGTGCTTCGACGACTACCGCTACGGCCAATTCCACGGACCCATGATCACGTTGCTGGCCAGCATGATGCTGACCCACACCGACCGGGGCGACGAGATGTTCCTGGCGATGTCGTCACGCGCCTGCGAAGCGATCCGCGACCTCGACAGTCTCGAACTGCTCTGAGCGCAACGCGGCGCCCGACCGACGCGCTCGCCGCTTCACTCCGATTCGAGGTAGCTCGTGTCGATGACGATCAGCTCACGGTACTTCTCGGGCATGTGCCACGTGCCGGTGTAGCCCTTCGGGACGACAAACGAGTCGCCCGTCTTGTACTCGTACGACTCGTCCCCGCCGTCGGGCGTCAGAATGAGCCGGCCCTCGAGGATTTGAGCGACGAAGCGAGATCCCAGCGACATGAATTCCTCGTGCGGATTGGTCAGAGCGAAAAATTAGTATAATTTAT
>PVBE012144247.1_pt1 | contig 12596 bp, 21 predicted proteins | sample 1631181 | NCBI WGS metagenome assembly PVBE01 (sample SAMN08397723, study PRJNA350692) | Marine metagenome, whole genome shotgun sequencing project. | isolation source: water | place: Pacific Ocean | collected 2012-04 | reverse complement strand
CAATTCTCTCAACAACCAAATGCTAGTCCATTAGCGACAGCTCTTGGAATAGGATCAACTCTTGGTGGTATCTATGGTAATGTTACAGGTAAAGGCAACTAATGAACAGAACTTTAAGAAGACCAATGTTTAGAATGGGTGGTAGTGCTGAAGGAATTACTTCAGGACTACAGCCAAGACAAGGGTATCAAGGAACAGGTAATGCATCTGATCAAAGAGTATCACCTCTTAGCAGTAGAAACTTTAATGATTTTTTAATTGGCATGGGACTTGATTTAGCATCAAGACCAGCAGGAGGAAATATATTTCAACAAGTTGCAACATCAGCCAAAGGACCTTTTGAACAATTCCAAGCTAGAAGAGCAGCTCAAGAAGATAGAGATTGGAGAAGAGATTGGGAACAAGAGGGGAGAGATATAAAATCAAAACAATTTGAAACAGAAGTTGGCTTGAAAAAAGAAGAACTAGCCTATGAAAAGGAAAGAGACATTGCAGATCGTGATCTTCAAAGACATTTAGGAGAGCTAGAAGCTAAAGGTGAAAAAGAATTTATCGTAGAGCAAATTGGTGGCTATTGGGATCCTTTAATTGAAAATGAAACTGATCCAATAAAGAAAAAAGAATTAGAAGATAATAAAAGAGCTGACATATATAATGTAATTGTATTAGGCGAAGATATTTCTGATAAATATAAAATTTTAAGTAATGCTCAAGCAACTGAAATAGCACAGTCTCAAGCTGAAGGTGAAATTGCAACTACAATTAATCCAAAAACTAAAGTAGAATGGCAAGAATCTGATCCAGGATACAATGAACTTCTTCAAGCATTAATTAATAAATATCAAAGACTAGCTGTTAAATTCCTTGACCCTGAAAAAGCAGGAAGGGAAAACAATGCAACAGGTGGTAGAGTTGGTTACGAAGGTGGTGGTATGTCATTACCTAGTGCAGCACCAGCATCGATGCAAGCAGCAGGGACCACGGACCAAGGAACAACAAATGAAATTAATATTTCTTATGAGCAGTTAAGAGATAGATTACCTCCTGAAATTAGTAATGAAATAGTTTTATTACTTTCTCAAAGTTATGAAGCATTCGCCGACTTTGCAGAAATTCAAACTCAAGCGGATGTAAATGAATTCAATACAAAATACAACGTTCAACTGGTCCTGCCTAAACAAGCGGAGGCGTAATGGCCGACAACAAACCTTATTCGTATTTCGAATCGCAGAAATCAAAGCTTGATGATAAAGACATTAAAGATCAAATAAGATTTCAAGTAAGTAGAAACAACATTAAAGAACCTAAATACAGATCAAAGAAAAAAGTTTTTAATCCTTTCTCTTTATTATTAGCTGATCCTACATTGGGTCCACATATGTGGATGAAGAAAGCTAAGTATAATAAAAAAATTAAAGAAGGTAAAGAAGATCAAGTAACGGATGATGAAAGATTATTATTTGAAAGTAAAGCTGATCCTAAAAGAGGTTTCTTTGAAAGATTAAACCCTAAAAATGTAATAGCAAGAGATAAAAAAGAAGAAGTTGATGCTCTTGCTGATGTTATGACAGGGGCAGTTACAGGTCCACCACTAGCTGTTAAATCGTTAGCGGAGTTATTAACTATTGGTGTCGATATGAAAATGGATACTAATTATACAGAAAAATTAGATGGTTTAACTAGAAAATTTTTAGATCACTCAGGAGAACCAGAAACTTTAGCAGGTGAGATTACTCAAATAGGTACGCAGTTCATGGTGCCAATGAAGATAACTGATAAAATAATAAGGAATATACCAAAAGCTATCAAGTGGTTTAGAGGTAGAACTCTCTTCATGAACAATGCTAAACTTGCAAATAGACATAGGTTTATTCAATCAGGGGCAAATCTTGCTCAAAGAATGGGGACTGGAGCTTTGTCATTAGGAGCAACAGATTTTGTTACATCAGGTGGTGAAAGAAAATTAGACCCTATCTTTTTTAAAAGAACTAAAGAAGAAGGAAAGACAGGTAAAGAGCTTGCGGCTGCTAGACTTGCAAACAAAATTAAATATGGAAAAGAAGGAGCTTTAATAGGATTAGGTTTTCCATTAATAGGAGCAGGACTTGGTCTTGGTGTTAGAAGTATAGGTTATGGAGTAGGTGTAACTTACGATACACTTGGCAGAGTTGCTAATCCTTTAGTAACAGCAGTAACAAAAACAATGGCATTAGATCCTGTAGTACTTCCATCTATAGCTAAAGCCTTTAGAGCCAATGCAGATGTAATCTTTAATCAATTTGGAACTAGAGTTGCTTTATCATTTTTAGGCAGAGCTAGACAATGGACTCAACAGCTTCCTGATTATAAACAGTGGAGAAGATTTACTGTTGATAACATTGATCCAGTAGAATCAGGTTTAAAAAGAATAGACAATGCTATCTCTTGGATTAGATCAGCAGGGAAAAATACAGCAGAAGCATTATTTATTAAGGGTTCTGCAAGCAGAGAGATTAGAGCTACAGGAAAAAGAATTCAAGATTTATTAAAAAGTATTGAATTAAAATCATATGATTTAGCTAAAGGTTTTGAAAGTACATACAATACCAATAAAACTTCTCCTTCTTTTCTGAATAAAATTGCCGATGACATCGAAGAAGTATTAGATGGTAAAAGAAAACTAAGCAACCTTCCTGAAGTAATGCAAAATACTGTTAAGCTTTTAAAAGAAGACATTGTTAAAATAAATAAAATATTTAATAAGTATATACCTGATGATAATAGTTTTGCTAAAGCATTAAATGGTGGAACAAAAAATTATGTTAAAAAATCTTTTGCTTTCTTAAATAATCCTAATTATTCAATGCCATCTACTGATCCTAGATTTATAAAGTTTGCTAAGTTTGCAGAGAATCTTATTAAAAGAGATAAAAATTTACTTGAGGAAGCAGTCCTAGCTGCAGGAAAAGGGGTTTCCCAATCAAAAGCTATTAAAGATTACTCTAATATAATGGCAAGGCAAATTCTACAAATGGGTAAAGTAGATAATAGAAACCCATTTGAAGTACTTAGAAAAGTAGGTGAAAGATTAAACTTAGAGGGCTTTTTAAAAGAAGGTGAAGAACTTCCAGCAGTTCTTAATAATTTATTAGGTAAAGGAGCAGTTAAAGGTATAGAAGGTCTTAAAAATAATGTCTTGTTTACTACAGCAAGTATGATGGGTGCTGTTGCCAATAAACAAATGTACGACACACTTGCAAGGGTGATGTTACAACAAAAACAAGTATTTAAAACTGCCGCTGAAGCGCGAGCAGGTAAGAAGACAATGGAAGTAGTTCAAATAGGAAGAATTGATGGCATGTCTGGTTTGAGAACTGATCTAAGTAAATTATATACTGATGCTCAAACAGCTAAAGTACTAACAACTAACCGAGGACCACTAGATATCTTAGCAGAAATTCCAGGGTACTCTACCTTCCTTCAGTTTAAAGCTGGAGTACAGTGGGGTAAAACAGTTGGTTCACCTGCAACTGGATCAAGAAACTTTGTAACTGCAGCAGACTTTGCATCACTAAGAGGATTAATTGGTGGTCGAGCTTCAGTAACTAATGCAGTTAAAATGCAGATAGATGATATTTATAACTCAGGTAGATTATCTGGTTCAGCTGAACAGAGACTCCTAGATAATATAGAAGAAGGAATTAAATATGGTGCACTAGATGAAAACATAGTTGTAACTGAATTAAAAGAACTACTTGCGGCTACTCAAAAAGGGAAAACAATTAACTCATTTGATAGTATGATTAAAGCGGCTGGCGATGCACGGATCGTGGAATTGATGGGTAAATTATATGCTGGTGGTGACCATGTATGGAAATGGTATGGTTATAACTGGTACAAATCTTTCTTAACTGATTATGCTAAAAAAGATATGAAAAGAATGCAGAGTTGGTTTAGTAAAATAGCTGGTAGAGAATTAGATATGTTAAACAATGATGGTAGTAAAAAAACTTTAGAGGAAGCTGTCAAAGAAGCATCAGCATATTATGTAAGAAATACTATGCCTACCTACAGTAAAGTACCTGACATAATTAAAGGTATAAGAAACTTACCACTTGGAAACTTCGTAGCCTTTCCAGCAGAAACTTTAAGAGGTTCGTTTAATGTACTAAATATATCTACTAAAGAAATTTTATCAGGAGATCCAATCCTAAGAGAGATGGGATACAGAGGTTTAATTGGAGCATTTACTACGCAAGGTGCTAAAGGTTTAGCTATTATGAAACTATATGGAGCAATAACAGGCTTAGGACAAGACATTATGAAGGAGTATCAACAAAACTTAGCTCCTGGGTATCAAAAAAATTCACAACTATTAGCCATTACTAAAGCGGTTAAAGGTAAATTTAAAATGGTAGACCTTTCTACTGTTCTTCCATATGATTATGTGAGAAGACCATGGGAAGCATTAAACAATGCTCTTGAACAAAAGAAGTTAACTAATCAAAACTTTGGAAATTTCTGGAGACATTTAGTTTTTGATGAAGCAGGTCCAGTAAGAGAATTTCTTGATCCATTTATCTCTACACCAATTGGATTAGAAGCATTCCTTGATATAAAAAGAGGCTATACTAAAAATGGTAAAAGAATCTGGGGTGAACTAGATGATGATGAAACAAAAAATAATAAGTCATGGGATTATATATATAAACAATTAGAACCAGGAGCCGTTACAACTTTAAGACAAATGTATTCTGCATACACAGGTGTACCCTACAAGGGAAGAGTGCATGACGAGCAAGATGTATTGATGGGTTTAGCAACTGGAATTAAACCATACGAAGTAGATGTAAATAAAACTGTAGACTTTTTAATTAGTGACTATACTAAAATTAGAAGTAAAGCTTTTCAAGCAAGTGATTTATATGACTTAGATACATATGGAGATACAGTTGTAAATGATTTTATTAGAATACAAAGAAATATTTTTAGAGAACAACAAAGAATCTACAGAGCTTTTCAAACAGCTAAAAAATTTGGTGTAACAAGTTCTACTTTAAGAAAAGAAATGAGAGAGAGAAATATTTCTTGGTCAGATATTCAAAAAATTTTATCAGGTAAATTTGATCCTATACCTTTTGGTAAAAAAAGATTTGAAGGTAAATTAAAAGAGAGAAAACAACTGTGGAAAGATAATGGTTTTGCTATTCCACCTGGATGGAAAAATGAATACTATCCAAAAAGAAAATTAGAAAAAGTTTTAAGATTTTTAAGAAATCAAAGACTATATGATGAATTTAAATATGATAAATTTTCAACACCAACTATACCAAAAGAAGATCAAACAAGCATGGTAGTTCCTGATAAAAAAGTATCATTAGCAGCAAATAATATACAAACACCACCATTGCCAAAAACATCTATGCCTGATCAAAAATTAGTAGCAAGTATGCCACAAATTAATCAACAAACTGGGTTGACACGAACACAGTCTGCCCTATTATCGCCAAGCGAACAAGTTATCGCAAGGAGAACCTAGTGGCTAAACAAAATGCTTTACAACGGATAGAATCACACGAAAAATTGTGTCGTATTATGCAAAGAGAAACACATAAAAAAATACATCAAATAGAAGAACGAGTAAAGAGACTCGAGAAAATATTAATAGCATGTTCTGGAACTTTAATTATTGGCATGGGTTTTTTAATATATAATTTAATTAATCACTTGGCGTTATAACATGGCACTTAAAATTTCAGAAGAAGCAGCCGTTCAAATGCCTATGAAGACCGTAGCCAGCCTCATCGCGCTGGTAGCGATCGGGACCTGGGCTTACTTCGGTATCATTGAAACCCAAAACAAAATTTCAACTACAGTAGAACTAATGTCTAAAGATTTAACTGAGAATACAGAGTTTAGAATCAAATGGCCACGTGGACAGCTAGGTTCATTGCCCGCGGATTCTGAGCAATTTATGATGATCGAGGATTTGTATACGACCACCGGGAAGAAAGAGAAACATCTTGAATCTATGGCTTTAAACAAAGTCAACATAGAATTTTTAAGAAAACAAATGGATAAAGTTTTAGAAGATATAGAAGAATTAAAAGACGCTAACAGAGAAATCCATCATAAAAACGGAGGAGTAGAATAATGAATCCAGAAATTATTTGTAAAAAATGTAACTGTCCATGCCACTGTGAATTTGAAAAACATTCAACATGGGGAGGACCCCCTAGTGAATATAGTGGTGAATGTGACTGCTCAACCTGTGAATGTGAGAAATAAATATGGAAGTTGTAATTGCTCTTTTAATGTTTGTAAATTTTGAAATCAAGGAACATCGTATCCAGGAGTCCATGGGAATGTGCCTTCGCGGGAAACGTGAAGCGGAGAGACAGTATAGTGAAACTGTATCCTATAAATGCATCAAGACTAAAGCTGAAATCGAGATTAATAACGATGGCTCAAAATCAATTAAAAAAATTATTCTTAAATAAAAGTATTAAAGTTCTTTACACCGCAAGTAATAAAAGATAAAATTAAATATAGAAGAAAAACATGTACAAAAAAGGTCCTTTTGGGAAAGCAATTGATTTAACAACGCAATTAACTAATGGGGTTTGTCCTATCTGTGATCATGAAGGATTATTCGTTTCAATTAATCCAGAAATATTTCGCTGCACTACTTGTGGTTCCGACTGTAAGCAATATATTAATGGTAGTATACGATATTTACCCCTTTTTACTAAATCTTCAGAAATAAATAAGGATGTCCCGAAAACCTAAGTACGGCCTCAATACTTATCGTACGCAGACCAAGAAAAAACGACCCGGACGCCACAAAAAGAATAGAAATAAGCATGAAAAAAGAATGGGAAAATATCTTCCCAGAACTGGAACTTAAAAATGATAAAATTTACTTTAACAATGTGGGTGTGTTCTTTTTTACAAGGACAGGTATGTATGCCCCCTATTCAATCTCCAGTTATGTATAGTAGTTGGTATGAATGTTCACGGGCTGCACATCAAGAATCTGTAAAAATTATGTCTGACTTAGGATACAAAGTAGTTAATAGAGATAGAATTGCTATGAAGTATAGATGTAAAGAAGAAGCATCTATTTAATTTCTAGCTGCCTTAATCCTGCCACATTAGTGTGGTATAATTTCATATAAAGAAATAAAAAAATAAATAAGGATAAAAAATATGACTAGAAAAGGACCTGTAATAACTCAAGCCTGGTTACAAGATTTTTACAAAAGTCAAGTAAAACCTAAGTATAAGGGTAGTATAAGAAATAAAAAAAGAAACCAAAATGTCAAAAAGAAAAGATAAATATATCTGCCCAATTTGTAATGAATTTACATCTCATGATGAATGGGCTGACGACAATTCGTGTATAAATTGTGGACCCGTACGCACCGACTCCTCAAAGGGAGAAGAGAAATCGGTTATTAAAGGTGAGAAAGGGTCCCTTACCACATAATTTTATGGTAGTCAATACCTATTTTTTAATTGACAATCATATAAAATAATGTTATAATAATCGCCAAAAAGGAAAGGAAATATGGACAAAGAAAAATATAGAAATGTCTCATTATCAAAAGATGCTTATGCAGTACTTATTAAGCTATCCAAACTTCTTCTTCCTGACGGAACTAAACTTTCGATCAGTAAAACAGTTGAAGCAATTGCTAATGAAAAAATAAAAAAATTAAACGGCAAAGCAAAATAATAAAAAAAAGAAAGATATGATATCAAAAAATGTGATGAAGAGGGCATTTGAATTAATGTCTGGTAGTCTTAAAGACGAAATTAAAAATAATTTAGAAAATCCTAAATCTTATACTCGTATATTTGTAAAGATTCTGGAAGAAATAAATAAGATGAAAGTAACTCCTCCAAAATTTACCGATCTTAAAAATTCTATTGTAACCATTAATAAAGAGAAGCATTCTAAAATAATTGAAGAAATAAAATACACTATACCTAAAACTAAATCAACTCTAAGTGTTAAAGATATAGAACGTTGGCTGGAAAGCGCTAAGAAAAATGATCAGCTTATTTATTATACTGGAAGCACATTTGACCGTCGCAGTGAAAAAGAAGAATCCGTTTTTAGAAAAGCAAGAAATCTCGCTATGGAATATGATAATATTCCATTCAAAAATAAGAAATATCAATATCGAGGGAGTATTAAAGGAGAATGGGGTTGTACTTATAAAAATATTATAACTTTAGTTCAACAAAGAGTGGCTAAAGAACAAAGAGATAAAATATGGGATGAAGATAAAAAGAAATATGTTCCAGGAAATATTATTTCTTATCCTATCTACAACTATATAATGATAAAACAATGATCTGTGATAAATGTAATGGAAACGGTTTTACTATTGTTAAAGGTGAAACGATTCAGTGTAAAAAATGTAGAAGTCAAGGAGAAATAAAAGAAACTTTAACTCCGCCTAAATATCCGGAAGAAGATTTAGCTAATATTTATCAAACTTTATATGAAACTTCGCTTAAACTAAGCGAGAGTAACGATCCTGGAATGGTGGCTGCATCGCTCATGGCTATCGGATCACGGATCTATAAGACTATATTAACTCCCGAAGATTATGATAGAATAATGGAAAGAATTTTGAAAACTGATGTTGAACCCTTTAAAAAAGAAACACTCCAATGATTAAAAAAATAATTATATATCACTTTATTTTATTTTTAATTGTGGCTCTTTATTCATGTGGTAAACCTGAACAAAATAAGAAAGCTCTGGGCCAAATTTTAAGAACTACTTTAACACAAGGATTAGATTTTTGACCTGGCAGAAAGGACTTTATTATCATCTACAAAGAACGGGTAAAACAATTAGAAAGTACCCGGATGGAAAAGATCCTTTAAAGCAGAAACTTTTCGGCAAGACTCGTGTTTGTTCAAAGTGTGGAAAAAGAAAAAGTACTTTAAAGTTTCACTGGAAAACAGACTACTCATATAAAGATAAAATTAAGAAACGTCTTCAATCCCAGTGTGGATCATGCCGAGTAAAATTTGATAATGATAAGTATAGTGCCAGTGCTGATGCTTATTTAAAGAGAAGAATAGCTACTCTTCTACAAGATTGCCATAGATATAGAGGACGAAGAAAAGTCTCATTGACTAGTGATAAATTCTTTAAGGAATGGAAAAAACAATTTAATAAAACAGGACTTATCTGTCCTATCTCTGGAGAAAAAATGACTTATACTCTTGGACGCGGAGAAATTTTAACCAATATCTCCGTAGACCGTATTGATAGTAGTAAAGAATATATTCGTGGCAACATCCAGTTTGTTTGTTATATGGCTAATATTATGAAAAATAAATATAATAATAAAAATTTACTTAATTGGAGTAAAAAAATTGTCAATCACCTGGGGAACCAATGAAACCCGTATTTAAAATAATATTTTCTTTCCTAGGACTCATGACTCTTCTGTCTATCTATATGTTAGTGGTGGTTTTATGAGATATAAATTTAAAGTCACTGAAGATGGTAAAGAAGAAGTAGAAAAGGAAGCGATGTCTTTCAAGAAATTGCTGAAATCTTTAGTTATTCCTAACCCAAAATGGACAGGGTTTATGTCTTATGAAAACAAAAAAGGAAGATATGTGGTTCATAGTATCTTGAATGGTAAAAGAATATGATGAGTGATAAAGATATAGAAGAATTTCACGATCTGGATAAATTAGAACAATACAAACCACTTCCTTTAGGAATTGTGGTAGCGGATTCTGGAATCGCGGGCCAAGGATTGTTTGCGACTCGAAAGTTAGTGATGGGAACTCTATTAGGAATCTCTCATTATAGAATTGATGGTGAATATATCAGGACTCCACTTGGAGGGTTTATTAATCATGCTGAGACACCTAACTGTGAACGATCTCAGGTTAGAATTAGACCTGGATTTGATAGATGGAATATTATGGTTATTGAAGATATTGAAGAAGGAGAAGAACTCACATTAAAATATAAACTCTATGTCCCTAAAAAAACCTAAGTGGGATGGAAAGTCTAGAGTTTCAAATGACAAGTATCGTAAACGATACTCAGAGATTAAATGGTCTAATATAGATGAAGTACATAAAGGATTAATGAGAGATAAGGACAAAAATTTAAAGAATGAAAAAATCAAATAAAATAACCATAACCATAACAAAAGAAAAAATAAAACAAGCAGCTAGTAGTGTGGATATGATGATATCTACTGGATCTTTATTTAAAGATCATCCTATCGTAAACTTTATGGAGGAAGTTGTTGAAGAATGTATAATGAAAAAGAATGAAAAAATCAAATAAATACAGCTATATACAAGGAAAACAGATCACGGATCACGAAACAGGGACCAGGGTTTATGACATAGTTGGTTATAGACTTCCTAGTGTAACTACAGTATTAGGAGCTACAAAAAATCAACAATTTTTAAAAGATTGGAAAGCTAAAGTTGGAACAGAGGAAGCAGAACGAATCAAAAATCTATCTAGTAGGCGGGGAACTGCCATGCACAAATTCCTGGAAAACCATATCACGGGAGTTGGGTACGATGATCTTACGCCAATCGGATGCGAGGCGAAGCCCATGGCCCAAAAAATTATTGAAGTGGGTCTTACACCGGTTGAAGAATACTATGGTTCAGAAGTTATGCTACATTACCCTGGGTTGTATGCTGGGAGTACTGATCTCGTATGTATGCACAATGGTCTTGAGACTATTGTAGACTTTAAACAGAGTAATAGACCAAAGAAAGAAGAGTGGATTTATGATTACTATATGCAAATCGCTGCATATGCCATGGCTCACGATGAAGTTTATGGATCTAAGATTAGACAGGGAGTCATTATGATATGTACTCCTGACCTATATTATCAGGAATTTAAGTTTCAGGATGCTATGTTAAAGCTCTGGAAGCATCGATTTCTAAAAAGACTGGACCAGTACCATGAATTAGAAAGAGATGAGAAGGAACGGGCAAATATAGACCCGAATAAGCTTTTAGAAGAGTTTGAGAAGGATACTTCAAAGGACCCCTTTAAAGGGACTAATATAGAAGGAAAAGATTAAATGATAACAGATTTTACAGTTAGGGACAGAGAATATCTAACGAGGATTGGTGAGTTCTCGACCCAAGTCAGTAGGATGTCTCTGCGTCCCTCGATCGCTTCATGCGATCAGTTTTCATCCATCCTGCTGACGTCACCAATTAGCCCAAGCGATTGGGCTAATGTTAATTAATTAGTTCTCGTGGGTAGGGTTCGTTCATAAAAAAACCGATTCATACAAACCCTGTTATATTTGTTATTTTGTTATTTTGAAAAGAACAATATAACTAAAAGGGAATACTTTTGTAGTACCCTCTTTTATCAAGATTCCCGGCTCACGGAGCCTAATTAGCATTAGTTCCAGTGCTAATCGGTTGAAATTAGCATTAGTTCCAATGCTAATCGGTTGAAATAAGGCTAAAATAAGGCAGAAATATGACAAAAGAAAGACAGACATCTCTATATAGTAATCTCACAGGAATAAATGACTTTATTTTTTTTTTTTCAAATCAAAATAATCTGTCATACTGTCAGAGAGACAAAAAAGATAGGAAAATCAATATGAATTTAAGCAAAATAGTGACATATTGTGTGACATTTCATTTTTTAGAATCTGTCAATATGTCATTCTCTAGGGGGGTAAGCAAACTATTGTGCATTTTAAAAACCTATCTATGCTCCCACATCCCTATATATAAGATTTACAATGGAGCGATTTATAGATATATTCAATCGGAGACACAACCCTAACTATTACTATGCCCAAAAGAAAACCAAAAAAAAGAAAACCAAGGACAAAAAGAAAAGTCGTAAGCATTACTCAACCAGACAACATACCGTTTCCTAAAGTGCGAGTGGAGTGGTGTGATATCTTAAGTGATTCAGGTTGGGCAGATGAAAAAGGTTTTAACAAAATGAAGTTAGCTTTTCCCGTTAATGAGGGATGGTTATATAAGAAAGATGATGATGCAATTAAGCTTTTTGCTTCTTATGATCGGGATGAGGCTGGCTCTTTGAATTTTGGGGATCGGACGATGATTCCTTTGGCTTGTGTGAAGAAGATTGTGAAACTTCAATAGCTTCACCTTCTACTTGTTTTGCATTTAGTATAGGTGCATAGTCTTCCAATATCTTTTTCATCTTAGCTTCTAATTGTTCTTCAGACATTTCTTCTAGCTTACCTGTTTTAATTATTTTTCTGTCTATGTATAATCCTGCAGCCATGCCTCTATTCTTTTCAGCATTTGTTGCAGCAGAGAATGCTCCTTTATTTAAAGCTGCCTCTCTGATTTTACCAAGTTCTGCTACATGTTTGTCATAAGTGACTTCATACTTTTTTAATTTCTCTTCTCGTAATGCTCCAATATACTGTACCACCAATGGTGATAATCTAGGGTTCTGTAGTTCTGATGCTTCTTGTCTACATCTCTTCTCACTGTATCCAGCAGCTATTGCTGCCTCAGCACCTGTGGTCCTACCTTCGTTAAATACTAGGTATTCTGCAAATCTTTTTTGCATTTCTGTCAATCTTTTTGGT
>PVBE010429077.1_pt1 | contig 12597 bp, 4 predicted proteins | sample 1631181 | NCBI WGS metagenome assembly PVBE01 (sample SAMN08397723, study PRJNA350692) | Marine metagenome, whole genome shotgun sequencing project. | isolation source: water | place: Pacific Ocean | collected 2012-04 | reverse complement strand
GGTTAAATATAAAGGCAGTTTCATTTGTTTTTAGTGGGAGTTCAGATGGAAATATTATTAACATATCATCAACTGGATCTTTTGATACAGGATCATCACATAATTGGCATATAGGATTGGATGGAAGTAGTAAGCTTACATTTTATACAAATATTCGTTCTGGAAGTTTAGAAGGAAATGTTTATACTTCTTCAGTAACTAGCAGTGTAGTTTCTGATGAGTTACATCATTGTGTTTGCCAAATATCTTCAAGTGGACAGAAGGAATTATATTTAGATGGAAGTTTAATTGCGTCAGAAAGTATAGTAATTACTGAATCAACAGCGTATACGTCTGCATCTGTAGCAATAGGAACAACTTCACATTCCATACAACCATTTATGAAAGAATTAGAACATTTTAAGTTTGGTGAAGGATATAATGGAACATTAGATGAAATCAGGTTTTATAATAGAACATTAGATTTGGATGAAATTCAAACATTAAATACTCACCATTCAGGGTTAAATTTTGTAGGAAATGTTTTTTATGAAGAGGGTTTAATGACAGTTACAAGTAGAGAACAAAGATACAAAGATACATTTAGAGACGGAAGTAAGGTAGGAATTAGATATAAAGGGTCTGTAACAATTTATGAACATGAGTCACTTTGTACAATAAATAAAGGGGAGTTTAATTATTCTTTGAATAAAAGTATAAGACCCAATTATAATATAGATGATGAAAGAATGATTAGTACTGTAACAGGATCAGATTTTGCACCTTACATAACAACAATTGGTTTATATGATGATTCATATAATTTAATTGCAGTTGGAAAATTGGCGGAGCCTGTTAGGAACGATCCAGACCTTGAATTGACATTCGCTGTTCGATTCGACGCATAAAATAAAAAAAAAAGCTTGACTTGTATTATAAATAAGTGTTATATTAAGTGGGTAAAATTATGAAAACAAAATCAGTTAAGGCAAAAGGGCGCCTACTTCAAAATAAAGTTAGAGATATGTTGTTGGAAGCATTCAATGACGAATTAGAACCAGATGATATTCGTTCACAAATTATGGGAATGAGTGGAGAGGACATCGTTCTTTCTCCAGCGGCAAGAAAACAGATTCCATATTCATTTGAGTGTAAAAATCAAGAAAAACTTTCTATTTGGGAGGCGTTAAATCAAGCATCAGAAAATAGTGGTGATTATCCACCAGTTTTGGTTTTTAAAAGAAATAGAAGTAAAACTTATGCGGTTTTAGAATTTGATGAATTATTAAAATTGATTAAATGAATAGCATTTTAATAAATTTTTTAGAATCATTATTAGGGTACGGAAAACATTTTAAAGGCGGAGAGATATATTTTACTTGTCCGTTTTGTTTTCACTATAAAAAGAAACTTGCTGTAAATACATTAAATGGTCATTGGCAGTGTTGGGTATGTGAAAGTCGAGGAAAATCGTTATATACTTTGTTAAAAAAAATGAATTGTACTCGAACTCAAATTGATGAACTCAATAATATAGTTGGTACACCAACATATAAAACCAAAACTGATGATAGTGAAATTATAAAAAATATTGAGTTACCAAAAGAATTTAAACCCTTGTGGAAACGAGGTAGTAGTCCAGAGTATAAAATGGCAAAATTATTTTTAAAACGTAGAGGACTTACTGAACATGATATTTTGAGATATGGTATAGGTTATTGTGAATTTGGTTTATACGGTGGCCGGATAATTGTACCATCTTATGATAAAGATGGTATGTTAAATTATTATACAGCAAGAAGTTTTTATAACGACAATTTTAAATACAAAAATCCACCATTTTCAAAGGATATTATTGGGTTTGAGTTATTTGTGAATTGGAACTATCCAATAGTTATCGTAGAAGGAGTTTTTGATGCAATGGCGGTAAAAAGAAATGCTATCCCAATTTTTGGAAAAAGAATACCTAAGAAACTTGAAACGGAAATTATAAAAAAGGGAGTGAAAAATATTTATATATCGTTAGATGTGGATGCAAAAAAAGAAGCATTAACGATATCAAAGAGATTAATAGATGAAGGTAGAAATGTTTATTTTGTAGAAATATTAGATAAAGATCCATCAGAACTTGGATTTGAGAAGTTAGTAAATTTAATAGATATAACAGAACCATTAACCTTTTCTAAATTAGTAGGATTAACATTACAATGAAAATAAACGTAGGATTTTCAAAACTTAAAACTATATTTCACGTATCAGATATTCATGTTAGGTTATTACAACGCCATAAAGAGTATCAGGTTGTTTTTGAAAAGTTATATAAAGAAATTAAAAAACAAAATACTGGTAATAGTATAATTTATGTTGGTGGAGACATTGTACATGCTAAATTGGATATGTCGCCTGAATTGATAGATTTAACATCTAATTTTTTTAGAAGACTTGCTGATATTGCACCAACGATCATTATTACAGGAAACCATGATTGTAATTTAAATAATCTAAGTAGATTAGACGCATTACAACCCATTATAAATAATTTAGATCTTCCAAATATTCACTATTTGAAGGATACTGGAGTATATTATTTAGCCGATGTAACTATATCAGTTATGTCAGTTTTTGATGAACACCATCCAGAAAGATATCATTTAGCTAAGGACATTGAAGGTGATACAAAGATAGCTTTATTTCATGGAACTGTAGATAATTCTACAACTGATTTTGGATTTAGATTGCCAAGTGATGTTAAGGTTAAAATATTTGATGGGTATGATTTAGCTTTACTTGGTGATATACATAAAAGACAATTTATGAATAAAGAACATACGATTGCATATTGTGGTTCATTGATTCAACAAAATCACGGTGAAACATTAGAACATGGATTTTTGTCTTGGGATATCCCAAGTCGTAAGGCAACTTTTAATAGTATTGAAAATGAGTATGGTTATTATACATTAGATGTTAAAAACGGTGTAGTACCAAAAGTTGATGATGTTCCCAAAAAAGCTAGATTGAGAGTTCGAGTTAGTGATACATCTCCATCACAAGTAAAGAGGATGATTGCTACTATATATCAGCGATATAATATTAAAGAAATAATTATCAATAGAATTGATGCATTATCACAACAAAAGACTGGAGATAGATTAAATAAAATTGATATAGGTGATGTTGGGGATGTTAATTTCCAGAATGAATTAATAGAGGATTATCTGAAGAGAAATTTTGTTATTGATGATGAAATATTAGAAAGAGTTAGAAGAATAAATGATGATATTAATGATTCTTTACCACCAGAGGATATATCAAGAAATGTTAATTGGAAATTAAAGAAGTTTGAGTTTGATAATATGTTTTCTTATGGTGATGGTAATATCGTTGATTTCACAGCTCTAAATGGTGTAGCAGGGTTATTTGCGCCAAATGCTTCTGGTAAGTCAGCATTGTTAGATGCTTTAACTTTTTGTTTATTTGATACATCTTCAAGAGCTGGATATGGTAGAGATATATTAAATAATAAAAAGACTTGGTTTAAGTGTAGATTAAATTTTGAAGTTAATGGTACTGATTATATAATTGAGAGAAGAGGCAAGTTAAAGAAAAATGGACATGTTAAAGTTGATGTAGATTTCTGGATAATTGATGATAGTGATGATATGGTTTCAATGAATGGAGATCAGAGAAGAACAACAAATACAAATATTAGAAGAATTATTGGAACATATGATGACTTTATTTTAACCGCGTTATCACTACAAACTCAGGGAACAGTTTTTATTGATAAGACACAAAAAGAAAGAAAAGAAATTATGGCTCAATTTATGGATATAAATATATTTGATAAATTGTATACATTAGCTTCAGAACAAATACATGATGTAGCTTCATTATTAAGAAGTTTTAAGAAAGAAGATTACGGTACCGATTTGGGATTAACTCAAAAACTATTGAAATTTGATGAAGAAAAATATAGTGATTTAAGAGAAAAAAGAGATAGTGTTGTTGTTAAACAGAAAAAAGAAAATGCTTATATGTTATTATTGTCTAAACAAATGAAACCTATTGATAAGAGTATTGTTGATATAGATTCGTTGGAAGATGGGGAGAAAGATACTATAACTAAAATGGATGAGTATGATGAGAACATTGATGGTATAGAAGAAATTACTGTATTAAATAAAGGTAAATTTTTGAAATTGGATAATCAAATTCAAGAAATTTTAAATGGTATAGATGAAAGTAAATTAAATGATGATTACAAAACTTTATTTCATTTAGAACATGAAGGTGAACAAATAACAAATAAATTAGAACTTATGAAAAGAGATGTTAAGTTTAAATTAGAAAAGGTGGAACGGCTTAAAAAGCATGAATATGATCCTAATTGTAAATATTGTGTTAAAAATCCGTTTGTAATAGATGCTGAAAAAACAAAAGAGGAATTAAGTAATGATAGAAAAAATGTTGATGGTTTGTTTGTTACATTAAAGGAAATAAAAGATAAAATGGATAAGCTTGTGGATGTCAAAGATAAGAAAGAAACTTACGATAAATTTAAATTAAAGTTGGATGATCTTAAGAATAATCAACAAAATTTGAATAAAGAAAAAATTGCAATAGTAGCTCAAAAGTCAAGTTTACAAACTCATTTAGAATCAATAGAAGATAAAATTATTAGATATTACGATAATGAAGAAATTATTAAAGTGAATAAAGAAATAGAAGACAAAATAAATAAATCACAAGATACATTATCTATAATTAATGATACACTTGATATTACAAATACTGATTTAAGTACTTTATTTGCAAAGATTTCAGTTCATAAAAATAAGATTGAATCAATTACCAAACAAATAAATAAAGTACAAGAATTAGAAGATCAGAATGTTGCGTATGAATATTATTTAAATGCTGTTCAAAGAGATGGTGTTCCATATGAATTAATTAGTAAAGTATTACCAACGATAGAAACAGAAATAAATGATATCCTTACTCAAATAGTTGATTTCAATATAATACTACAAATGGATGGTAAGAATATTAATACACGAATTATATATGATGAAGACAACCATTGGCCGCTAGAATTATCTTCTGGTATGGAACGATTTGTATCTGCTCTTGCTATTAGGGTTGCTCTTATTGGTGTATCTAATTTACCAAGACCAGATTTTTTGGCAATAGATGAGGGGTTTGGTGTACTGGATTCCGAAAATTTAAATTCACTTGCTATGCTATTTGATTACCTGAAAACTCAATTTAAGTTTTTAATGATAATATCTCATATTGATGCTATGAAAGATTTAATGGATACATTAATTGAGATTAAAAAGACCGATGGTTATAGTAATGTTAAATATCTCGCTTAACTTTTAATACATTTGTTGGTGCTGGTATATCACCAATATTATTACGTCTTTTCAATTTTAAAATATACGAATTTAATAAACTAGACATAGATCTGTCTTCAACTCCCGCGTAGTCCTTAAACCATTTCATTAAATCTACATTTAATGTGAATGTATAGGGCTTTTTCTTTTTCATATGTATTTCCTATATATAATATAAATATGCCTTAAAATAAGTTTCCTAAATAATTCTTTAAATTAGATATTTATATATGACGAAAACTAACCCATTGGAGATTATTTTTGCCTAGAAAAAAACAAACACAAAAGAAGGATTTACACAATCTTGATGTTCTTATCAATGATCCATTAGCCTCTTCACAATATTTTAAAATCACTAAAGATACAGGAGAAACGTTTAGTGATGGTGAAAGACTTAGAATTATATTAGGTAAACAAATTTTTTACATTGAAGGGACTAGGTTATTAAAACCAAAATCTGAAATTCAAATTGAAATTTTACAACATGGAAATGGTATAGTTGATGAGAATGCTACCCAGTGGCAGTCTGATGCACCCATCGATGATAATATAATTTATAATGAGGTTATGTATGATTATTTGACAGGGCAACGGAAAAGAGGTATTTCTGTTCAAGTATTCAATGAAGATATAGTATCAAATCCTGATTGGAAATATTGTACTTTAACAATAGTAGGCGAATTAGATCCATCAAAACCTGTTTTTGATTCAGTAAATAATAGAACTATAGATGTTCCAATTGAATGGCGTGGTGTTTATAATGTAAAATGGGAATGTAAAGTAGAAATTGATTGGAATCCAGAAAGTCCGCCCATCAATGATAAAACAATTATTTTTAAGAGAAACCCAAGTATAGTAGTTGAAGAAATTAGATCTCCATATTATGAAAGAACAGTAATATCATCATCTGCTACATCACATGAACAATCTGTTGGTGTTTTTACTCTTGCTGATACAATAGTACCAGATCCAAATTCTGGTAATAGTATGCCTAATCCGCCGGCGGGATTCGAAGGACTTGCACAGTATACATCATTTGATCTTAGTCCTGGAACTTCACCGACATCTCCTATAATAAGTGCTAGTGTTGCGCAAGCAGAATCACAAAGTTTAATTATACCATTGGTAGGTACTTCATCAATTACTAATATTTTAGACAGACAAACCCGTGGATTTGAATCAACCAATGATGGTGATACAACACTTTATTCTACAACAGCATTAAGTAAGTTAACTGTTCCACACAATCCATGGTTGACCGGTTACGGTATGCAGGATAGTATTTTTATTCTTGGAAATCATACAGATGTTCTTTTTCCTGGAATGTATCTTAAAGTTGACAATGAAATAATGCAAGTTGGATCCAAACATCAAAGTCAGTATGCTGAAGGTGAATTTCTGGGGGAGACGGTAGCCGCAGAATATTTTGAACCTTTGACATCTACGAGGGTATATATACATCAACCAGCGCAACATCCTGATTTAACTGGTAGAGGTAAATTTACTGAACTTGGTTTTACTTCTATAACAAATCATGATGCAGATGTGTCTTGTTCGATATTTCATGCAACTCCATTTATGAGTGTTAGAAATGCCACGATGGCATTTACTAGTTCAGATACTATAAATGGAGAACCTGTTACACCGTATTTAGGTACTAGATTTTTGGAACACAAAGCATATGGTACTGATAGTTATTTTAGACAATATAATGTTACTGATCACGATTTTGTTCCCATTCTGGATAAATATGGTGGAAACGAAAATTATACAGTTAAGGGTGGTGAAACAGTAACATTTTCCGTTTATGCACGTGGTGATGGCCAAGGTTATCATACTATAGCAGGAGTAACTCCAGGTAAGAGAAAAATAACATTATTTATTTTCTTTCAAGGATTTGCTGGTGATTATAGATCAGAATATGGTGGATTACCATATATTCATAAGAAATTTTATGTTGGTGATTCTTGGGAAAAGTGTGAATTAAAAACAGTAGTACCAGAAGGAACTAAATTTATTTCTGTTAGATTTGATAATGATGGAATGGATGATATTTCTACTACATCATATGATACTTTAACTGATGAGTTAGTTAGTGATGGGGAGTTTGTAAATTATACGGGAAGCGATGGTTGGCCAAATTTTTGGAATAGTGGTAGTGGTAATATTACTAAAGAAGGTGGGTTTGGTACTCCGGCTGATGGAGCTTCATTAAGAATAGAAGCTAAATATCAAAATGTTGCAAGAATAGATGCTAGGGGAACAGGTTTTAATATAGATCACGATATTAAACGACAATTTATATCATATATTAATGGAACAGGAACACCAGGAGCAATTGGTTATGATACAGGGGGTAGAGGTCATAGAGTAACTGTAATAACAACAGGAAGTATTGTAAATGGTTCATGGGATGGAACTACAAAACACGATAAATTATATGATACTTATGGTGGAACATCTCATTATTCTGATAATAATAGTGCTAACGGTCTTTTAACAGCCGACCATATAACAGAATTACTTGATGGATCTAATTTAAAAAATCAAGCGGTAGGAAATGCATCGGCTGGATATTTGGAGTTTCATGGGTGGAATAGTACAGATGGCGCTAATAGTTATGCAACTGCAAACAATCCAGAATCTGGTTGGTATAAAGTTGATAGAGTTAATCCTGTAACTGGAATTACAAATCCTGAATTTTTGCAGGATAGTTATGCTGTTCCTCTTAAACAGGGTGAAACATATACTGAAGAATTTTTATTGAAGCATGATGGAACACTTACTTCTATTAAAATTAGTTTTTTCCTGCATGGTACTGGTGATACTGGACACCATCAAATTCCAGCAACCATAGTAGATTATGGTGATTATAAAAAAATATCTGCTAGTTTTTTAATACCTTCTGGTATAACTTCACTTAGAGCTATTGATATTGTTTCTGCTCAAGGAACATTTACTTGGTTAGCAATTAAAGATTTAAAAGTAGAAAATAGGTGTAATAATGGGGAGTTAATCAATTCAACTGATCTTGTTATAGTTACAAGTTTTGATGCGGTTAGATATACAAATGATTTAACAGCTTCTTTAAAAAGTTATGGTGCTACAGATCCAAAAGTTGTTGATGGTGGCGGTAATAATATACAAAGAACACCATATGCTTTTATTGGACAAAAAGGATTAGGTGAAGGTAATGGTGTTGAACAAGTTACAGATAATGCTGGAGATCAAACACCGGGTGATGGTTCTAAGACAGCTTATGTAAGGGCGTGGTATACAGATGGTTTGTTTAGTAAGACATATACTATTGGTGTTTCTGGTGTATATGGTGGTGGACCTTTTGATATTGAGGCGAATCATTGGTATAAACTATCTATGAAAGTTAAGGGTAATAGAGATGGTGTAACTGCAAATTATTTATATCTAATGGCTTCAGATTATCCGGGAAGCGGTTCTAATGCATCTTTACCAGATATAACTAATATTAGTACTGATTGGGAAGAAAAGACAGTTAAATTTATGGGGACTAGTACTAAAGCCTGCAATTTAATGTTATCTATAGATACACGATATAATGGAATGAAAGCAGGTGATTGGGTTGAATTTGATGAAGTAAGTATAAAAGAATATATACCATCTATAGTTTGTTATGATGAACCAAAAGTTTCTATTAATTATGAAACACGAATACGTGAACTTCTAAGTGATACATCTGGTATTTTTGAACAATCATGGTTTAAAGGCAGTTATGATCAAAGAGGTGGTGATACTACACTTGCAGAGGATTTAAACTATGAGTTATCTTGGCTTGATCCAGGAACTGTATATGAAATGGCTAATTATATTTCTTATGCTAAGGTAGATATTCTTAATATGGAAACTTGGGCTGGAGATTGTCGCAAGTTAAGATTATCTTATCGTAGACACGGAACAATTGGCAATCAATATCCAAATACATTAGAAGAAATTTTAGAAGAGAAAGAAATTTATCTTGATTATAATTCTTCTTTATTAGAAACGCGAGCAGGAAAATTCCTTAATCAAGGACATGTTACATCATCATTTATTAGTCCAGATAATGGAATTCCATTATTTGATTCTACTCAATTTGGATTTCCTAATTCTATGATGTTAAATCAAGATCCTTCGAGTGTAGAAATTTATACAACAGGTTCAGTACCTAATATGTCTTATTGGACTAGAGGAACTCGATATGCTGGGGTACATAGTATTCCGATCCAACCTCAACAAATTTATAATTTAACTATGAAAGTTAAATCAGTAAGAACTGATAGTGATATTGCAACTAATCAATTATATGAATCCTCAGGCTCATTTACAAATAATGAAGGGAGACCAAGATTATTAGTTTATATGTCAGGTTCAAGATGGGAAACGCCCTCACCCAATACTGAAGAATATTATCTTGATGCGGCACCAGAAGTTGATACTCTTTATTATGATAATCCACAAGGTAAAGGTTATGGTAAATTAATAGCTAAATATGAAGTAGGAACTTCAGAGGGAGCAGCAGATACGGAATGGGATGGCTATTTACTAAATCAAACCCGTGATGGTGATAAGCCTTGGCAAATTGATACTCCAGATTATAATGATGATATAAATGCTGGGAGTTATTTAGTATTTAGAGTACTTGGACGTGGTAAGTGGTATGTAAGTGATATTTCTGTTATACCAATACAAGAAACTAATTTTTCACCACCAAATTATAGATTTTATATTCCAATGCCGCGTGAACTCCAAGAAGAAAAATTGGATTTCAAAGTAGATTTTTATAATCCAGCGGAAGAGTTGACACCAGATTTAACTATAGAAACGGATGAACCAATTGATTTTGCTGGTGGAAACTTAGTATTTGTGGGAGAGCAGAATTTAATATCAGGATCATTCTTTATAGGTAGTGAGATTGGAAGTGGTATTGAAATGGCTGGACTGAGTTCAGCTTATCTTAAAACGGTTGGTTATAAAACTTATTTGAGTGCTTCGCGTGGAGAATCGCAGGCTGGATTTATGTTATGGAGTGGTTCTGTGCAGGGCAATATATCTGATGAATATTCTGGATCAGGTGTAGAAGGCGTAGGATTTGAATTTCATGGCGGAAGTGGTTCTGTTGGAGAATCTACTCCTGGTGCTAGAGATGGTAAAACTAATGCATTAAGATTTAGAACTGATACAGGTAAATTAGAAGTTACTGGAACTATTGCTGCTGATGCTGGTAAGATTGGTGGATGGGAAATTGTAGATGATTTGTTAAGTGGTAGTAATATTACAATGGATGCTAATTCATCAGCTATTTATATGACAAGCGATTCCGAAAATTATTTTATGGATTTTACTCCGGGCACTGGATATGGTGGAGATTCTGATAGTAAAAGGTCAAACCATTATATTAAATTTGGTCCAAACTTTGGTGTTAGAAATGATGGAACTCTTATTGCTAGTGGGGCTGTTATTGAGGGAGTTTTAACTTCATCTGAAGGTTTTATTGGCGGATGGAAAATAGGAGTTGATCAATTAACAGCGCACGATTCTGTTACAGATACACCTGGAAATATGATGTTATCTGGAAGCGGTGTTATTTCTTCATCATTATTTTATGTTGATGAGCTTGGGAATATGACTGCTTCAAGTGGTTTCTTTATTGGAACTGTAACAGCTTCGGTTGTTGAATCTAGCGAAGGTAATATTTCAGGTTGGGTATTAGAACCGGGAGTACTAAGAGATGAAAATGATACTATAAGGCTTCAACCAGATGGAAATTATGTAATTTCTGCATCAGATTTTCAAGTTGATAATTTAGGTCAACTAACAGCTTCTGCTGGTAAAATAGCTAGTTGGACAATTGATAGTGATAAATTATCTACAACAGGGTTTGAATTAAATCCGGCTGGAAATTATGTTATTTCATCATCTGGATTTCAAGTAGATTCTACGGGCAATATTACTGGTTCGTCAGCTCTTTTTGATGGAACGATTGATGTAACAGGAACAGGAAGGATTGCTACTTTTGCATTAGATAGTACTGAAATAAGGTCATCCAATAACGATTTAAGATTAAAATCATCAGGGCAAATTACAGCATCTTCTGCTCTTATTAGTGGTAGTGATATTGATATTAATGTTTCTAAATTTGAATTAGATACTGACGGCGTTGATATTAGTTCAACTGGAAAAACTGTAAAAGTTGGTTCTGATGACCTCTCACTTACTGCTGGTAGTGGATCATTTTTATCTGGATCTGGTGAGTTTAAACTTGGTGATGATAGTAGTTATATAAAATTTGAAAATGATAATTTTTCAATAGCTGGTGCTGATTTAGATATAGATGTTACAGATTTAAGTATAAGTGCAAGTGGATTTGAACTTTCAAGCCAAGAAAAATCTATGTCATTGGGAGACAATAGAGAAATTAATTTAGATGCTGATGGTGGAACAGGAGGAGTTGCGGTTATAAGGATTGATGGAGGAGAAATTTCCGCATCAAACTTTTTTGTTTCTACTGAAGGTCAGATGACCGCAAGTGCTGGTGATATAGCTGGTTGGGTAATTGGAGCTAGTAGTTTATCAAAAGATGATATGACATTAAATTCATCAACTCCATATTTAAAAATTGGAACTGTTACTAGTATTGCTGATACTTCAAATGTTGGTTTATTAGCGATGGGTGATAATGGTGATGTATTAATACGACAAGATGCTAATAATTATTTAAAATTTGCAAGTAGTACATTAGAGATAAAATCTACAAATGTAGATTTAAGTGGTAGTTCTGTAAATATAATAACACCATCATTTTATTTTGGTGAATCAACAAATTATATAAGTGGTTCTGGTGGAAATTTAACAATAGTAACTGGTGATGCAACTCTTAGTGGTAGTAGTGTAACTATTGAAACACCTACTTTCTTGTTAGGTGATGCTACTAATTATATAAGTGGTGCTGATGGTAATTTAAGCGTAGTAACTGATAATTTAACGGCTAGTGGTAGTAGTGTAACTATTGAAACACCTACCTTCTTGTTGGGTGATACTACTAATTTTATAAGTGGATCAGATGGTAATATAAAAGTTAGTGGAAGTAATGTTTTAATTGAAACACCTACTTTCTTGCTGGGTGATGCTACTAATTTTATAAGTGGTGCTGACGGAAATCTGAAAATCCAAACAGGTGAAGCTTCGCTTAGTGGTAGTGCTATTG
>PVBE011755235.1_pt1 | contig 12598 bp, 8 predicted proteins | sample 1631181 | NCBI WGS metagenome assembly PVBE01 (sample SAMN08397723, study PRJNA350692) | Marine metagenome, whole genome shotgun sequencing project. | isolation source: water | place: Pacific Ocean | collected 2012-04 | reverse complement strand
TAGATGATCAGGATCGCCCCCTTCGCGTTCGATTGCAGCACGGGCGCCTGAGCGAATCCGTGGGGATGCATAGAGGATGTGCAGCGGTTGGTAGCGCGCGATCACATTCGACATGCGGGCAAACGCGGTCTCATAAGATCGCTCCCAAGGGCCAGGCCACTGCAGCCAGATGGCTTCCTGCGGCTCCCACTCGGCAGGCACCCGTTTCGTTAGCGCCTGACCCTCCGATCCGACCACTACTGTATTCATAATGGATAGCCCAATAAACAGGCAAACCAGCCCCACTAGCGGTGCAATTGTCTTGCCCAAGCAAAAACCACTACCTGGCTACAGTTGCACTAGGATTTTCCGCCAGTCATCAAACGGGAACTCTCTACCCGAATAAGCGGAGCTCAGAAATGGCCATCTGTTTCAATCCATCTTTTCATGCAATTATACAATCCAAAACCCAAATTGTTACTCAATAGGGTTAGGCTCAGTATGCCATCTGGCCCGATTAAAGCTCCAGCAGATCATGTCACGTCTTTGTAGCAGTTCTCTCAGCGGTGGGGGAAGTTTTCACCTAGACACGAGGTAATCGAATTTTTATAGTTGATTTTCCGTGTGTTGGAGCGCTAAGGGCTGGAAAAGCATCACTTTCCCAATGTGAAGGTCGAGGGCTCGATCCTCCTGCGCTTCACCACTTTTTTCCCTACCACAATGGACTAGAAGAACACTTTGATTTCGAGTCAGTTGGTTGTTGTGGCCGCAGCACTGAGCGCAGTCGATGGTGTCTCGATCAGGCAATGCACGATCTAAATTCGTGTTAACAGATTTTACCCAATGCCAGCGCTTCGAAGCATAGCGTGCAATAACACGTCGCATCCAGTTTGCAGATGAGCAGGGTCAGTCCATTCTGATTCGTTATGGCTCACCCCGTCACGACATGGAACGAAAATCATCGCCGAAGGAACACGGCTACTGATTGGGGAAGCGTCGTGAAGAGCGCCACTCAACATTCGCCGATAAGGTATCCCAAGTACCTTGGCCGCAGCCTCAAGATTAGCGATACAGGAGTCATCAAATTTCACTGCTGGTGTCTTGATGCCCCGATGGACAACTACACCTGTAGACTGCCGGGTTGCAACTTTATTACACAACTCCCGAATCTCTGATTCAAGCCGATCAAGCATATCGTCTAGCGGGTGTCTTAGATCGATATTAAAAATAGTTTTCCCGGCAATCGTACTGCCGGAGTTAGGAATCACATCAAGACGCCCAACAGTGACTCGTAAATCAGGGGCGTATTCCAAACCCATATTATTCAGGCCGACAATCATATGAGCCGCTGCCACCAGGCTGTCGTTACGTGCGTCCATCGGTGTCGTTCCGGCATGCTGGTCAGTACCAGACACGGTGATCTCGAACCATCGGAGCCCCTGTATTTTTTCTACGATGCCCAAGGAGAGGTCCTCACGTTCAAGCACCGGTCCCTGTTCAATATGAGCCTCATAAAACTCTGTCATAGCAAATTCTCCAAGCTTGAGGTCACCACAATAACCAATCCGTGCCAACTCCTCACCAAAGTTCGAGCCATCAACAGAGCGTAATTGGTGCAACTTTTCCAAAGGCCAATGCTCGGCAAACGCTGTTGAACCGAGCAAACCAGTCGGGAACCTAACACCTTCTTCGTTTGTCCAGTTGATGACAGATAGTGGAATTTCTGTCTCCACACCTACATCATTCAGAGTGCGAATAACCTCCAGTCCAGCCATCACCCCGTAAATACCATCAAATTTCCCCCCATGAGGCTGGGTATCAAGATGGCTACCAGTTGCAATAGGTGGTATCGAACACCGAGCCGGCCGCGTCGCGAACATATTCCCGCCCTTATCAACGTCGACCTTGCAGCCTGCTTCCATGCACCATTTAGAAAACAGGTCACGTGCGCGCCTGTCTTCATCGGTAAGGCTCAGTCGTCGACAACCGCCATTAGATAAACCACCTATTTTAGCGATCTCCATAATGGTCTTCCATAATCTGTCGCCATCCACCCGCAAGCTTGATATATCTTTCATGGTGCCTCGATCGATCATTAGACTTTCTCGTTTTTGTTCACCCAATTACAGGCAAGAATATCCCGAACACAGGAAGAATAAATACCCCTATCCCCAAAGGCCACCCCAACAGTTCCCCACGCTGTACTAACGCCCGACGAAAGCGCCCTAGCACCAATGCATAACGTAAATGATTGTTTTATCGGTGGCCAGGAACTCGCTAGCGGGAATTCCATAACCTATTGTTTCGTTGATATTATTTGTTATTTTTCATCCTACAGCTACCCGTGGAACTGCTTCCACTCTCTCATTCGTTACATTCCTGCTATTATCCTCGCCGGGTATTTGAAATGCTTCAAGGTTGAAATGGATGGCATTATGCCGCCAAGGCAGGCCAAACTTTTTATGGAGGATATAATGAAACATACGCTTTCTACCGTAGTTGGAACTGCACTTCTAGCCGCAGTCATTGGACTACCCGGTCAAGCCATTGCGCAGGATAAGAAACCGATTATCATCGGCGCCGCCGTTGCCCTGAGCGGCTTCATGACCCAATACGATGATGGGCCGATGAAAGCGGCCCAACTCGCTATTGACGATATCAACGCAAGCGGTGGTGTTCTCGGCCGTCCGCTCGAGATGATTAAGGTGGACACCAAGACCGATCCCGCGCAGGCAGCACGAGCCGGCGTTGAAGTGCTCGGCAAAGGTGCGGAGCTCGTCATCACGTCGTGTGACTTTGACTTTGGTGGCCCCGCGGCGCTCGCCGCACAGTCGCAAGGTGTACTCGCCTTTTCAACTTGCACCGCTGACCCTAAATTCGGTGTTCAAGGCATTGGCAACATGGCCTTCACGATGAATTCGGGCACACCCGCGCAAGGTACGATCATGGCTGAATGGGCCTTCAAAAAGAAAGGCTTCCGCTCAGCCTATGTACTGACCGATACGGTAGTCGAATACACTAAATCGGTTTGTGCGGCGTTTAAGGCTCGTTGGCTCGAGCTTGCGGGCCAAGAAGGCCTAGCCGGAGAAGACACCTTTTTCGGCATGGATATGACCGTTCAGCCACAGATCACGCGCTTCAAGGCCAACAGCAAGAAGCCCGAGTTCATCTATTACTGCTCCGGCGGGCCGGGTGGCCCAGCGGGGCTCCGACAGATTCGGGCGGCTGGTATCGATATCCCGGTCCTCAGCGCCGATGCGATGGACGGTGACTACTGGCTCGACTCGGTGCCAAACCTCAGCGAGTTCTACTATCCCGCCGCGGCGTCGATCTTCGGTGACGATCCGAAGCCAGCAGTCCAGGGCTTCCTTACCAAGTACAAGGCTACCTATGGTGACAAGCCCCCCTCAGCACAAGCTCTAACGGGCTATGCCGTAATCCAGGCTTTTGCCATTGCGGCCGAACGTGCAGGGAGCACCGATGGGGATGCTTTGCGTAAAGAACTCGAGAACTTTAGGGGCGAGAATCTGATCATCGGGCCGACCACTTACACTGCGGATTTGCATATCGACCTGATGCGGCCGATGACTATCATGCAGATCCAGGCCGGAAAGTCGAGCGCCATTGAGGAGTTCAAGCACGAGAAAGTACCTTCGCCCAAGTTCTAGGGCGTCAAGCATAGGTGCCGTGTTGTTTTAAAGAGCATTGGTGTCGGTGTGGAAGTCACCGCCCAAAGCGAGGTTCTTGCCGCGCGTGGCGTTTGCCTAAGTTTCGGGGGCATAACCGCCCTCGATAGCGTAGACATGGAGTTGCGCCGCGGCGAAATCCTTGGCTTTATCGGACCCAACGGTGCCGGGAAAACAACTCTCGTCAACGTGATAAGCGGTTTTCAGCGTCCCGACCGCGGCACCATCTCTCTCGATACCCACAACGTGACGAGGTGGTCGCCGCATCAAATCGGCCGCGCCGGCCTTGCCCGCACATTTCAGGCAGCGCGTCTCTTTGGCGACCTTAGCGTTCTGGAAAATGTCGAGCTTGGAGGACTTGGGGTTGGCCGAAGCCGCCGCGCGGCGCGGCGGCAGGCCCACGGCATTCTCGATTGGCTTGACATTGGACAGCACGCCACCATGCCGGCAAATTCGCTGCCCTTCGGCGTGGAGCGGCGTATCGGAATTGCCCGGACACTAGCTATGGAGCCCCGGTTCCTTCTAATGGACGAACCTGCAGCGGGGCTAGATGAGCGCGAGACAGATGCTCTTGTGCACACGATCTCCCGCATGCGGGACGAATTCCACTGTGGTATTTTAGTGATCGAACACAACATGCGCCTCATCATGAAACTATGCGAGCGCATCCATGTCCTCGATCAGGGCGCGACCATCGCCGACGGTTTACCAGGGGACGTTCGGGCAAACAGCCGGGTGCGGCGGGCCTACCTCGGTGGCATGGCCGAGGCCTAACCGTGCTACGCATCCAAGATCTTCACGTCCATTACGGTAGCATCCCCGCCCTGCGGGGTATTTCGGTCGATGTAGCCGAAGGTGAAATCGTTAGCGTCGTCGGCCCGAATGGGGCCGGAAAATCGACCCTGATGAATTCGATTGCCGGTGAGGTGAATCCGTCGAAAGGCGCAATCGAATTCGACGGTGTCTCGCTGCTTGGCAACAAGCCAGAATCAACGGTGCGGCGTGGGGTTTCCCTGGTGCCCGAGGGGCGCCACATTTTTTCCAGCCTATCCGTGCGTGAGAACCTGCAACTTGGAGCCACGAGCCGCGCCGATCAATCGCTGGTGGAGTATGAGTTCGAGCGCGTCCTGGAATACTTTCCGGCGCTACGCGAGAGGTTGGACAACCCGGCAGGCAAGTTGTCTGGTGGGGAGCAACAACAACTAGCCATCGGCCGTGCCCTGCTCTCGGCACCGCGCCTTATGCTTTTGGATGAACCTTCGCTTGGACTCGCACCGCGGGTCATAGAGTTGGTTTATGACATCCTGTCGGCCCTAAACCAGGAAGGACTGACGGTCCTGGTGGTCGAGCAAAGCGTGTCGCGGGCACTTAAGGTCTCGGACCGGACGTATGTTCTGCGTACAGGCCGTATCGAAATGGCGGGAACACAGGAGGAACTGCGCGACACGGCAGCTTTCGGCGAGGCTTACTTCGGGTTTTCATCCAGTGGGACATCCCCCACATGACGCTCACGCTTCAGATCATAATCGACGCACTGAGCGCAGGCGGTATGTTCGCCCTCATGGCGCTGGGTATCGGTTTGATCTTCGGCATCATGCGGCTGATCAATATGGCGCACGGCGAGTTCGTCATGATCGGTGGCTACATGCTGTTTTTCCTGGTGGGCCGCCCTGAATTTCTCATGGCATTCATCGCCATCGCAGTCGTCATCGGCCTGGCACTCGGTACGGAGCGCCTTGTCTTTCGGCAGTTGCGCCAAGTCAATCCGGCGACTTTGCTGGTCGCATCCTTCACCGTCAGTTTTTTCCTGCAGCACATCATGGTGATGGCTGTGGGGAGCCGTCAGAAGCCACTCAATTTCGCCTACGCTCTGACCGAGCACGTTGCCATTGGTGGCCTGCACGTCCCGAAATTGCAGATCGTCACCGTGATCGTCACCTTCGTGCTACTCCTGGGACTTGGCCTATTTCTCAGGCGCACGCGGTTTGGTGTGCAGATGAGGGCGGCGGCCGAAGATTTTGCGATGGCGCGGCTTCTCGGTGTACGCGGAAACCGTGTCATTGCTGTGGCGTTCGCAATCAGCGGCCTTCTCGCGGGCTTCGTTTCGCTTTTGTTCGTCGCCCAGACCGGCACACTCGCCCCATGGATGGGGATACAACCCGCCCTCATCGGCTTCGTAGCAACAGTGATCGGCGGATTGGGAAGCCTGACCGGGGCAGTCCTCGGCGGCTTTCTAGTCGGCACGATTACCGTTATCTTGCAGTTCATCTTGCCACTTGATCTACGGCCATTTCGTGAACCCATCATGTTTTCAATTCTCTTCTTCGTACTGCTCGTCCGGCCACAGGGCTTGATCCTGGTACGTGCCGCCAAGGAACGCGTGTAGCATGCGCGAACAGTCGATCTTGACAATCGTGGTCGAGCGAATCTGGCCGGTGGCCGTCATCATTGCCGTACTACTCCTGATCACTGTCCTGGCGAGCCTCAGTTCGCAGCCAATCCAGCGCGTCGTCATCGATGGGCTTATCAAGGTCGTCGTCGTTGTCGGCATCTACATTTTTGTTGGAAACTCGGGTGTCCTGTCCTTTGGTCATATCGGCTTCATGGCGATTGGCGCCTACGTATCCGCGTGGATGACCATGGCACCGAGTACCAAACAGATCATGCTGTCGGAGCTTCCGACCTTCCTTTCGCAGATTCAGATACCAACAATCCCGGGCGCCATTGTCGGCGGACTGGCCGCATCGAGTGTCGCTCTCATCGTTGGCTTTCCACTGATGCGTCTGTCGGGGATATCCGCGAGCATCGGCACCTTCGCCGTGCTAGCCACCATCATCGGCGTCATTGGCAACTGGGACGCAATGACCGGCGGCAAAAGTTCTCTGATTGGTATACCCATCGACACGGATATAACCATGGCATTGGGTTGGGCTCTTGTAACTATCGCCGTCGCGGCTATCTACCAGCACACGCGCTTTGGCATGCTGTTGCGCGGCACACGGGAGGATCAAGTGGCAGCCCGGGCGAGCGGCATCAACGTGCCCTTCCAACGCCTAATCGCTTTTGTCATCAGCGCTTTCTTCGTTGCCATTGGGGGTGCTTTGTTTGGCCATTTCCTGGGAATTCTGACCGCAGATTCATTTTTTCTTGGACTGACATTCATTACCCTTGCCATGCTGGTGATCGGCGGCATGCAGAGTCTCACGGGGGCAGTGACCGGAGTTATCGTCGTTTCCACTCTGACAGAGGCCCTGCGCCAGATCGAAACCGGGATCGGAAGGCCCGGACTACAGGAGGTCGGACTAGCGATCGGCATGCTCCTCATTTTGATCTTCCGGCCCAAGGGGCTCATAGGACATAGGGAGATTCCGCTACCAGAGTTCCTCTCACGGCGGGTCAATGGTGTTCAAACTGTTCGGATCAAGGTTGCATCCACCGTCACGGCACAGCCTCAAGACGGAACTCGAGCTAATGAAAATACTATACGGGAGTGGCAGAAATGAGATTGATCGGCGTCGACGTTGGCGGAACCTTCACCGATGTGGTCTTCGCTGATACGGACAGCAACCACACGGCGATTCATAAAATTGCGACGACCCCGGACGATCCCTCACAAGGTGTCTTGGAGGGGATATCCAGTCTTTGTCAACACAACCGGATAGATCCCGGGGATATCGATCATGTCTTTCACGGCACCACAATCGCGACGAACGCCATCCTTGAATACAAGGGTGCGAAAACCGGCCTCATCACGACAGAGGGCTACCGTGACATTCTGCATATCGGGCGCCATCAACGGCCGGAACACTATTCCATCATGCAGGAAATTCCTTGGCAAAACCGGCAACTCATTCGGCGGCGTCACCGCAAGGTCGTTCGGGAGCGACTGATCCCACCGAACGGCGAGGTGCTGACGGCCCTCGACGAAGACGGAATCCACCGCGCAATCACTGACCTCAAGGCAGAGGGCGTCGAGTCTATTGCTATCTGTTTCTTGTTTTCCTACCTTGATCCGACGCACGAGGATCGCGCCCTCGAAATGGTGCTCCAAGAATATCCCGAGGCCTTTGTCACCACCTCGGCATCCGTCTCACCTCAATTCCGTGAATTCGAACGCTTCACCACCGCGGCCTTAAACGCCTTTGTGGGACCGACGGTCCGTAAATACATCACCAACCTCGAGACGGGGCTAAAAAGGTCTGGGGTCGGCGGCGATCTTCGTATCATGCGTTCGAATGGCGGTGTGGCTACAGTTCCCATGGTGTCAGATAAACCGGTCTACACTCTCATGTCCGGACCTGCCGCAGGCGTGCTCGGCGGCGCCTGGATGGGCGAATTGTCTGGGCGAAAGAACCTGATCACTTTCGATGTTGGTGGCACCAGCGCCGATATCGGACTCGTGACCAACGGCGGCTTCAGCGAAGCGACCGCACGAGATACCTGGATCGCCGGCTTTCCCGTGATGGTGCCAATGATCGATATCCACTCGATTGGTGCGGGTGGTGGCAGTGTCGCGTATGTCGACCGGGCAGGTGCTTTCAGGGTGGGGCCGCGCAGCGCCGGCGCCATTCCCGGGCCTGCTGCCTACGGCCGAGGCGGAACAGAAGCGACAGTCACTGATGCCAACGTTGTACTAGGCCGGCTGGACCCTACCAACTTCCTGGGTGGCGATATGGACCTCGATGTAGGCGCGGCGCGGCGCACGATCGGTGAATTATCGAAGCAAGTCGGCATGTCAGAAGTGGAGACCGCAGAGGGGGTCCTCACGATCCTCAATTCAAACATGGCCAATGCCATCCGCTCACGCACTGTGCAAAAAGGTATCGACCCGCGCGATTACTCACTCGCTGCTTTCGGTGGTGCAGGCCCGCTACACGGTGCCGAGGTAGCCGCCATGCTGAGCATCCGCGAGATAATTGTTCCGCCTTTTCCAGGTATCACCTCCGCGGTTGGCCTACTAACTACGGATCTGAAATACGATGCGATCAGGACGGCCTTTCAAGTTAGCGGCAAAGTCGATTTGACGCGACTAAATGCGGGTTTCGAGGAAATGGAGGCACAGCTTAATGCTCAGTTCGCGAAGGATGGCGTGCCACACGATCAGATTTCGCTTTCGCGCCTTGGTGATTTGCGATACGTCGGCCAAGGCTATGAACTCCGCACCTCCTTTCCGGAAGGCGCTTTTGGCGAGGCCGAACTGGAAAAGACTTGGCAGGAATTTCATAACTTACACGAAGCCGAGTACGGACACTTTTTCGCCGACAGTCCCATCGAAATCGTCAATATAAGGGTCGGCGGTATTGGCATAACACCAAAGATTGGCAAGCCTGGGGCCGTTGCTGGCGGGTCCTTGGATGACGCATATATCAGTAACGGACGCTGCGTGTTCCGTCATGAGGGTAGGCTCGAAGAGTTCGATACCGCTTTTTTCAGGCGAAACGCCCTGCCCCCAAGCCAACTGATCGAAGGACCGGCCATTATCTTGCAGGCGGATAGCACGACTGTCGTGCCTCCTGGCTCCACCTTGACAGCGGAGCATAATGGAAATCTCATTATCCAGTTGCCCAGCGCATTGGACTTATGATTAAAAGGAGGCAAAGGTGGAACAGTCAACAATGAGCCCACCGGATGTGAGCACCAAACGTGTCGATCCGGTCACCGCGAGTGTAATCCAGGGGGCGCTAGAAAATATTGCTATCGAGATGGGCTACAAACTCATGCGAATGTCCTATTCAAGCATTATTCGTGAGTCTGAGGATTTTGGCACGGCGCTGTGCGACCGGCACGGGCGACAACTCTGCGAATCGAAACAGAGTACGCCGCTTCAATCGGGACCCATCCCTGGTTACGTGCGTGGCATCATGCGCCAGTTCGAGGAACGGAGGCAACAGTTTTGCCCTGGAGACGTCATCATCCACAACGACGCCTACGCCGGTGCAAGCCACAGCCCCGATGTCGGTTTTTGTGTGCCGATTTTTCGCGGTGACGAACTGATCGGATTTTCAGTAACTACTGCACACCACCTCGACATCGGCTCACTGAGCCCCGGAAGCGTCGGTATTGTCGATGCCGTTGACGTCTATGCTGAGGGCCTACAATTCAAGTCGATCAAGGTGTACGAGGAAGGGCGCAAGAACGAACAGGTCTGGCAAATTCTGCGCGACAATGTTCGCGTCTCGAGCCTCGTAGTAGGCGACATGGAAGCACAGATCGCCGCTTGCCGCATCGGTGCTCAACGGTATCTTGCCCTGGTCGAACGTTATAGCCTCGCAACCATTGAGGCCGCCACTGAGGACCTGTTCGATTACTCTGAGCGACTCATGCGACGGGCGATCGCCGACATTCCAGATGGTCGTTACGAAGCTCTCGGGCATATCGACGGCTTCCTTGACGACCCGGAGCCGACGCGGAAGGAACTACCGATCGCGGTTACTATCACCGTCGAAGGCAGCGACATGACTGTCGATCTAACGGGAACAGCGCCCCAGGTCCCTGACCGACCGATCAACATGCCCTTCGAGGGGACGGTGGATGTGGCGATCTGGTTAGTTCTGAGATCCATCTTGCTGGATACCGCGGTATACGGAGACATTCCGCAAAACAGTGGCCTCACACGGCCCATTAAAATCATCGCGCCGAAGGGCAATCTGGCCAATCCGATCTTTCCGGCGCCAACGATCGCCCGCGTAGGAGCCGGCAACGTTGTCGCGGACACGGTGATGAAAGCCCTTGCACCTGCCGTACCGCATCAGATCAGCGCCGGCATTGGCAACCTCAAGGCCATCGCTTACACGGGGCTGCACGAAGACGAACACTGGGTCCATATTGAAATCTTCGAGGGTAGCTACGGTGGTCGCTCCGGCATGGATGGAATGGACGCGGTCGACACCTTATACGCCAACACGCGCAACAACCCGATCGAGGATATCGAATCTCACAAGCCGCTTCGCGTGTTGCGCTACGAGTTGCGCGACAACGCCTGTGCTCCGGGCCAATGGCGCGGCGGGCTCAGCATGGAAAAAGAAGTCGAATATTTAACCGATGGTGGCGCGGCCGTTGAGGGCGAAGGCCATCGGTATAAACCCTGGGGCTATGACAAAGGCGGCCATGGCTACACGGCCGATCTCCTGCTCAAAACAACAGGCGGTAAGGAAATCCACCTACCCTCGAAGGTACCCTATCAGCAAGCCAAGGCAGGCGATCGGTTCGTTGCCATTGGTGCAGCCGGCGGTGGCTACGGTGACCCTTTGCACCGTAGTGCGGAACTGGTGCTCGACGACGTGCTCGATGGATTTTTTTCGCGGACAGCCGCAGAAACAGACTACGGTGTCGTGATCACGGAAGCTATGGATATCGACCACGCCGCCACAGATAAACTGCGCGCCGAACGATCCATGTAATTCTTGCCCCCTTGCGGGGTGCTACCAGAAGAGTGAGGTACAACTGAATGCCTTGTGGGCGGCGGATTACCTAAAGATCGTCCAGTAATGGAGGAGCATCCTGCGTACAAGCAGTCAGCGTGTGCGTGTGGGTTTCGTTAGCAGGACCTGAACTACCAACCCACCTGAAGCACTAACAGTTGTAGCCTGGGTCGATGGCTTTATTCAGGATAAATCGGTAATCGGGTGGGGAATTCTGGGGGCATGAACTCCCTCTGTTGGCCAAGTGACTGATACAAATCTGGACTTGCTATAGCCCAATCCCGCCCAGGCAAATCCAGCATTTCACGCGGCAACATTAATGGTAGTTTTTGAGCAATCCAGCACTTGCACCTACAATGCAGCTAATTACAAATCGAGGTGAATTCCACCGCCTCCGCCATTATCTTGTCTTACACCATAGCTGATAATCATTTCTGAGGGAACATGGAAAATACCGCCGATGTAGCACCGGGGGTAACTGATGCAGCCGGTCGTAATGCTGCCATTAAAAGGCAAAAGACATCCCTACCAGTAAAGGGCATGACTTGTGCATCCTGCGTAGCGCGGGTCGAAAAGGTATTGGCCAAGTTACCTGGAATAATCGAAGTGTCAGTTAACTTAGCTGCCGAGCGCGCTGACCTGATCTTTGATGCAAGCAATATATCCATTTCCAACATCGCCGTTGTTATCAATCAAACCGGATTCGAGGTTCCGCCGGAAACTAAAGAGCTTGCTATAACAGGGATGGCCTGCGCGTCGTGCGTGGCGCGGGTCGAAAAGGTTCTGAACCAGACCCTTGGTGTTGCCAGCGCCCATGTCAATCTAGCAACAGAGCGAGCGAGCGTTGATTTGCGCATTGGAGAGACAAACATCCAAGAGTTAATAGGCGCTCTTGCAAAGGCCGGATACGGCGCCTATGAGGTGGCAAAAGGCACCTTAGCAGAGGAACGTGAGCGGGAGGCGCGCGAAACCGAACTCAAGTTACTTAAGCGCAGCATGCTGACGGCCATAGCCTTCACCATTCCCCTAGTGCTGGTAGCCATGCTACGCATGGTGCCAACTATTCAAACAAGCATGTTAGCCATGCTTTCGGAGCGTGGCTGGGTGACTGCCGAGCTTCTATTGGCGAGCCCAGTAATCTTTTACGCGGGGTTACGCTTTTATCGTACTGGCTGGGGAGAACTCCGCCATCTTAATCCGGGTATGAATACGTTAGTCATGTTGGGTGCCAATACCGCCTATTTCTATTCGCTTCTAGCGCTGGTAGTGCCTGGGGTCTTTCCCGCCGGCACTGCCAACGCTTATTTCGAAGCCGTGGGCGTCATCATTACCCTTATCTTACTTGGACGCTACCTGGAGGCTTTAGCCAAAGGACGCACCTCACAGGCGATCAAGAGTTTAATTCAGATACAGCCAAAGACAGCACGGGTAATGCGTGATGATGACGAGATCGAGATCCCGGTCGAAACCGTAATTCCCGGAGATGTCGTCAGTGTGCGCCCAGGTGAACGC
>PVBE011097136.1_pt1 | contig 12598 bp, 9 predicted proteins | sample 1631181 | NCBI WGS metagenome assembly PVBE01 (sample SAMN08397723, study PRJNA350692) | Marine metagenome, whole genome shotgun sequencing project. | isolation source: water | place: Pacific Ocean | collected 2012-04 | reverse complement strand
TTCGTGAAGCGACTGCTGACACCGAGCTCGCGGGCGAGGTCCTCTTCATCAGTATCGGTGTCGCTGTCCTGGTAATTGATCCGGAACGCGACGACATCAGGATCGTCCATCACGCCGAAGGCCGCCCGGGCGTAATTATCATCGGCCGCGCAGGTCGGGCACCAGTTGGAATAGAACTGGAGAAGGACCTTCTTCTTCATGCGCAATGCTAAGTCGTAGTCCGCCTTGGTGAACACCAGGTATTTCGTGGTGGTCCCGGCGAGCACCTCGCCGGTGAACGATACGGCCTCTGCGGTCGTGTCCCCGGCGGCCGCGCCGGGCAGGTAGATGCCGTCGTCCCGGACCTCGATCGCGATGGCCTCGAGCGGTGCTGCGGCAGGACCCTGTTCCACGGCGCCATCGTTCGGATCGAACTTGGAGTCGTGCCATTGGCATACGATGGCCTCGCCCTGGAGCTCGTTCGGTCCGCCCTTGTGGGTGCAGCGGTTCATGTAGGCGCGGTAATCGCCGTTGAAGTTGACCAGGATGGCCTTCTCGCCCTCGAGATCGAACTCGAACGTGGCACCAGAAGGTACATCGGCGAGGGTGGCGATGAGGACGCCGGAGGGTTCCGTCGGTGTGGGCGTGGACTCTGGCGTCGGGACCGGTGTAGGTTCTGGTGTAGGCTCGGTCGTTGCCGTGGGTGCCGTCGACGGCGCTGGCGTCAGTGTGGGTTCTGACGTCGGCATTGGATCGGGTGTCGGTGTTGCCGTTGGCTCAGGCGTCGGGACCGGTGTGGGCTCGGCAGTTGACTTGGGTGCCGATGTCGGTACGGGTGTCGGCGTATCGTCCCCCGCGGGCATAGGGGCGGACGACGTCGGCGCTGGCCCGGTCGATGGGTCAGTGCCCGTGCATCCGGACAGGAACAGGCAGCATACGAGCAGTGTCATGATCCGTACTATGTACTTCTCTTTGAGCATGGAGCATCAACCCTTCTACATACTATCCACGAGCCGATAATATAACTCTTCTAGTATACAAAAGGAAAGTACGGGAACTAGCCGTAGATGTAGTTCCACACCGCGATCATGGTGCGTCTGCCATCGGCGTTCCGCTCCCCCGTCTCGTCACGGAGGGCAGCGCCCAGACCGCTCACCCGCTCACTGGGGACGTTGCGTATCGAGGGGAGGACGTTCCCGGCCGTGAACCGCTGGCGCTGGCGTGTAAGCTCCTCGTCGTTCTCCGGCAGATGGAAGAAGAACTGGGTGTCCCGCAGCCCGTCGGGCAGCTCCCTGCCCGCGTTGTCCACGGAATGGGGGAACCGCTCGGGCCACCGCGGATCGGGCGGGTACTCACTGGTCGCAGCGATCCGGACGAGCACGACCAGCAGGAGGAGCGCCACGGCGATATGCAGCGGGCGTGATCCGCGCACACCGGCCAGGACCAAGAGCGCCATGGCAGGGTAGATGGGAAGGAGGAAGGTCATCTTCAGCTCGGACCAGTTCTCCTGCGGAAGGAAGAACACGAAGTAGGGGAGGACCCATAGAAGGAGAAGGACGGTGGCGGCGCGGTCGTCCCGCCAGAGGAAGGCGATGCCCGCGAGCCCCAGCGCAGAGAGGACGAGGCCGAAGGAGCGGATGACGGTGAGCGGCAGGAGGAGGAACACCGGGAGGGGGAAGTGGGGTGTCCGGACCACCTCGTCGTAGAACGGCCAGTTGAGCATCCCGTTGAACTTGAACGGTGTCCCCAGGAGCGGAAGCTTGTGATCGAACTGGGGGCGCCATCCATCGTACCCCGTGTACATCGCGGCGTGGGTGAACATGCTGCCGAACGCGTAGTGGTTCCACGCGAGGAAGGGGGCGTTGAGGATGAAAGCCGTTGCAAGGAGCAGCACCAGCCGGCGCCGGTCCCAGGGCCGGGTCGCCCATATCACTGCCGGGACGAAGAGCAGTGCGATGTTACGTACACCGCCCAGTGTGCCCAGGAGCAGGCCTATTACCGCCCACTGCCTCCCCCGGGGCCGGTGGAGCAACAGCATGGTCATCACCGCGCTCATTGACATGGCGATGGCGTTGGGATTGAGGGTGTCCGCGGTGAGCACGAACCCGTTGAACCCCAGGAGCGTAGCGGCGGCGATGCCCATCCACGGTGAACCGAAGAGCAGCCGGGCCGCCAGATAGACCGCGGCTACGCTCAGAGCGTGGTAGCAGGCGAAGGCCAGCCTGAACCCCACGTCGCCCAGGAGAAGAGCATGGACCGAGACCAGCACGCCCGCGCCCAGGCGCTGGTCCTTTGTGATGATTCCGTAGGTGGTATCGTCCCTGAGGTTATCGAACAGCTTTCCGGCCAGGGTGGCGTTCAGTAGGAGATTGCCGTTCATGTCCACGAAAGCGATGGGCTCGTCGATGATGAACAGGGCGGGGGCCACGATGTAGGTGTCCCAGTAGCCAAGGGCGGTCCCCTCGTAGAGCGTACCCATCAGGAGAAGGAGCGCCAGCGTCAGAGCTGCGGCCCCGCCGTCCCCGGAATCGCCCCAAGAAGGTGCCTTCGGCCGACGGACGACAAGGGCCAGCGGGGAGAGGAGGGTGGCGAGAGAGAGCACCAGCGGCACCGACACGACCGTACCGGTCAGCCAGGCGAACAGGAAGGCGCCCACCGGCATCGCGAAGAGACCGATGGACAGGCCCGTCACGAGGGTGAAGAGGAGCGTTCGGCCGGGATAGAGGGCGAGCGCCCACAGCATCCCCGGTACGAGGAGGGCGTAGGTCCAGGTCAGGAATCCGGCCAAAAGACCCCCTGCCTGTCCGAGCATGAGGTGAACTACCCCTGAAACGTTTATAATGATATGGCGCGAAGGTATCTGGATTGCCAGGAGGCTGATTTGTTACTACTCTCAGTAGGAGGAGAATAATATAATGCATCCCAACCTACATATCCTTGTGGTGGATGGCGGACATGAAAGTTCTCCATCTACTATCAGGGCGGGGACCGCCCGCAGTGCCCGTGGAGCCGGGAACGGCGTGGAAGCGGGAAGCTCCTGTTCAAGTAAGTGGGGCAGTTCACTAAGGTGACAGGCCCCATCCCGACCATGGCACCCTCCATACTGCTGGTGAATCCGCCATACCAGTCGCGGACCGAGGCCATCGCCCAGATCTCGGTAGGGCCCCCGCTCGGGCTTGCTTACCTCGCCGCGTCCCTTGAAGTGGCCGGTGTACCGGTGGACATCCTCGACGCCAACGCGCTCCAGCTCTCCGAGGAGGAGACGCTCCGTCGGGTGCTGGACGCCGAACCGGACGTGGTGGGGCTCACCGCCGTCACGCCCACAGCGGACCTGTGCGCCCGCATCGCCCATGGCGTCAAGACACTGCGGCCAGAGGCGACCACCGTGCTGGGCGGCATCCATGCCAGTATGGTCCCCGACCAGACCCTCGCTCGGCTCCCGTCGATCGACCTGCTGGTGCGGGGCGAGGGCGAGCGCACCCTCCCCGAGCTTGTGGACTCGCTCCCGGGAGGTGCCGGCAAGCTCTCCCGGGTGGCCGGGGTGTCACTCCGCAAAGGCAAGAGGATCGTGCACGGGCCTCGACGGCCGCTGGTAGATCCCCTGGACGACCTGCCCTTCCCAGCCCTCCATCTCCTGCCCATGGAACGGTACAGGGCGCCTGAATCTGATCATTTCTCCACGGTCATCGCCGTCCGCGGCTGCCCGGGCCGGTGCATCTACTGCTCATGTCCCTGGGTGTTCGGCGGGACGCTGCGCACACGCTCCCCGCAAAACGTCGCCGAGGAGATAGAGCGGGATCGGCGGGAGTTCGGTGTCAAGCTGATCTCCTTCCTGGACGACACGTTCGCCGTGAACAGATCATGGGCTCTCGAGCTGTGTCATGAGCTCGTGGACCGCGGTCTGCCCGACGATCTGCGCTGGAAGGCCCTCACGCGGGCCGATACCGTGGACAAGGAAGTGCTGGCCGCCATGCACGAGGCGGGGTGCGATCTCATCGAGTTCGGTATCGAGTCGGGCTCCCAAAAGCTCCTGGACGCCATGCGCAAGGGCATCACCGTGGAGCAGATCAAGAACGCATTCACCCTGGCGCACGACGAGGGTATCAAGACCATGGGATTCCTGATGCTGGGGCTCCCGGGGGAGACCCAAGAGACCCTGGAGGAGACGCTCCAGCTCGTCCAGGAGGTCGACTGCGACTATCTCCAAGTATCCTTCGCTACGCCCTACCCGGGCACCGGATTGCACGCGTGGGCCGAGAAGAACGACCTCCTGCAGACAGATGACTGGGAGCGGTACGTGTTCCTCAACGAGACTGTGATGGAGAACCCCACCGCACCACCCGAGTTGCTCCGGGAGTACTGGCAGCGCATCAACCGGGCGTTCTACCTGCGCCCAGGGTACGTAGTCCGGCAGACGCTCGCCGCTCTGAAGGGTGACGCCCAGGTCCGCACCATGGCGTGGGCCGGCGCCAAGACCGCCCGCCGGCTCCTCGACCGCGGGTGAGACCATGGACCCCCTCACACACTACATGCTCGCCCTCCTCGTTGCATCTCGACAGGGACTGGACCGGGAGCGCACCCGCGCGTTCCTGGTGGCCAGCTTGGTACCGGACATCGATCTGGTGATGGTGGTGTTCGGATGGAGTGTACTGACACGCACCCATGCCACAGTTCTCGGCAACCTCACCGTGCTCCCCGTGCTCGCGGTAGTGGTCGCCTGGCTGCTCTCGCGGAATCCGGGGCGGTTCCGTCGCGTCCTGCCCGTGTGCCTCGCAGGTGTGCTGCTCCACACCGCCATCGACCTTGGCGTGGGCCTTCCCATCCTCTGGGAGGGCAACGCCCGTTGCCTGCGCCCGTTCTCGGAGGCAGTGTGCCTGGTGTCGACGTGGGGGCTGTTACCACGGGAGATGTTCATCGCCGCCCAAATCCTGCTGCTTGCTGTCGGGTGGGGCGGTTTCGCGGTTATGGTCTCTAGGGGCGTACGGCCCTGGGCAGCGCTGCGCGCCCCGCCGGAGGATGGGAATTAAAACGTTTGCCCCCCTTCCCGTGACCGTGGTGGACGTCACCTTCGTCCGGACCTCGACGCTCCTGCTGCGGTTCGAGGAGCTCACCGTCCTCACCGACCCCTGGTTCTGCATGCAGCTGCGGGGACTGCCCTGCTACCAGCGCCCCGGTATCGAGCTCGAGGACCTGCCTACGATCGACCTGATCATCGCCTCCCACCTCCATCCCGACCACTTCGACCGTCGCTCCCTGAGCCGTATGGACCTGGGTGGCACCAACATCCTCGGGCCGGAGGGGACGGCGCGGTTCGCTCGCGACCTGGGGGCGAAGGCGGTCGTGGACATGGTCCCTGGCGAGGTCCACAAGCAGAGCGGAGTGACCATAACCGCCACCGAGGCGGACCATCCCGACGGCGAGGTGAACTTCGTCCTCCAGGACGGGTCCACGACCATGTTCTTCGGCGGCGACACGAAGTACCATCACGGGTTCACCGATATCGGCCGACGCTTTGCCATCGATGTGGCCATGCTCCCCATGGGAGGCTCCCGGGTGCTCGGCCGTCGCATCGTCATGACACCCGCCCAGGCCCTCCAGGCGGCGGTGGAGCTGGGCGCGCGCATTGTCGTTCCCATTCATGAGGGCGGCGCCTGGATGAGCCTACCGCCCCTCTCCTTCCATTCGGGACGGCCCCAGGAGCTGGAGCAGCTGGCGCGGGAGCGGGAGCCCGGCATCGAAGTGCGCACCCTGCGACCGGGGGAGATGGCTAGGTTCTGACGTCCCGGGAAAAAGTAGCGTAGATGGTACTAAAGCATGCTTTAGTACTATCCGGACAACACTTCATCGCATTTCGTTCGTCCGGCTATTCTTCCTCGCCCTCATCGTCCGCAGGGCAGGTGGCCGTCTCCTCGTCGGCCATATCCGGCATCTCACCCGAGGATATGTCGAACAGCAGCACGTCCGCTTTGTAGGAGAGGGACATCACCCCGACCACAACTGCGGTCCAGTAGGCGCACAGCCGGTCGATGACCACACCCACCTTAGCTATGTCGCTCGGCACACCGTGCACCACGAGCAGTCCGACCATGGTGCCCTCGGTGACAACGAGCCCGCCGGGAATGTAGGACACGACGCCCAGTAGGAGGCCGAGGCAGTAGGTCAGGCCAACGGCCATCGGCGTCACATCTGCACCTATGGCGACGCAGATGAACCACATCCGTGCGACCTGACTCGCCCAGATCAGTACCGTAATCCCTAACACAGTTGGGACGCTCACACGACGCGCCACCGAGAGGAACGCGGGGATGCTCTCTTCAATCTTCTGTGCCCCGCGCGCGCACCCGGGAACCCCGCACCTCCCTCCAAAGGAGATCACCCGGACCACAAGCACCATCACCGCCCGGTGGCGCACCGAGAGCACGAGCACGGCAACAAGGAGGAGGGTGAACCCGACCGTTATCCGGGCAGCGTCCCCGAAAGCGCCCAACTGCGTACCCATACCGGTCACGAGCCCCAGGAGGATGAGGGAGGCCATCACGGACAGGTCGCACGCGCGCTCGATGAGGAGCGCGGCGCCGGAGTGGGATGCGTCGATATGACTGATACGCTTGGAGAGGTACAACCGGAACACCTCGCCGGCACGGCCGGGAGTGAGGGTCGAGAGCAGGAACGCACCACTGATCTGGAAGAAAGCATCTGCGAAAGAGAGCTCGTACCCCAGGGACGACATGAGCAGCTGCCAGCGGTAGGTGGATATCACGTTGAGGAACACGATGGTGAGCGCTGCGGCGACGAGATGGCCGGGCTGCGCTCCGGACACGAGCTCAATCAGGCGATCGGGGCCGACCGACCACAGCATGACGGCGATGACGGCGGCACCCAGGGCACAGGTTAGCAGGAGCTTTGTGTTCAGGCGGTCCACCTGTCCAAGTGACAGGCGTCGTTCCTATAAGAAGTTACTCTCATCCTCTGTCTGCCACTGCTCACGGCTCGTCATCCTCGTCCGCCGGACAGGTGGCGGTCTCGGCGTCCGACAGGTCCGGCAGCTCGCCAGAAGACAGGTCGAACAGCAGCACGTCCGCCTTGTAGGATAGGGCCATACTCCCGACGAAGAGGGCCAGCCAGAACGAGAACACCCGCTCGATGAGCACGGCGATCTTGGCCTGCATGCCGGGCACACCGAACAGCCCGAACAGCATGACCATGGAGCCCTCGGTGACACCCAGCCCGCCCGGGACATAGGACACGATGCCCAGCAGGAGGGAGAGACAGTACACGAACCCGATGGTCACCAGATGGACGTTGACGTCCAGGGCCTTGAAGAGGACCCACATGCGCGCAGCATCGAGCACCCACACGCACGCCGTGAGGCCGAGGATGAGGGGGAGGTTGATCCTGCCGGCGACCGAGTGGAAGGCGGGAGCGCACTCATCGATCTTCTTGGCGCCACGTTCACACCCGGGCAGCCCGATCCGGCCTCCCAGTTCGAGCACGCGGACCACCATCGCCAGCACGCCCGGGTGGCGGACCGAGAGCACGATTACCGCGATGACCGTCATCGTGAAGGCCACGGTGGCATACGCTGCGGATGCGTAGTCGCCAAGCTGTGACTCGAGGCCGGTCACCAGCCCCAGGAGGATGAAGGAGGTCATCACGGACAGGTCGCACGCGCGCTCGATGAGGAGCGCGGCGCTTGAGTGGGAGACGTCGATACAGCTTATGCGCTTGGCGGCGTAGAGCTTGAACACCTCGCCGGCACGGCCGGGAGTGAGGGAGGAGACCACGAAAGGTCCGCTAACCTGGCAGAATACGTCGACGAACCCCGCGTCATAGCCGAGCTGACGGAGGAGCGTGTACCATCGGACGGTGTTGATGATGAGGGTGATGACTACGAGGATCACACCGGCCAGCAGGTAGTCGTTCCGGGCCGTCGACCACACACGTGACAGTTCCGCCGGATCCTCCGTCCAGAACATAGCTATAGCAACGGCTAGTCCCAGGACGACGGTGAACACGAGCTTTTTGTTCAGTCACTTCACCAGTCTAGGCACCCACGATAATGGTTATATAAACTTGCCCTGAACACTCGCGCCATGGACATCCTGGGCGTGTGGGACGGTCATGACACCGGTGCCTGCGTGGTCCGCGACGGACGGGTGATCGCCGCCGCCAACGAGGAGCGGTTCACACGGCGCAAGCTCGAGGTCCAGTTCCCCCACAAGGCCCTGTCCTGGTGTCTTGGGGCCGCCGACCTCAGACCGGCGGACGTCGAGGTCGTGGCCGGGTGCACATCCGACTTCTCGGTCACCCTGGGTCGCGTGTGGCCCAAGGTGAAGGAGGACTACTATCCGGTCCGCCGTCACAAGGTCGACCCGCCCTGGAACGTCGAGATCAACCGGCTCATCCAGAACGCCACCGGAAAGCTACGGTCGAACAGGATGTTCCACGCCCTGTCGAAACGGGCGCTGCGCAAGGAACTGGCACGGGCCGGGTTCGACCACGATTACATCCTCCACATCGTCGACCATCACGAGGCCCATGCTGCTGCTGCGGCCCTCTGCTCGGGATTCCGTAAGAGCCTGGTCGTCACCATGGACGCCCTGGGCGACGGGATCTCCACCACGATTGGCATCGGCGAGGACGGCGATGTCAGGAATCTGGAGACTATGGCGACCCGCGACTCACTGGGTCTGTTCTACCAGGAGATCACCCACCTCATCGGCATGCGCATCCTCGAGGACGAGGGGAAGGTCATGTCGCTTGCGGACTTCGCCTACGGGGTGCCCGATGAGAAGAACCCCTTCCTCGACCTCTACGAGGTCAACGGGATGCGGATCCGGGCACGGCTCTCCCCCGGCGCCCGATACAAGCTGCTCCAGCGGACGCTGTGGCGCAATTCCCGCGAGCAGTTCGCGCATATGGCCCAGCGTGCCTTCGAGCACTTCACGAGCCAGCTGTTCGCCAACGCCGTGAAGGAGACGGGGCTGTCCTCGGTGGTATGGAACGGGGGCATCGCCTCAAACATCAAGATGAACATGCACATCCGCCTGCTCCCCGACGTCAAGGAATGGTTCGTGTTCCCGCACATGGGCGACGGGGGTCTTGCCATCGGCGCCGCACTCAAGGTGGCAAAGGAGGTGGACGTGGTCCACCCGGAGCGCATCCCCCACATATTCCTGGGACCGGAGTACGGCGAGGACGATGTGCTCACGGCCCTCAAGGGGTTTGCGGGGAAGGTGCGCTGGGAGCGGTCCGATGACGCGGCCGGGACCGCTGCAGAGCGCATAGCCGCCGGCGACATCGTGTTCTGGTACAACGGCCGCATGGAGCTGGGACCGAGGGCGTTGGGGAACCGCAGCATCCTGGCCCGCGCCGACTCGCCAACGGCCAAGCACGACCTGAACCTGCGGGTAAAGAAGCGGGTGTGGTTCCAGCCGTTCTGTCCCTCGGTGCTGGAGGAGGACTGCAAGCGGTTCTTCGAGGACGTGGACTCCTACGACCGGTTCATGACCATGGGCTACGTGATCCAGGACGGGTTGAAGGATCAGCTCCGTGCCGTCATCAACGTAGACGGCTCCTCCCGCCCCCAGATGCTCGGACAGGAGAACCCGGACTACCGACGGGTCATCGAGGGCGTTCGGAAGGAGACGGGGGACGGTATCGTGCTCAACACCTCGTTCAACGTCCACGGCCAGCCCATCGTGTGCACGCCCGAGGACGCGCTGCAGACGTTCGTGGACACCGGCGTCCCCCTCATGGCCCTGGGTGACGTGCTCGTCGAGCAGGCCTGACGCCACCATCAGACCTATATGTCTTGGGCTTCCTCTTCCCACCATGGTCCACTTGGTGCTCGAGGACGGACGCCATACACTTCCTCGTGAGGTCGTCCGGCTCATGGCCGGCGCCCGACGCTCACTGGACATCATCGCACCCATCTTCCTGGAGGAGCCGCGGCTCAGGTCCGAGCGGTCGACGGTACGACTCCGAGTGGTGGCCAACCTGGCCAAGGGCACCCTGGACCCCCTGGCCCTCCGACGGTTCGAGAACAGGTTCCTCGGGGCCCGGAGCCGGTTCGCCGAAGGACTGGACGGATGCCTGGTGATCGCGGACGGCGAGCGTGCGTACGTCGGCGCCAATCCCTTCGCGGGACTGACCGGTGCGGGCGCTGTGGTCTCGGGCAAGGGACGAGTAGCATCACGGTTCTTCGAGGGCGTGTGGAAGAATGCGAAGGGCGGCGGACGACGCCTGCTGGAGCTTGCTGCTTCGTGCACTCCTGCGCCCGACGGCCCGGTCTCCGGTCAGATAAGGGGCAGGGACGGGACCTTCCTCGACACAGGCGATGGCGTGCTCCCACTGGACGCCAAGGGCTGGCCCAGCCTCGTGAAGGCCTGCGCCCGTGCTCCCATCGCCACACTCACCGCTAAAGTGGAGGACGGACACGTGGTGCTCGACCGTGACGCACGGTTCAGGATCACCGACCACCTGAAGCGGGACGCAAAGGTGGACCCCCCGCGAGGGACCACCGCCTACACGCTCGCCTGCGGCGTCACCGCCGTTCAGGACGAACGGCACGGGATGAACCGAGGCACCCTCATCACCGTGGAAGGGAACCCCAGCAAGGGCGCTGCGATGAAGGCCGAGGTAGCGCGGAAGGCATGGGCTCTCCCCAAGGCACGGTTCCCTCTCGATACAGAGATCACAGATGACGAGGAGAGGCTGACCGTAGTAGAGCTGTGTGACGGCACCCGGGACATGGTCGAGGTCGAGGCAGCCGTGCGCGAGCGGCTCGGGAACGCGGCCGTGGACATGGTGCTGAACAAGCTCATCACCCTGGGCGCCATCTCGTACGAGCGGTGAGGGAGCGCCGACCGTCCGAAATGTTTAATAACGATCCGGGGAGCGGAGAGCGACCACGATGATAGTCGGTGGAACGGAGCGTGGCGGAGCGGTCATCGCGCTCCTCCTTGCCGCGCTGGTGCTCCTTGCTGGATGCAATGCGAACCGCGGTGCGGAGACGTGCACGGGGCTCAAGAGCGTCGATGCTGACGGCTACCAATCTGAGAACGTGGAGGATTCGTGCGACATCTGCACCGACCTCCTGTCGGCCACCGGCCAGGAGACGACATGCTTCGAGGGCAAGGTAGTCGGTACCTCGGTACAGGGCAAGAAAACGAAGCACTATCCGCAGCTCTACGGTCGGATCGACAACTGGCTGGATTGCGACATCATCGGGGACGACGGCCTGCGGCTGGGTTGCGCGTGCTGTCTGGTCGGCAGCCCGACCAACCGGTTCGAGACCGGTGAGTGCTACTCGGTCGCCGACCGCGGTTTCCAGCGTGTCGAGGAGCGCACGTACATCGCGAATGGACGGTGCCTGCTCGGCTCCCCTCCGGCCGATACGGCCCCGGCGGATACGACGGCCGACATATCGATGGGCAAGCTCATCTCCCGGAAGGCGCTGCGGACCCATTCCGAGCATAGGCTCGCCCTCGACGAGCAGCACGGGCACGGCGTCAGCACCCACTACGGCGACGACTCGGAGTACGCTGAGCTCCTCACCACCCGGTTCGGCGGGAGCCATCCCAAGGCCCTCCTCTACGCCCTGCTGAAACGGGGTGATCTCAGCAAGCTGAACTTCGACCTCTACGGGCAGCTCGTCCTCCAACCGAAATCCCGGGAGCGCATCATGGCCCAGTTCGAGCAGCGGGTCGGAAAGGAGGTCGAGCAGGTCGTGCCCCGACTGCCGACCACTGACGGTGTCTACCGGTACTACCAGCTGAGGATGGATGGGAAGGATCCGGCCGAGGCCCTCTCCCTCGCTGCGGCCTCCACGGCAGGTGACATGGACCGTGTCCCGCGTGAGAGCTCGTGCATCGGCATCGTGCTGGACGTTCTGAAAGGGGCGCACAACGAGGCGGGGCTGGGCTCCCGGTACCAGCAGCTATTCAGTGCGTACACACGGACCGGGAAGCGCGGCATAGGCATCGCACGAGAGCTTGTGCGGCAGGGATGGCAGGTCATCTTCGTCGCCCCGGACTCGCAGCATCCCCACTGGAACAAGAAGAACGAGCACGGGTACGCCATCCAGGTGGCGCAAGGCCAGCGCACCTATTACGACCTGCCCATCGACCTCTTCCTGCTCGACTTCCGTCCGTCCACGACGACGGTCACCGACGCAGGCGAGACGACCATAGAAGTGCACGACCGGACGAGGAAGGACAGCACGGTCATCGACCTGCTCCATGACGATCCACGGGTGAACGGTGGCTACGTCCTCGCTCGCGGGGGGGACCACATCTCGCTCCTGGTCCGCGACAAGAGCATGGACTGGCTGTCGGTGTTCGAGAACCACCAGGACAGGGGACCGACCGACGAGGACCTCTTCGAGGTCACCATCCTGGACACCTGGGACTGGGGCTCCTACGTAGTTCTAGTACCCCCCGGCACGCTCGACCCAGCACGCTACGAGTTGACCGGGCACTGAGCCGGCGCGACCTCCCGTCACGTTTAAATTCCTTCCCTCTGCCTCAGAACGCAGTGCGGGGGTACCCTAGTTGGCCAATGGGGCAGGGCTTAGGACCCTGTGGCTTAGTGCCTTCACGGGTTCGAATCCCGTCCG
>PVBE010719800.1_pt1 | contig 12598 bp, 9 predicted proteins | sample 1631181 | NCBI WGS metagenome assembly PVBE01 (sample SAMN08397723, study PRJNA350692) | Marine metagenome, whole genome shotgun sequencing project. | isolation source: water | place: Pacific Ocean | collected 2012-04 | reverse complement strand
TACTATTTCAATATTAAATGATTTAACAGCTTTTACAATTCTTCCAGTTGCATCATAAATTGTTATTTGATTTTCTCTTCCTGATTGTTCACTTAGTTGAATATTCAAAAGGTCAGTTGCTGGGTTTGGAAATATAGAAAAATATAGCTGTTTTTCTAACACCGAAACAGGCTGATCATAAGAACATGAATAATTAGCCAAAAATCCTGGAGTAACAGTTGCTCCATCAGAATAAAAGCGAAAAGTAACTGCTCCAGTAGAAGTAGTGAAATTTCCTGGACCATTCAATCCAGAAAAAGGGCTTCCACTAATTTGTGAAGCATTAATATCTGAACCATCATAAACATATAAATAATCATAATTCAACTCAACATCAAAAAAAGTAAAATCTATATCTAAACTAGTAGCACTATCTGGCGAAATGGTCCATATATAATCTTCATCATCATAATAATCTTTATAAGGACCACCAAAATCATGAATGGTTCCATCGCAAGAATCCTTATAACAATCTGTTAAATAATCATTGATCCCATCCCATAAGTCATTATAACCATCGTCATACCCTAAAGCCCATATACCAATTCCTCCAATACCTGTTCGTTCAATATGCTCAAGTCTTTTTCTAAATCCATCCTCTTGAGTTATAAAACATTGCTGATAACCATTATCATTGATAACATAAACATCTGAATAGCTATCCTGGTCATACTGATAATTAGCAGTAGAATAAAATCCCGATGAGTTATCTTTAACCTGCCTATATGTTTTAGCTGTACCAGATCCAGTAGTAGCACTTGGTACATTTGAACTTGAAGTAGGCCACTGATAACCATAATAAGGCAAACCCATGATTAACTTATCTGCTGGGCATCCCTTATCCAAATAATATGTTATTGATCTAGAAAGTGAATAATTATAATTTGATCCAAAATGATATAGAGGATCGCAAGGCCCCGTATTAGAGCTACCTTGATAATAATATGCATATCCCATAATGATATAATGATCTACTGCAGGCTCCATTAAAGAAAAATCAAAAACATCACTCCAATCAACTGCATATAAAACTGTACTAACCTCAGATCCAGGAATAGCTGCATGCATCTGATTAGAAAGGTTAACCATAAAGTAAGCAAAATCAATTTTATAAGCAGTAGGTAAGCCCTCAAAATCAATATTAACTCCATGTGCACCTCTTGTTTGAACTAAATTAATTAAATTAGATATAAGCGTTTGCTGATTAGTTGTACTACTAAAAAATGTGGAGTGATTAGAAAATAAAGTAACCGTAAGAGTCACTTTGGTGTTACCACTTGCTAAAGCAGAATCCACTGCTTCTGAAGTACTCCATCCATGGGTTGTTATAGGCTCTCCATCAGAAGGATCTACTTCATAACAAAAAAATGAAAAATGACTTAACAGATCCCATTGATAATTCTGATAAACACTACCTACCCAATAGGGGTGCCAACCATAAACAACCTTATTTAAATTACAGCCAGAACTAGAAAATTTATTATCTGAAGGGTTTATTGATTTTTCATAAAAATCAGCAGATGCATTTTTAAGTTGATTATAATGTTCTAGTTGCTCTTGATGTATAGATCTTTGTTTAGGCTCCTGCTGAGAGAATCCTAAATTAACTAGAAAAAATATTATACTGAAAAATTGTAAAAACCTCATCACTATCATTAAAATCCAACAGAAAAACCAACCCTATAAAGAATAGGTGGTCCAGAAGAACCAAAAATATAATAAGTTCTATATGGAGAATTATAATCATTGATCAAATCATACAACAGCATAATCTGTACTGTAGCGCTACCTCCTAATGAGGTGCTATAAGCTCCCCCCAAATAAAACATACTTGCTAAAGTTCTTTCACCATAAGTAGTAGAAACTGGCTTAATGTCATATACCCTTAATAACTCATATTCAGCATGGGCTAAAAAATTGTGAGTAAGCTGATATCTAGAAAAAAGATTACCTCCATAATATGATTGATTAATATCCATTTCAGGATAACCTCTATATATATATTTCACACCAACACCAGCTGAATACTTTGGTGTTACCCTATAACCAACAAATGGAGAAGCATCCAATAAGATCCAACCATTGTAAATATTAAAGCTAATATTACCTCCACCATATAATCTTTCTGAAAAAGACTTGTTATTTAGCGGATTGGTCTGTGAGGTGTTCTCTGTATAATCACTTTCCTGCGTAATGCCACTTTCTGCTAGAAAGAAAGCAAAAACAAAAATGCTAATTATGTATTTAATATTCAATTTAAAAAAAACTAATCAAAAATATAAAAATTAAAGATATCCCTCTGCATCTTCAATTTTGATTCTACTCTTTGCAAATGCACCAGTACCATAAGCACATAGTTTACCTGAGGAGTTAAATAATTTAGCACTTGCTGTAACAATTGATTTTGACATAGAGATCACTTCTCCTTCAGCAATCAACTCATCCTCAACTATTGGCCTCATTAAGTGTATATTGTAATTTGATGTAACTAAAAAGTAATCTGACACTATGGATTGTCCTGCAAAAAAACTTGCATCATCTAACATTTTAAAATAAATAGACCCATGTAGAGCGTTTCCCGCATGAAAGTAATTTGGATCAGCTTTCATCCTAATAATGGCCTTACTAGGCAACACCTTTAATGTCGCATTCATAAGTAAATTAATTGGTGCCTTATGATACATCTTGGCCAATCTATCTAAATGATCCTCCATAAAAATTTAGTAGTTTAATAAATCACTTAATCTACCAGATACTTTTTGAGCATTTGGAAGCAATGTTTCCTCCAGTTTTGAATTTAAAGGAATCGCAGGTGTATCTATAGAACCTACAACCTCTATTGGAGCATCTAAGTATTCAAAACAATTCTTTTGTATCCTAGCGGCTAACCCAAGAGTAAATGAACATTCTATAGACTCTTCTGTTATTAGCATTACTTTCCCATGTTTTTTTGAAGCTTTATACATAGCCTCTTCATCTAAAGGATTTAATGTTCTTAGGTCAATTATCTCAACCTTTCCTGGGAAATCTTTAGCTGCATTTTTGGCCCAGTAAACACCCATTCCATAAGTAATAATAACTACTGAATCACCAGCTTTAACCTTTTGATTATCTGCCTCCAACACCATACGAGCTTTTCCAAATGGCAATACGTAATCTTCACTAGGTTCAATAGTACTGGCATCTTCTGTTCCTTTTAATTTACTCCAATATAATCCCTTATGCTCAAAAATAACAACTGGATTAGGATCATAATATGCTGATTTCATCAATCCTTTAAGGTCTGCTCCATTAGAAGGATATGCCACTTTAACACCTCTTATATTGGTAACTACAGATTCAACACTTGAAGAATGATAAGGTCCACCTGAACCATAAGCCCCAATAGGAACTCTAAGCACCATACTTACAGGCCATTTACCATTTGATAAATAATAAGAGCGACTAACTTCAGTAAAAAGCTGATTTAAACCAGGCCATATATAATCAGCGAACTGCACCTCAACTATTGGTTTTAAACCTACTGCAGACATACCAACAGTGCTGCCTATTATAAATGCTTCCTGTATAGGAGTATTAAATACTCTTTCATCTCCAAATTGTTCTGCTAATGTAGCTGCTTCTCTAAAAACACCACCTAACCTTCCACCAACGTCCTGACCATACAACAAGCAATTAGGATCCTTTTCCATAATTTCTCTTATCGCAAAAAGAGCAGAATCTACCATAACAGTAGGTTCCTTACCTTTTGGTACACGTTCACCCTTTTCTTCTGTAATTGGAGTTGGGGCAAAAATATGTTTAGTTAGATCTTCAGGCATTGGATCTTCTTCCTTTAAGGCTTTTTGATAATCAATCTGAACTGTATTTTTAGTTTCTTCTTCAATTTCTTTTAGCTGTTTTTCACTAATTCCTAAAGCTAAAAGCTCATTTCTTAAAAGAGGATAAGGATCTCTTGATTGATGCTCTTTTAAGTCATCCCTGTACCATTCCATTCTAACCCCTGATGTATGATGGTTTAACAATGGAACCTTAGCATGAACAATAAATGGCCTTCTTTCCTTACGAACAGTATCAAAAACTTCTTTGATCTGTAAATAAGATTCAAAAAAATCTGCACCATTAATCGTTTTAACATCAATACCCTTAAATCCTTTAGCATATTCACTAATATCCTGAGATCTGATCTCTTTAGCATTTGCTGATATATCCCATTCATTATCCTGAACCAAATAAACGATAGGCATTTGTTTTAATGCTGCCATCTGAAATGCCTCGGCCACCTCACCTTCTGTACAACTTGCATCACCTAAAGAACAAACTACTATTGGAGCCTCTCCATTTTTATACTTTACCAGCCCATGTATTTCATTATATCTTAGCCCCATAGCAATTCCTGTAGTAGGAATAGCCTGCATACCTGTTGCTGAAGATTGATGAGGGATCTTTGGCATATCATCTCTATTCAAACTAGGATGTGAGTAATATGTCCTTCCACCAGAAAAAGGGTCATTTCTTTTGGCTAATACCTGAAGCATTAATTCAAAAGGAGTCATTCCTATAGATAACAATATTGAATCATCTCTATAATAAGGAGAAATATAGTCACAAGATTTTAATTGCATACCAACAGCAATCTGAATGGCTTCATGACCTCTAGAAGTTGCATGAACATATTTTGAAGTAACTGTTTTATTCTCTTCAAAAAGCTCAGTCATTGCTTTAGCTGTAGACATAAGCTTAAATGCGCTCAATACTTTAGCTGTTTCAATTTCTATTATAGATTTTACTACCTTCAAGATTACCTAATAAATTATAATGCTTAAATATAACAAAATAACTTAGTTTTTATTTTAATTAAAATGAGTTAAATGCAATTAAAATCTAAATATGATAGATTTGTTAAAATTTTATTAATTATTTAAAATAAAATTTTGATTAAAATTCAATAAATACAATTGTTCTTCTGCTCTAGTGAAAGAAGTATACATCCACCTTAACAAGTCCATGTCAATTGATCTTTCTGACAAATAACCATGATCTACAAACACATTGGCCCATTGTCCACCCTGAGCCTTATGACATGTTAATGCATAGGAGAATTTTATCTGCAATGCATTAAAATAAGGAGAGCTCATAACAGCCAACTTTTTTTGTTTGCGACCATTAATATACGAATAGTCCTTCTCAATTTCAGAAAACAATACTTTTAACTTTTTTTAAGATAAATTTGGACCATCTACAGATAGCGTATCTAGAACAACCTTACAATCAAAATGAAACGGATCGTCCAAATCAACAAAACTTAGCTCCAAATCAGCAAATCTACATCCATATTTAGTCTCTATATTTTTTACTTTATGAACCTCCATAATATCACCATTAGCAATAAACCCATCAAATTCATTTATATCTAGCCAGAAATAATTATTCTTTACTGCCATTATAAGGTCACCCGCATTAATTTCATCTTCATGCCACAACACACTCTTTCTTATCTGATCATTGTATTGATTTGCTCTCCTATTAGATCGACAAATTATAACTGAATTAATCTTTTTAGAAAATGCTGTTTCTATGAAATCTTGTGAATCTCTTGCTTCTATAGACAAAATATCCTTGTATCTAACATCAATTCCTAAATCAGGAAAATCATTTTCTATGCTATTTCTAATCTTTGTAGATTCTAATAGTACCCCAGAGCCTTTTTCCTGTCTAACAACTTGCCTGAGCTCAAACTGATAAAAGTCTTCATCAAAACGATCATTAAGATAATCTATATTCAAGGCCGGACTGTCAATCCATCCAACAGGAGGTAATTGTGCATGATCTCCCACAAAAACAACCTTGCATCCAGAAGAGGAATAAACAAACCTCAATAAATCAGACAAAAGATCTGAAGCATCAAGCTTCGCCTCATTGTTATGGTTGCCAGAAATCATAGAGGCCTCATCAACTACAAAAACAGTATTTAAGTAACGATTTTTAGCCAATTCAAAATTAAATTGATCATTTTCCTTTTTTACATGATATATCAATCTATGAATAGTAGAAGCTTCCTGGTTACTATAGTTACTCATCACCTTAGCGGCTCTTCCAGTTGGAGCCATTAAAACTATTTTTCTCTTAAGCTCATTACATGCTTTTACCAAAGATGAAACAAGAGTAGTCTTACCAGTACCAGCATAACCTTTAATAATTAAACCTACTTTTTTTTTATCATAAACAACAAATCTGGAAAGCTTATTGATCCCATCTTTCTGATCCGAGGTGGGATCATGATTGAAATGTTGTAGAATTTTTGATTCCAGCAATTGAATTTTATGCATCTTGAAAAGATAATTGAAAATTTGATATAAAGTAATTTAATTACATCTTTTGAAAAAAATCTTAGATTTGTAATTCAATGAAAAGAAACGTATAAATCGATATGGACAAATACACTCATTTTATAAAAAAATCAATAATACCTATTTTACTTGTTTTTCTGGGTGTTTACTTATTACTCTTAGGCTACAAAGACATTGAAAATCACGATGAGCCACAAGGATCAAGTTTTACATATGGAGCTTTCTGCTCTCTTTTAATGGGGATTCTTGTATTAATTATCAATTTTGAATTAATAAATAGTAAAATCTTAAAGAAAATTACTTTACCTATTTCTTTGATTATCTTATTACCGTTTGCTGGACACTTATCTTATTCGATTTATGATTCTATTAATACTACCATTGAAGAAATGGATCAAAAGAAAAAATATGACAGTCATATCCAACAAGCGTTAAACGACATTAAGGACATACAGGTAGAATACAAAAAAGTTTATGGCTGGTATTCAGATGACTACAATGAGCTTAAAAGGTTTTTACTAGAAGATAAAGCGAAATTAATTTCCAATGAGGTCTTCATCCCTAAATCAATTAAAGACAAAGCAAAATTAAAAAGTGAACTAGCTATAGATAAAACAGACCAAGATTCCATTTATCATGATGTAATTATAAAACATAAAGACTCCATTTACCATTTAATGGACCTACCTATTTCTTCAGAGCATCAATTAATCTTAAAATACGACAGCACAGAAACAGATGATTGGAAAAAGATCAGAGATGGCTACAGCGAAGAAGAAGCATTAAAATGTAAATTACTTATAAAAGATACCATTTTAACCGACATTGTTGAAAAACTTTTTCCAAAAGACCAAGATGAAAAAGACAGAGCCTTCCCTTTTAATATTGATGCATTCCAATATGCGCCTACTTTCCCATTTCACAACAATGAAAAAGCAGAATTTTTATTAACAAGTGATGTCTATAAAAACAGTGAAAATAAATATTACTTTCTTTATTTCAATGACAGCACTAATAGTTTTACTTCCAGTCATCTAATAAACTTCAATAAGAGCTTTGACCATCTTTATAACAAAAAGGGCCTTATCTTATTACAAGATTCTATTCTTGGCGATAAAAACCTTAAAAAAGGTGATTTTCTAGTTTCTCTTAATGATACCTCTTTAGCAAACCCATCTGACATAAGGAATTTACTATCGGAATCTACCTTAAAAGACACGTTAACATTCCAATTCATTAGATATAAATGGGATTCAACTACTAAAAAATCTTTAGAAGTAAAAGTTGTTACTCTAAATACTGACCTTGCATCGTTTAGTGTAAACAGAACACAGAACATGAATTATTGGATAAATGACCTTGAAACTAGTTTTTCAGCTATTATATACAATCCCAAAGACTACACTTTAATTCCAGTTGAAACTAAATTTATTTCTAAATCAGACGAACCAAACATTGATGGTTCTAACATGTTTATTGATACAGCTAATATTAATAAATTAGCTAATTACAGAGAAAGATTTAATCAAGTGAGTTATGAATATGAAAAAGGTAAACTTTACACCAATAAAGATTCAATTTCTATTAATATCTTCATGTTTTCTAAAGCTGGATCCCCAGTGTTTTTAGCTAAAGAACCAAAGCCATATGACCCATTCAAAGAATGTCCTGTTGCATGGAAAATAGGATCTCTTAAAGAAATTAAAACTGATGGCAACTGGTAATAAGGTGCTTCTTTATTTTGTTATTCTTTAGCCATAATTATACAAAAGTTAATGGACAACCAAGAGTCAATAATCTTTATAATTAATGATCAGTATTTTATACCAAAAAAAGAAGATCAAAATTTAAAAGGTAATGGTGATTTAAGCTCTATTGATGAAATTAAATCTGAACTCACTATCGCATATATAGATGCACTACACTTTAATATAATTCCTGAATCTCTATTTAATGAATCAAAAATTGATTCTTACCTTTCGTTAACCACAGAAAAGCTTAACGGCATAACTCCTATTACCAACAAAATTCTACAACTGAATAGTATTCTATTGTGGACCCTTGATGAAAAAATTAAAAAAAAATTGATCCTTAAAAATCCTGGAATTACATTTCATCACATAGCTGAGTTATTTCTGAATGAGCCCTTAGGTCAAAACTTACAACCTGAAATAAAGTTACGCATTACAGAAAGCACAATATATATTCTTTGCTACAAAAACGGGAAATTACAAATCGCAAATCGATTCAGTATTTCTGGCCCTGAAGACACTATCTACTACACTTTATTATGTGCAGAACACTGCAATTTAAAAAAAGAAAATACTCTAATTAATATAAAGGGGGTATACCAAGATAAACTCATCTCTCAGGTTAAAAAATATTTTAATACTGAAAACATACACTCAGAAAGCACATCATTACAATCTTTTATACATTGAGAATCATTAGAGGAAAATTAAAAGGTAAAAAGATTGTTGCTCCTAAATCAATCAAAGCCAGACCTACTACAGATTTTGGCAAAGAAAGCTTATTCAATATACTAGAAAATCAAATAAACATTGATCAAATAACTGCACTAGACCTCTTTGCAGGTACTGGAAACATATCATTTGAATTTGCATCTAGAGGGGCTAAAGAAATAGTTTGTGTTGATCAGCAAAGATCATCAATAAGCTTTATTAATGATTCTGCTAAAAATCATGATCTACCTATACGGGCTTTAAAAAGTGATGTTTTTAAATTTCTTAAAAATCCCAAACCTTCATTTGATATTATTTTTGCTGACCCTCCTTATGATCATTCAAAGTACCATGAAATTCCTAAACTTATTTTCAACTCTAAGATTCTTCATAAGAATGGATTGTTGATCATAGAACATGGATTTGAAAATGACTTTTCTTCTCATGAAAACTTTATTGAAAAAAGAACGTATAGCAGAGTGAATTTCTCCTTCTTTAAACATCATTAAACCATGAAAAGAATAGCTGTTTTTCCAGGGTCATTTGACCCAATTACAAAAGGACATGAATCTATTGTAAGAAGAGCGTCTGTTCTGTTTGATGAAATAATTGTGGCAATAGGTAAGAACATAGATAAAAAATATATGTTTGATCTGGAACAAAGAAAAAAATGGGTAACTGACACTTTTTCTGACCTTTCTATTGTTAAAGTTGCTGTTTACAATGGCTTAACAATTGATTTCTGTAAAGAAAGAAATGCTCAATTTATAATAAGAGGGCTTAGGTCTAGCAAAGATTTTAATTATGAAAAAAGTGTAGCCCTAATGAATAACTCATTATCCCCTAATATAGAAACAGTACTTCTTTTTACTGACCCAAAATTTAGCATGATCTCATCTACTTCAGTTAGAGACATTATTAAGAACAATGGAAAAGCGGACCAATTTTTGCCATCTGCTGTTAAAATAGCATGATCTAATGAAATTCACTTTTTTAAACCTTCTAATGTTATCCCTTTGCCTTTATTGTCATAAGGTTTCTGGACAAACAGTAATTCATGGATTTGCACCAGATCACATAAACAAAGTTGTCACCATTAACAAGTACACAGATTATTTTACACGTCATTATAAAAATATTGAAACTACAACAGTAGATTCAACTGGTCATTTTACATTTAATATAAACTCAGACAAATCATTCCCTGCCTATATAGACATAGAGAACAAATATGGTTTACTATACATAGACCCTGAAACTGATAAGTATAATATCTACTTCCCCTTGGTTGACAAAAAAAAACATCCAGACCTCATAAAGAGCCATGCAGAGTTACTGTTTAAAAACTTACCTGAAAACGATTTAAATAACCTAATCTTAGATTTCAATTATCGTTTAGATAGTTTTCTTTATGGCGACACCTCTAGCCTTGTGAGGATGGCTAGTCATGGACAGGATTTCAAAGACAGTCTAGATAAATTTAAGGATAGCCTACTACCATTGTACCTTCCAATTAAAAATGAGTATTTACATAATTACATAAGATATAGTATAGCTCAAATTGAACTACTTTCTAAACATGAGGAAATAAGTAAGCTAAAACTCAACACCTATAAATTCTTTTTTCATCAAATGCCTGTGCTTTATGACAATGATGCTTACATGATATTTTTTAATCAGTTTTATAAAGACTATTTTAAAAATTCAATGTTTGTAGATGCAGAAAAAATTAAGTTTACTATAAATAATCATAATAGCTTATCTAAACTCAACGAACTACTTTCAGCTGATTTTTTCTTAAAAGACAAAAGAATCAGGGAATTAGTGATCATTAGAAGCCTTGGAGAAGAATTTTACAATTACGACTACATCCCAAATAATATCATTTCTATTTTGCTTGAGATTAATAAAAATAGTGAATTTGAAGAACACAAAAACATTGCCCTTGAAATAATAGAAGCCACAACTAACCTTCAACCTGGAACAATAGCACCATCATTCTCACTAAACAATCAGGATGAAAAAACAGTCACCCTTGAAAGCTTAAATGGAAAGCACACATACATTAACTTCTTTAGTTCATCTAACCCCCAATGCTTATTAGAAATGGAGGTGATTGATAAGCTTGAAAAAAAATATTATAGAAAGGTCAACTTTCTCAGTATTTGCATAGATAAAGACGTTCAAGATTATTCATATTACATTAATAACCATAAAAATTTCAAATGGCCTATTTGCTATTTTAATGGAAACATTAACATCATCAATGATTACAAAGTTCTAAATACTCCAAAATACATATTAATAAATCCTGATGGAAGCATTAATCAGGCGCCTGCCTATACTCCACTCCCTAATGGAATAAGCGAATCCATTGAACATACATTTTTCAACATTCAAAAAAGAAATAATAAAGAAAGACCTTTTAAAATAGGTGGAAAAAACTAATCTACCTCCAACAACCTATACTCTTCCTGCAATAATTGGTATAAATTTTTCTTTAAGATCTTTGACTTTAACCAAACATAAAAGGATAATAATTTAGGATCATCAAAAAGTTTATCTTTTCTAAACTTAACCTTTTCTTCCATTTGTTTTAAAGTTTTTCCGCTTACTTTAAACGGATCCTTTAAATACTCAAGCATTATATTTATATAATGAAACACCATGGCGTACTGGTTTGTAATTAACATGTCTTCATGCTTCTTCTTTATTCCTTGTAGTATCTTAATACTTATCTCTATATTACCTAACTCAATCTGAACCAATGTTCTTATAAGCTCCTTTCTTATCAACCATTCTCTACCCATTTTCTTTTGATAATAATGATCTGATTCATTCATATATAGAATTATTTTATTTGCTTTAGAATAATCACCTTTTGTACAATAATAAGCCACAAGGTTTAAAGAAAGGTTGAGGTGTTCTTTTTTAGATAATTTATTTTTAGAAGCATCGATAAATTTTCTATGAATATCAATTGCTTCATCTAATTTGCCCATAAATACATTTATTGAACTCCCTAAAGATATATACCTTGTTTTATAAGAAGAGTCTATCAAATTGCTTTTATTCATCACCTTAAATAATCGATCTAAATGCAATTGTGATTTATTAAAATCTCTTACTCTAAAAAAAGCATGTGACATAATGTACTCTAGCTGAGCAATCACTAATAAATGTTCCTCAGTTTCTGAAATTAATGATACTATATGAACATAGTACTTTTGAGCTATTTGAGCAAAATACTTGTATTTTTTAAATGTCAAATACTCAGCTCTTATCAGCTCAATTATACGTAACTGAATTGTTGGGTCATTAATAGACTCTGCTATATGACCATATTGATCCATTAAATTTTCTATTATTTGTTTAGCATTATCTAATTTACCTTCTGAAATCACTTTCTGTAATTCAGTTTTTAGCTGAATAAAGTATAACTGAAACTCATCTGCTTTCAATTGTTTTTCTTGAAGTATTTTTATTTTCTCTCTAGTTTCATCAAAATATTCAGCTCCATAATAAGGCAAAACTTCCAGCTTTAATCTTTGTAGCTTTAATTCTAAAGAAATGTTATTCATTTCACCTATCATCCGCTCTTCCTTTTGTAGAAGTTCCCATGCTATTTTGTATTTTTTTAAATCTAAAAAATACTTTATCATCATCAATTTTATTTCTTTATCACTATAGTTCTCTCCGAGTCTTGATTGTTTTAAAATTAGATAATTTGCCAGCTCTTTTGAGATC